>Ga0209163_1000326_pt1 | contig 103208 bp, 106 predicted proteins | sample MTBAKSrepl2MetaG_FD_187457 | JGI IMG/M metagenome (GOLD analysis project Ga0209163, IMG submission 187457) | Enrichment culture microbial communities om Arthur Kill intertidal strait, New Jersey, USA, that are MTBE-degrading - MTBE-AKS2 (Arthur... | ecosystem: Environmental > Aquatic > Marine...
GATCCACCATGGTCTTCCTGTGTTGTTTAGGGATGTTGCGGATCATGAGCAGCGGATATTCGACGTTCTCGAATACCGTGAGCACGGGGAGCAGATTGAAATCCTGGAAGATGAAGCCCAGCTTTTCACCCCGGAATACCGCCCCCTCGCGGCGGCTCAAACGGCTGACGGATCGGCCGGCCACGGTGACCTCCCCCGTGGTGGGGCGGTCCAGGCAACCGATGAGGTTCAGGGCGGTGGTCTTGCCGCTGCCCGACGGTCCCACCAGGGCCGTGAAGGCCCCTTGGGGCACGCGCAGGGTGACGTCCTGAAGGGCCGCCACGTCCACTTCGCCCACGCGGTAGACTTTGGAAACGTTGTCGAAGATCACCATGTCCATGATGGACTCTTTCGTTGATCAGGCCGTTAAAAAACGCGATCTGCTTTTACGCCTTTGGCGTGACGCGTCATCCTTCGTCAGTGCGGCGTACGGGTGGTGCGCCTCATTCCTTTAGGATTCGTCCGCCTTGCGGTTCATCGTTTTGCACCGGCCCGCCCGCAATACCGTGCGTCAACATGCTGTTATGGGTGGGATCCGCATCCGTTGAGCGGAGCGGCGTCGTACGGCGACTCGTTCAGGCGAATCCCGAAGGGGATTATCCCCCGCGGGAGGACTTGATGCAAGAGATATTGGAGGCGTTTCGCACGCCGGTATACGTGGTGAGGGCGCGGGAGCGCCCTGGAGTTTGGCGTTACACCGCAGGAGCGGTGTAACGAGGGGGAAAGAAAACATGAGGGGGAAAGAGGGAGAGGTCTCGGCGGCGTTTGGCGTAGGTGTCCGTATAGGGACTGTCGTGATTGCGGCGCTCTGCGCCGTCCTCATGTCATTTCATAAGACCGGAGTTGGTATGACCCGCAGTCGTTATCGTTTTGCGGAGCCGGGCCGACCGCACTTCTTGACGCGCACCGTTGTGGAATGGCTGCCCGTTTTCACGTGTCAGGAAGTCGTGCAAATTGTGTTCGATACTTGGATCCACCAGCAGCGCGAGGCAGGGTTACGACTTTACGGGTTTGTTCTGCTCGAGAATCATCTTCATGCGATTGCCCAAGCGCCCGACTTGCCGCAAACTTGGGCGCGCTTCAAATCCTTCAGCGCCCGGGGAGTCATTGAATGGTTGGTGGCGCGTCGGGCGGAACCGCTGTTGCGGTCCATGATGGTTGGATTTAAGGATGAAGGATGTCGTCGTGAGCATCGCTTTTGGCAGGAGGGGTCTCATCCGCAAACGATGGACAACGAAGAAATGCTCCGGCAGAAATTGGACTATATACATCAAAACCCGGTGAGGCGGGGTTATGTGGATGCTCCGGAGGAGTGGCGTTGGTCCAGTGCGCGGTGTTACCTGGGGCGCGAGGGCTTGGTGGAGGTTTTTAAAGCATGGTAAGCGGTGAGGGCGCGGGAGCGCCCTGGAGTTTGAGCGTTAAGAGTCCGACGGGAGGGGTTTTTTTGAGAGCGCAAGGCGGAGTTTCGGTTCTGCGAAGCACCAGTTGGCTTTTGTCCTCAATGATCCATTCTACGCTTTCGCTGGGTGCAAATTCCATGGCTCTGGCCACGGCGGCGGGAAAACTGACGAACCATTGTTCGCTTTTGGCTCGTTTAATCCGTTGGACCTTGGCGGGATACCCCATAATTCATCCCCTGCTAACTAGTGTATTAACTAGTTAGCAGGGGATGAACAAATAGTCAAGGGAAATGCGTTGATTTCCAACCAATACGGAAAATCTTGTGCCGAATTCAACTAGTCAAAGGCCAAACTACAGCTCGTGACGCCGCTCCCGCGGTGTCACGGTGGAATCGCGGCGCTCTGCGCCGTCCTCATGTCGTTTTGCAGGATGCGCCAGGGTGTGATGGCGAGGGCGCGGGAGCGCCTTGGGGTTTGGCGTTACACCGCAGGAGCAATGTAACGAGGGGGAACTCCGCCTCCGCTTTTTTCCCGTGACACCGCTCCCGCGGTGTCACGGTGGAATCATGGCGCTCTGCGCCGTCCTCGCCTTTTACCTTGACACCATAGCTACATTCCAGCTACCAATGAAATCATGGAACCCACTTGTATCAGGCGGATTCCGCCTGGAACCGTCCGGTAACCGGGAGGCAGGACCCATGAAACAGACCATCCACATCCGGGTCAACGGCGACGACTACGCCGTGGCGGTGGATCCCTGGGAAACCCTGCTGGACGTGCTCCGAAACACGCTGCGCCTTACGGGGACCAAGCGGGGTTGCGGAGACGGGGACTGCGGCGCGTGCACCGTACTCCTGGACGGCCGGCCGGTGAACTCCTGCCTGACCCTGGCCGTGGAGACCAGCGGCCGGGAGATCCTGACCATCGAGGGAGTGGCGCGGTCCGGGACGGAACTGCACCCCATTCAGCAGGCGTTTGTGGACCAGGGCGCCGTGCAATGCGGATACTGCGCGCCGGGCATGGTGCTCGCGGCATGGGCTCTGCTGCGGGAGAACCCGGATCCTTCCGAAGAGGAAATTCGGCGGGGAATCGACGGGAACCTGTGCCGATGCACCGGATACGCCAAAATCGTGGAAGCCATCGCCGCCGCCGCGGAGATCCTGCGAAGGGAAGGGACCTCATGAACCCCCGGATGACCCTGCCTCGCTTCGAATATCGTGCGCCCCAATCCGTCGGAGAGACGTCGGAACTCCTGTCCCGCTATGGAAACGAAGCCCGGATCAAGGCGGGAGGCACGGACCTGCTCATCCGGATGCGCAGACGCCTCGTCATGCCCGGTGTGCTGGTGGGCCTGCGTGGGATCCCCGGGTTGGACGGGGTGACGTGGGATGCGGAACGCGGGCTCAGCATCGGCGCCATGGCCACGTTGAACCGGGTGGCATGGGACCCCCACGTGCGGCAATTCTATCCGGCGGCGGCCTACGCAGCCTCCGTCACGGCCACGACCCCCATTCGAAACTTGGGGACCGTGGTGGGAAACCTCTGCAACGCGGCGCCTTCCGCGGACAACGCCCCTTCTCTGACGGCCTATGGAGGAAGGGTCGTTCTGGCAAGCCTGCGGGGGGAGCGGGTGATGTCTCTGGAAGAGTTTTTCCGCGGCCCAGGCCTTACCGCGCGGGAATCGGACGAATGGGTGATACGCATCGAGGCGCCGGTTCCTCCTCCGGGAACGGGATCGTCGTACCAGGCGCTTTCCATGCGTTCGCGGGTGGACATCGCCGCCGTATCCGCGGGAGCCGTGGTGACCATGGACGGCGAGGCATGCGTGCGGGCCCGCATTGTTCTGGGAGCCGTGGCTCCGGTTCCGTTGCGGGCGCCTAAGGCGGAAGCGGCGATCGAGGGCCGAAGGGTCACGGCGGTTGAGATTGCGGAGGCGGCCCGCCTGGCCATGGAGGAGTCCTGCCCCATCACGGATTGCCGGGCCTGCGAACCTTATCGCCGAAGCATGGTGGAAGTGCTTACGCGGCGGGCCCTGACGGAGGCGTTGGAACGGGCCGAAAGAAGGATTTCGTCTCCGGGGCGGCCTGCGCGGTGATCCCGGCCGTGTAAGCGGACGAAACCCGCAGGGCTCGGGCGCATCCGTGCGTGTGGAGTACGGGGGCGTCCTACGCCGTGTTCCCGGAAATCCCCCGGAATGTAGGTCGCCGGTGGGAGGCCGCTGAGCCGATTCTCTTATTCCGGGGAGTGTTCCGTAGGGTCCCGTAGGGCTCTGCGGGAGGAACGATTCTCCGGTTGTATTTGTATCCCCCCGACCCTCTTACGCCTCCGGCGCCTTACGTCGATGCGCTTCCGGAGTGATGGCGAGGACGATATGCAGGACCGATCCGTCGTAGGCACAAACGTGATTCGGGTGGACGCCCGGGAAAAGGTCACCGGCGCCGCCTGGTATACGGACGATTTCCAGTTTCCGGGCATGCTGCACGGAGTACTGTTGCGCAGTCCGCTGCCCCACGCGCGGATCCTCCATGTGGATGCTTCCCGGGCAAGGGCCCTTCCCGGCGTCAAGGCCGTGATCACGGGTGCGGAGGCGCCTCAGGTTCGCTATGGGAACTGGCGGCTGGTTCCAGACAGCCAGGACGAAACGCCTCTGGCCGTGGACAAGGTCCGCTTCATCGGGGACGAGGTGGCCGCCGTGGCCGCCGTGGATCGGGAGACGGCGGAAGAAGCTCTGGAACGGATCCGGGTGGAGTACGAAGAACTTCCCGGCGTGTTCCGTGTGGAGGATGCCGTGAGGGAAGGGGCCCCGGTCATCCACGACGGATCGCCCAACAACATCAGCTTGACCCGGGAAATCGATTATGGGGACGTGGAGCGGGGATTCGCCGAGGCGGATCTGGTCCGGGAGGACGTGTTCCAGGTGCATCCCGTGAGCCACGCGTACCTGGAACCCTGTTCCAGTCTGGCCGTGGCGGACGGCCAGGGCCGGATCACCCTGTGGACCTCCACCCAGACGCCCTACATCGTTCAATGCCTGCTGGCCCAGACGTTGGGCCTGCGGGAAAACGAGGTCCGGGTGATCAAGCCGTTCGTGGGGGGCGGGTTCGGCGGGAAGATGGAAATGCGGGTATGGGATTTTTGCGCCGCCTACCTGGCCCGTCTCACGGGACGTCCCGTGAAGTTCACCCTCACCCGGGAGGAGGAACTGACCACGGGACGGCGCCGGCACCCCATGACCATCCGTTCCAAGGTGGGATTCCGTAAAGACGGGACTCTCACCTCCAAGATCTTCGAGGTGCACCTGGACGGCGGGGCCTACAACAGCATGGGCCCCACCGCCACGTTTCTGTGCGGGAACTTCGGCGCCATGCTGTATCGCTATCCCAATTACCGGTACCGGGGCTACCATGTGTACACCAACAAGCCTCCCGCCGGCGCCATGCGGGGCTTCGGGGCGCCTCAAGCTCTGTTTGCCTCCGAATCCCAGATGAACATGGCCGCCGAGGACCTGGGCATGGATCCCATCGACCTGCGGCTCAGGAACGCCATGGCGCCCGGGGACGAAATCCCCGGGGTGGCCGTCATCCGTTCGTGCGGGTTCGTGGAATGCCTGCACAAGGTCCGGGAAATGAGCGACTGGGACCGCAAGCGAAGCTCGTTCGGGAAAGGACGCGGCATCGGTATCGGCTGTTACAGCTTCATTTCCGGGGGGGTGTTCAACTGGTTCAACACGAGCTATCCGTTCAGTTCGGCGGAAGTGCGGGCCTATGCGGACGGAACCGTGCACCTGTTCACCATGGCTTCGGACATCGGCCAGGGGTCGGACACGGTGCTCCGCCAGATCCTGGCGGAAGAGTTGGGGCTTTCCATGGACCAGGTGCAGATGACTTCCGGGGACACGGCCATGACCCCCAAGGCGGATCTGGGGACGTGGGGAAGTCGGGTGACTCTGATGGCGGGCAACGCCGTATTGCAGGCGGCAAGATCCCTCAAGGAGGAACTGGCCAAGGTGGTCTCCCTGAGGTACAATCTGAACGTGATCCATGAAGTGGCGTTCGGCGAGGGGCGGGTGTTCGCCAAGGCCCGGCCGGATCGCGGCATGAGTTTCGGGGAAGCGGTGGGCCTGCTCCAGAAGTTCAACCGGGGCGAACCCGTGGTGGCGCGGGGCTCGTATACGCCCCGAGACAAGGGTCTGGTTTCTCCGGCCTTCAGTTTCGGGGCCCAGGTGGCCGAGGTCCACGTGGATCTGGAGACCGGTCTCACCCGGGTGGATCGGATGTTTACGGCCCATGATTGCGGCACGGTGATCAACCCCGTCAGCGTGGAGGGGCAGTTGGAGGGATCCATCCAGATGGGCCTGGGGTATGCCCTGAGCGAGCACCTGGTCATGGAAGAGGGGCGGACGGTTCCCCAGGGATTCCTGGATTACAAAGCGCCCACGGCGCTGGATATGCCTCCCGGGGAGTCCGTCTGCATCGAAACCTATGAAACCGAGGGACCCTTCGGGGCCAAGGAGGCGGGGGAAGGTCTCGTGTCCCCCACGGCGCCCGCCTTGGCGGAAGCCGTGTATCACGCCACGGGCGTCCGGTGTAAGAGTCTGCCCATCACCCCGGAGAAGATTCTGGGTTTTCGGAAAGACGGCGACGAAGCGCCGTCGCGCCGTTCCTGAGGCGGGCTGAAGGAGCCTCCGAGCCGGTCCCCACCCGGTGAAAGAGACCGGCCGGAAGGCGAGGCGGGTTCCACGCATTGGACACCGCCGGGAAGGAGTCCCCATGTCCGGGGTCGCCATAGGTCGCCTGCAACTCGTGAAAACGGGCGGGGTTCCGGGATGTGTTCGGGAATGGGGGGTTTGCCGGGGGTGCGCGGGGTGGGCCGCCATGATTCGAGCCGCGGGGGAAGGGGAAATCTGGAGGAGGTATCCCATTCATTGCTCCTGCACCGGATTGACCGTGCGGGTTGTCCGGGAGGGGGAGCCGGGAGCGGGTGAATTTCGTGCGGATCGTGCTGAACGGGCTGGATCTTGAAATTACCGCCGATGTCTGTGTGGCCGAGTTGCTGGCGCAGGCGGGCGAATACGACACCGCCGCCATCGTGGAAGTGAACGGCCGGTTCGTGCGGCCGAGAGACTACGAAACCACGCGGCTGCGGGAAGGGGATCGGGTCGAATTCATTCATGCCGCCTTTGGAGGATGAAGGCATTCCATCCAAGCTCCGCGCCTCGGAGAGGGTTGCCGTTTGTCGGGATTTTCGGTATTTCGGGCCGGGTCCGTTTTTATCAGCCCGTTGATGAACACCACTTCGAGCAGACCGGTCAAAAACGATGAGATGCAAGGCGCGCGAACCCGGAGAAATGAGGCGTTCAACCGGTACGCCCCAATGACGAAGGATGAAGCACAACGCCGCAGGTCGCGTTTTTCGCCGGCCTGTCATGCGGAGATACCGTATTCATGAGTTCTTCTAATCCCCGGCGGGAACCGCATCAGAGATCGCTGTTTTCTCCTGAGGATTTCGCGCCTTACCTGGAGTATCGGGACGCCGCGGATCGGATGTTCCAACGGGTGAAGCAGGAGTACGCCCATTTGATCCGATGCCGGGATGGGTGCAACGATTGCTGTTTTGCCGTGTTCGAACTCACCTGGGTGGAGGCGGCTTATATCAGCGCCTGCTTCCACGAGACTCTGGGCAGGACGGATCGGCGCGAGGTGCTGCGCAAAGCGGAAAAATCAGACGCGTTGCTCCGGCAAGCCGTCGGGGAGGCGCGGCGGGCTTCGCCGTCCAATATAGGATCGGCCCTGGCCAAGGTCCGGGTGGAATGTCCGCTGCATTTCCGGGGACGCTGCCGTCTGTATTCCGAACGCCCCATTACATGCCGGGTGTACGGCATTCCCTGCGCGGTCCAGGGCGCCGGAGTCACGTGCGGCCGATCGGGATTCGAGCCGGGCGCGTCGTACCCCACGGTGGATCTGGACCGCCTGCAGGAGAGGCTGATCCAAATCTCTCACGCGCTGGCGTCGCAAAAAAATGCCGCCGTTCCCCCGTATCCCCTGGTTTCCCTGGGTCGGGCGCTGCGAAACCGGGTTCATGAATCCTTTGGGGTACGGATTTCCTGAGGGCCCCGGAACCCCATCCGGACGCGGGCGGGTCCTGAACGGCATCCACGGCCCGCACGTCTCGTTGCGCTTCAACGCCGCACTCAACCCCGTGTCGGCACGGGCTCCAAAAAACCGGGAGGGTCTCATGGAACGAAAACAGCTGATGGAATTTTTCAACAAGCAACCCCGTATCGGGACCCTGTCCACGGCGGATACCCAGGGGAACGTCAATGTGGCCGTTTTCGGTTCCCCCCGCATGATCGACGAGAACACCGTGATCATGGGCGCCGGCGACAACCGCTCCTTAAGCTACTTGAAACAGAATCCCAATGCCGTGTTCATTTTTATGGAACCGGGCCTCACTCCCTTTGAATGGAAGGGAGCACGGGTCTATCTGCGCGTCGCGGCCATCGAGGAGAGCGGCCCGTTTTTCGAGAACATGGTGGAAGGCATCCGGAAGGCCGTGGGAGATCAGGCGGCCGGCATGATCAAGGCCGCCGTGCGTTTCGAAATCACGGCCATACGAGACCTGGTGGATATGGGGAAATGATTCGCTGAAATTCAGGAAGGGATCGCATATCGGAGTTCACCGGCTCGGTGACAACCCTGCTTGCACGGGCCGATAAGCGATATAGGGAATAAGCACTCCGTTGTTGCAACGCAACGGCGGGAGCAGCCGCATCCAAACAGGTCGTAGAAAAAGGCGATTTGCTGTTACGCCGACGGCGTGGCTTGTTTCTCATCGTATTGCGGCGGCCTGCCCGCAATACGGCTTATTAACGGGCTGCTAAGGCGGCATCAAAGACAGCCCCCATGTTTTTGGGACCGCCGATTGGAGGAGGGGGATAGCGCCCCGGTGGGCGTTATCCCCCATCCGTTTGCTCGTGAAGGACCGGCGTCCGGAAGTCCATGCACCCATGAGTAGAAGCATTTTTCTCACCTTGTTTACGGCCGTATTCTGCGTGACCCTGGGGGTAGGTCTCGTCGTGCCGTTGCTCCCGGTATACGCGGACGAGCTGGGCGCCGGCGGTTTTCTCATCGGTTTGATGTTCGGCTCTTTTTCCATTTCCCGGACACTCCTGCTGCCGGTATTCGGGGCCTTGTCGGACCGGCATGGCCGAAAACCGTTTTTGGTTACGGGCCTGTTTTTTTATTTCGTCCTTTCTCTGTTATTTGCATGCGTGGAGAACGTATTTCTGTTCGTTCTGATTCGACTGGGGCAGGGTGTGGGATCGGCCATGATTCTGCCCGTGGCCCAGGCGTATATCGGCGACATCACGCCGCTGAACCGGGAGGGACGGATCATGGGGCTCTTCAATATCTCCCTGTTCGCCGGTCTGGCCGTGGGTCCGTTGCTGGGAGGGATGGTCAAGGACGCGTACGGCATTGAAGCGTCGTTTATCAGCATGGGCGCGTTTTCGTTGCTCGGATGCGTTCTGTGCCTGGTTCTTCTGCCCTCGGAGAGAGACGCAAGCGGGGTACGCCGATCGGTACCGTCCGTTCCCTATCGGTTGCTTCTCCGGGATCCGACCGTGGCGGCGCTTTCCCTGTTCCGGTTTTCATTCACCGCGTGTGTGGGGGTCATTTGGGCCTTTCTGCCCCTGTGGGCCGGCACCCGGGCGGGTCTGGGCAGCTCGGCCATCGGCGTGGTGGTCAGTCTGAACGTGGCCATGGGAGGCATCCTCATGGCGCCCATGGGGATCCTGGCGGATCGGGTCCCCAAGAGGGCTCTGCTGGTTATCGGCGGTCTGGTGGCCGCCGGGTCCGTATATTACCTGTCGCTGGCCCATTCCTTCTGGACGCTGTTTATCGGAAACGCATTGTTCGGAGCGGCCAGCGGCACGGCCCTGCCCGCCGTCATGGCCATAGCCGTGACGACGGGGCGGCGGACGCGGGCCATGGGATCCCTCATGGGCCTGCTCGCCACGGCGCACAGCGGCGGCATGTTGTTCGGCGCGCTGCTTTCCGGGGTCCTGGTGGACTGGTCTTCCTTTGAGAGGATCTTTCAGGCGGGCGCCGTTGTGATGATCATGGGGACGTTTTCTCTGATATGGGTGGATGCAGGCTCCGAAAACACCAAGGCGAACGGGCGAGGGCAGACATCGGAAGAACCCGTCGTGCGCCCGTGAGCATTCGGAGTCTCGACGGACGGTGAGGAGCGGTGGTGCGTCCAGCGGACGGCCCGGGGGAGTGAGGCGATCGCCGCCGCGCGGGTCCGGGAGGCTGTCAAGTTTCCCCCGTTACCCGCAGGAAAGCGGCGGTCCCTGGGTCACTTGTTCTTGGGCTCTTCCCTGGTTTCGGTTTCTCCCCCGCCTTCCTTCTCCATGGAATCGAGTTGATCTTTTCGCGTCTGGATCTCCAGTTTCTTGTCGTCGATGTCCCCGGCGAGCTGCACGATATCGGGATGGGTCGAGACAGCCGATTCCTGTTGACGGACCAGAGTATACACACGTGCACCCAACCGGCTGTAGAGGGTATCGAGTTCCTTTTCCAGCTTCTTGATTTCCCGCTGGACATCAAAGGCCTTTTTCTTGGCTTTCGCTTTCTGACCCCAAACCGAGAACTGGTCTTTGATGGACTCCATAGCGCCGGGGTCTTCCGCGGACTCCTGAGAGGTCGGAGCGGCGTGGAGCCATGGCGAAGCGGGGAGCCCCGCCAAGCACAGTGCGAAGAAGCACAGGATGACCTGGAGTGGGCTGGGTAACTGGAATCGAATGAGTTTCATACGTGTCCTCCTGATGGTTGAAAGGGAACGGTTGCCGGCTCACCGGGGACGCCCTGTCGAAGAGGCGCACCAGAGCGTTTCGGCGGGAAAGCCTCACACCTTAATAGGCTGTTGAAAAACGCGATCTGCTTCGTTCCGGGTCATCCTTCGTCATTGCGGCGTACTGGTTGTACGCCTCTTTCCTCAGGATTCGCGCGCCTTGCATCTCATCGTTCTTGAACAACCCGCCCGAAATGCTGTTTATCAAAGGGCTGTTAAGAGTTGGGAAGATCGATGGTCACCAGCAGTTCCCGCTCTCCTCCCCAGCCCACGTCAATCATTCCCTCGTGCTTGTGGATGACCATCTTGGCCCGGGAAAGATCCAGGTCCGAATTGGCCAGATCCGTTCCCACAAAGGGGAAGAAGAAATGTTCGATATCGTCCTGGGAGAGCCGCTTCACCGGATACCGAATTTCGATATGGGAGGTTTCCGGAAGGTGTTGCGAACTCACGTTCAGGGTCCCTCCTTCAGGCATCTTGCGCAGGGCGTTGCGGAACAGAGTGTCGAACACGGAGGCTATTTGTGCGGGATCGAGGGACAGCTTCCGAAGTCCCGGGTCCGCATCCAGTCGCCAGGCGCATTGGTTCGCCTTGAATTCGACATCCAGGGAGCGGAGTGTCTGTTCGATAAGCGCGTTGACATCCGTGGACTCGGTGTGGAGATCGAAGGGCTGGATGTAGGAAAGGATCATTTTCAGGATCATTTCCAGGCGCGCGGCTTCGGTCACGATGATATTCACGATCTGGCGGGTGGGATCGTGCTCGGGAATGAGCTTGAGCAGTCTTCGGGCGAATCCGCCCACGCTGACCAGTGGATTCCGGATTTCGTGAGCCAGTTGCATGGATACGTCGTGCAGGGTCTTGAGTTCCTCGGAGCGGATGATCTTTTCCTGGAGATTGTGGTGCTCGGTGGTATCCACCATGATTCCGTCCACGTATTGGATAACCCCGTTGGCATTCTTATGGGGAATGGCATGGTCCGCGACGTAGACCACCCTGCCGTCGGAAGTTCGGCATCGATATTCCACGCTTACGGAGCCGCCTTCTTCAATGACGGCCCGGAGGGCGTTTTCCATGCGGGTGAGGTCTTCGGGCAGCACATGGTTCTTGAGCCAGTAGCGCTTGCCGATGACGTCTTCCACGGACACCCCCAACAAGGTTTCCACATAGTGATTCACAAAGATGAGGATGCCGTCGGGTGTGGTGCGGTAGACCAGTAATGGCACGTTTTCCACCAGAGTTCGATACTTTTCTTCAGAGGCGATGAGGTCGTTGGTCCGTTCCGCCACTCTTGACTTCAAAGCGGTGGCGTATTCCTCCAGTTTCTCCCGTGACCGATTCATGGAATCGAGCATTCGGTTGAGGGATTCTCCCAACCGACCCATTTCGTCCATGTCCCGTTCGGCAAGACGCTGGCTGCGTTTTCCGGCGGCGATTTCACCCGCCATGTGGACGATTTCCTTGATGGGTCTCAGGAATACCAGGACGATGCAGTAGATCAGGATGGAGGAGGCCAGAATGGCCGCCGCCTGAAGCCCCAGCATGACGTTGCGGGCGTCACGGATCTTCTGCTCGACGGCGGAGCGATCCAACGCGACCCCCAGGAGGAGAATGGTAAGTCCTGAATAATCCTGGAGTCCGCCCAGGAGCAAGGAACTATGGGGCGCCTCATCCGTTGCGATCAGCAAGAGCGGATCGGCGGATCCGAGGGCTTCCGCCAGAGTGGTTTCGGGGATCTGAAAATTCCAACCCCTCGTGAAGAACAGGTTTTCAAAATACCCTTCCGGATGAAGGCCGATGAGACACGCGTCGATTTCCAGCCGGGACTTCAACATGTCCAGGAAACCCTGTCCGATGTTCCACCCCACTTCCACGGTCCCCACCACCTGATCTTCCCAGATCACCGGAGCCACTCCGCGAAGGCCGATGCCCGTTCGACCCCGCTCCAGACCGCTGACCACCGTCCGGCTCTTGGACGCTTGGAGAATGGATGCACGGTACGTGTACAAAGCATCGCCGTGCAAATCGGGCTTGTGTATCCGGAGAAACGAAACGGCTTCCGGCAGATGAAAATGAAGCTGATCCAAGCCGAAGCTCTTTCTCAGGTAGTGGTATTGAGGACGCAAAAATTCGTAGAGGCCCTGCCGGTCCCTCGAGGCGAACAGATGTCCGACCTCGGGATAAAGGGCCAGGCTCAGGGCCAGGGATCCCAGCATCTCGGATCGATTTTCGATCTGAAGCAAAAAATGCTCGTAATGGCCCACAAGGAGCTGCCGTTCCTGGGATTCGATGGTGGCTACGTGAGAACGCACCGCCACGAGCACCGTGGCGCTGATACCCGCGATGGACAGCACCAGGAATGGAATCAGAAGCTTCCACTTCAGGCTGATGTTACGGATGCGTCTCAGGTTCATTCGGTTCGTCTTCAAGAATCTTCCGATCGTTCCACCATACGCCCCGTCCCGCCGGGATGAAAAGGGACCGCAAGGTCCGTGTGCGGATTCTTTCCGCCGAGGCCGAGAACCAGGTCCGGGTCAGGTCCTGAATTGTTCCTCGGCCCGTAAAAGATTCTTTCGAAGGCGGGTATGATACCCGTTCCGAGCATAGCCGGGACCGTTGTAAATGCGGCTGATGTGATCGAGGGTCGACGTTCGGCCGATGCCGTTGGTCTTCAGGTACGCCACGATGAGTGGAATGTTCACTTCCGGCAAAGCCAATTCTCCCGGGGAGCCCCGAAAGCCCAGTCGCCAGGCGTTTTCATACAGGATGTGTCCCGGTCCCCAGGAGCCGGCCAGCAGATAGGAAAATCGGCCGTAAACTTCCTCATATCGGAGCCGATCCTCGGGACTCATAGGGTCGGCCAATGTTTTGACCTTATCCAGTCTGCCGGGTTCGAACCGAAAAAAATTGTCTCTGCCTGCCCGGCATTCGTTCCAGACGATGGCGAAGACCAGTTCCGGGTAATCATAACCGGAGTCGGCGCACGCGGCGGTTACCATGTCTTTCAACTCCCGGTCGGAGATCCGGCGTTCGTCCTCCGGGCGTGGGATGGGAAGAAGCATCCCCGGTTGAATGTGTTCGTTTCGGAAGCCGCTGAATACCAGCGAGTAGGTGTACACGTCCGGGAAAGCAGTCCGGAGCCGTCGCCGTATGGCGTCCAGTGGATCGGCGCCGGCGCAATCCGATTTTTCCACGACATAGTACACCAAATCGTGGTCACGGATGAAAGTCAATTCCTTTTCCTGAACTCGGGTCAAATTCCATTGAGTTTGGCGGTGCAGGGGAACCTCAGGAACGGGCGGCAGAACGGCCTGCAATTCCTCGCCGGGGGATTCCTCCAACCGGGCCAGAAACCCGGCGATGTCGGATTCATCCATCTTCAATACATAGGATACGGAATTGATTCGGACCCGTTGCCGGGAAAAATAGTTTCCCACACGCTTCATGTCTTCCAACGTCTGCTTGAAGACGACGTCATCCGAGGGGTCTGGTTCTCCTTGCTGATAGGCCTTGGCCTTGTTCAGCGCGAATACGGAGATGAAGAGGCGCTGGTTCTGATTGTGCCACAGGTCCGGGAGCCGCGATCCGAAGTTGAAGCGGTCCTGTTGAGCCCTGGACATGGGGCCGGCGCCGACACGTCCCGAATCGTAAACCACTTCCATGGAGCGTGGCGAAACGAGGATCAGACGATGGGCCGGACCCCGGATCTCCAGATGCATCAGGGGGGCGGTATACGTTCGTTCCTCGACGTGCACCTCGATACCGGTGGGGAAATCCATGCGTTTCAGCTTGCTCAGGACCGTTTGTTCCCGTGCGTCGATCAGGATCCTGACCAGTGCGTCCACCCGTTCGACGGGGGAGGATTTGGGCTTCAGCAGTCCGATTTCATAGTACAACCTGCGGATGTCGTTCCCATAGTTCCGCAAGAAATCCCGGTCCGTAACGGATACGCGGCCTTCCGTTTGCTTGAAGTCCGCATCGAGCTTTTCCACGCTCAAGGGGTATTCACGATAGAACACGGTCTGTTGAGGTCGATCTCGATGGAAGCACCGATAGATGGTCTTGACGATATCATCCGGCGCCGTGAAAAACACCTGGACGGTTTCCAGGTGTTTGGTGTACGAGAGCATGTCGTTGATTCGCACCCGGAATTTCTTGAAGGAGCCGATGGGGAATTCCCTGGAGTCGTACACCTTGTACCCGTCCTCGATGCGCCGGACAGTGACACGGGCGGCGGATGCATCGGGACGGCGCACGAGCAGACTTACGCTCAGATAATCCTCTTGTTCCTCCAAGGTAAACCGGGCATGCAGGCGATTACCCCGCCTCCAATTCCAGAAGCCGGAAGAAAAATCCACGGCGCCCGAACGCGTGAGATGGTCAATGCGGCCTTGCTGGAGCACATCCACTAGGGCGGTGTCAAACGCCTCGAAAAAGGCGGAATTGGTAATCGTGAGGGAGCCGCCCCGATTCCGATGATGACCGAGGATTGTTTTCGTGAGAAGCGTTTTGAAGTCTTCGGCGAACCGGCGTTCATGCTCGCGGTCTTTCCACCAGCCGAAGCGTACCTCCAGGTTTTCGATATCGGCGTCCAGGAGTTTCCGGTAGTCCGGCTCCCCCATGGGCTGTTTCGGGGGACCGGCGCAGGGGCTCAGGAAAAGAAGGCATGCCATCATGAGCCAGACGCACCGGCCGCGCCGGTTTGGAGGTCGCAAGCGCTTCCCCTGCCCGTTTGCCGGAAGGCGTTTTCGGCGCCGCACGTGGGAAAGGTCCATCAGCAGGTCTCGATCCGCAGTCCGAAGTACTCCCTCTCAGGCTGTTGAAAAACGCGATCTGCGTCGTTGCGCTTCATCCTTCGTCCTTGCGGCGTACGGGTTGTACGCCTCATTCCTCAGGATTCGCGCGGCTTGCGTCTCATCGTTTTGCACCGGCCTCCCCGCAATACGGTTTTTCAGCGGGCTGTTAAGAGGCGATCGTCCGGTCGCCGCCCGATGAGACTCCCCGGCACGGATCTCGAAACACCCCTTGACATCAACCACCCGAGAAGTCCCGCTTGAAGAAGTCCGAAGAAGGCTCTCCGTGAACTTCCATGCGTTCGCTGGGTTCCGTGCCCGCCCGGAAACATTCGAAAATGGGATTCTTGGTGGACGGACCCGCCAATGCTCCGGTTTCAGGGTCGATTTTGGCGAAAACCACCCCGCCGGGTGGATGGAACGGGGTGATGCGCCGGTCGTCGAGCGCGCCTTTCATGAAATCGAGCCATATGGGGGCGGCCGCCCTGGCTCCTGTTTCAAGACGCCCCATGGTACGGTGATCGTCGAATCCCACCCAGGTCCCAACGACCAACTCGGGAGTATATCCGATGAACCATGCGTCTTTCAAATCGTTGGTGGTTCCGGTCTTTCCCGCCGCCGGGCGTCCCAGCTCCCGGACGCTGCGTCCGGTTCCCTGCTGGATGACCTCCTCCATCAGGTGAGTCATCAGGTAGGCCGTGTCTTCTCCCAGTACCCGTCGCCTTTCCGGGACCCCGAGTTCGAGCAGATTCCCCTTTCGATCCATCACCTTTTCTATGAAAAGAGGTTTGACCAGATACCCTCCCGCGGCAAACGCCCCGTAAGCCCGCACCAGTTCCCAAAGGCCGACTTCGGATGAGCCCAGACCGAGGGACAAGTTCCGCACCATGTCCGATTCGATGCCGAGCCTGCGCGCGTATTCCATGGTGTAATCCACGCCGATGTTTTGGAGAAGCTTCACCGTGACCACGTTGCGGGAATGGATCAGGGCTTCCCGGAACAGGGTGGGTCCGAAGAATTTCCGTTCATAATTATGGGGTTTCCACGCGCCTCCCTGGCCGGGAACGTCGTACACCTCGGGGGCGTCATAGATGATCGAGACGGGAGTGTACCCCTTGTCCAAAGCCGCGGCGTACACGATGGGCTTGAACGCGGAGCCCGGCTGTCGCCGGGCCTGAAACGCCCGGTTGTACTGAGAGGTCCGAAAATCCGTTCCGCCCACGGCGGCCAGGATGTGGCCGGATTTCGGATCCATGCACAGGATCGCCGCTTGGCTGACGGGATCCGGTTCCTGTTCCAGCGCCAGGGGAATGGGTCTTCCGGGCTCAGCGGAGTCCTCGTCCTTTGAAACCGTGTCCAGTACACGGGCCAGGATCCGGTCTCCCGGGGCCAACGCCGTGGACGGCTGTTTCAGGGATGCGTACAAGGACGCCGTATTCGGATTCGGCTTGCGGGCCCAGGCCATGTGCTCCAAGCGGATGATCCCGGTACGCCGCCCCAGGCACACCGAGACCTGTTTCTTCACGTCGTCCACTTGAGCGACCATTCCCTCGATGACATCGCCTTTTCGGAACGTCGATACCGCAAGACTCCGGCAGAAGGCTTCCCGCTCCTCTTCGGGCACGTTTCCCAAGGGCCCCCGGTATCCGATTCTCTTGTCCAGGGCCTGTACGCCTCGGAGCACGGCCTCCTGAGCGAGTTTCTGCAACCTGAGATCCAGCGTGGTATGTACCCTGAGTCCCCCTTCATACAACTGCTTCGTTCCGTAGGTTCTTTCCAGGTATTTCCGCACGTGTTCCGTGAAATAGGGCGCCTTATAGAAAGGGTCTTCCGCGTTCCGGGTCAGGTGGATTTCCTGAGTCAAAGCCTCCTGGGCCTGGTCCGGCGTGATATAGCCTTCCTCCGTCATACGGCGGAGCACATAGGCTTGGCGGTTCCGGGCTCTTTCCTCGTCGTTGAACGGGGAATACCGGCTGGGCGCCTGGGGCAGGCCGGCCAATAGGGTGCATTCCGAAAGGTTCAGATCCCTGGCCGATTTCCCGAAATACGCCTGGGCCGCGGCTTCCACTCCGTACGTTCCGTAGCCCAAGTAGATCTGGTTCAAATAAATATGCAGGATATCGTCTTTGCTCAGTCGGTTCTCAATCCGATAGGCTAAGATGAGTTCCCGGATCTTGCGAGTGTAGCTCTTTTCCGGGGATAACAGGAGGGAACGGGTCACCTGTTGAGTAATCGTGCTTCCACCCTGAATCTTTCGACCGGCCCGGATGTTCTTGAAGAGGGCGCGCGCGATGCCGGTAGGGTCGATGCCGGGGTGCTGAAAGAAGCGGTTGTCTTCCGCAGCTACAAACGCATAGATCAGCATCTTGGGCATATCGGACAGGGGAATGACTTCTCTGCGTTCCCGATGGAATTCCCCGATGATTTCCCCATTCCGGTCGAAAATCCGGGTTAATACGGAAGGGCGATAGTCTTCGATGGTGAACAGCTCGGGCAAGTCATGTGTGAAATAGAAATAGAGGACTATACACAGGCCGGCGGACACCAGAATACAGGACGCAAAGGACCACAGCAGGATACGAAGGAGGCGCCTTCGTTTTCGAGGTCCTTTCCCGGGACCGGGGGGGGTGCGCCGGGAGGATATGCTACGGGGTACGGTGTCCAAAAGAGTCACTCGCGCGGGACTTCGGAGACGTTCGAGTCTCCTGAGGAGGTTCGGTCCCTATGGTAGACGAGTCCCTCCGCGGTGGCGATGAGAGTCTTGTCTTCCGCCTGGAGTTGTACGCGCCATAGACTGATGCTTTTCTTGATATCCACGGCCGAAGCTTCCGCGTACAACGTTCGAGCCTCTGGAATCGCTTTCAGATAATTCACTTTGAGCTCGATGATCACGCCCGAAGACCCCAGAGTATTGGCCGCCACGGCTACGGCCTGATCCGCGAGGCTGCACAAGGCCATTCCATGAGCCATGCCTAAAGCGTTCGTATATTCCCTGCGGATTCCCAGAGACAGGCGAGCGTAACCTCGTGAAAGCTCGACCAGCGAAATACCCAGGAAGGAGGCCATGGGATCGCAGGCGACCACATTTCCAGCGTATTCTAACGGATCCATCGTGCTGAAACCATTTCCTTATTCGGCCGGTACAATCCGCGGTTTACCAGGCCGTTGAAAAACGCGATCGGCGGTCACGCCTGCGGCGTGAGGCTTCATCCTGTCTGTCTGTGCGTCCCGCCTGTCTGCGTGCAGTCACGCACAAGCAGGCGTCGTTGCGGCGTCCTGTATCTACGCTTCATCCCTCAGGATTCGCGCGCGTTGCATCTCATCGTTTTGACCGGCCCACCCGCAATACGGTTTATCAACGGGCTGTCACCAACATGCGGATTCCCGGCTGTCGGAATTTCGATCACAGGCGCTGCTCGGGGCTCCGGGGCATGGATATAAGTATAATCATTCTGTCACGATATACCGTACTTGCTTCCGGGAATTCTGGCAAGTACTCGTATCGACGGCGAGTCCCCCCACACCGAAAGCCGGTTTCTTGACGCCGTTCGGATGATACCGTACCATAGTCCGGTGCGTTCGTACCAGCGCACCCTATCAGCCCGGTGAAAAACGCGATCCGCTGTGTTGCGCTTCATCCTTCGTCCTTGCGGCGTACGGGTTGTACGCCTGATTCCTCAGGATTCGCGCGCCTTGCATCTCATCGTCTTTCACCAGCGCGCCCGCATAGCTGTTTATCAGCGGGCTGCGATGGCTCCGTTTCGCGACCCGGTGTGGTTCGGACTGCGGGGGATGTCGGATCGGGTCCTCGGCTCATGGTGCGGCGTGCAAGGAAATCCATCCGCAAGGCAGGGAGGCCGTAACCTATGAAATCGTACCTCATTCCACTGGAAACGGGCCATTTCGTTGTGGCGCGGCGCATCAAGAGCATTGTGCCCGTGAATCCCGGCAGTCCCCTGGTCGCCCGAAAGCTCCGAAATGAGGCCCTGCAGGAAGGGCTACTCATCAACACGGCTCAAGGGAAGGCAACCCAAACGATTCTGGTGCTGGACAGCGGGCATGTTCTGTTTACCGGGCGCCGGCGGGAGTCCGTGGAGAAGGAAATGCGTTCCGGGCAGGGCGCCTCGGCCGCCGTTCGTATCCAAGGAGCGGCGGAGCACCCGCCATTCCAGCCGTCCTCACAAAACCGTAAGGGACGTCCATGAGACGTCCCTCGATTTCCTGATTGGTCGGGGTGACTGGACTTGAACCAGCGACTCCCGCCTCCCGAAGACGGTGCTCTACCAGGCTGAGCTACACCCCGACACGCAGTTTCTTTTCACCGAATCCGGTCTGTATGCGACCCTCCAAACCGCCCGGCTCGATGCGTCTGCGCAGGGTCCGGTGTTTCGAGATCTCTTGGATGCGGAGGAAAAAATGCTAATTGATTCCTGCACAAATGTCACGTAAATTTTTTTGTCCGACAGGCCGCCGAAAACCGGTCTCAGGTCCGGCCCATGGCGTGATGCGTTCGCCTTCGTCCCTGCCGCGGACGTAACTGCGCCTTATTTCTCGGGGTTCGAGAGGGTTGGATTGAATCGTTTCTCATCAGCCTGCCCGCAGTCCTGAGTACCGAAGGGCTGCCGGGCCGCCTTAGGTCGGCAGCGCAAGAAGGAGATTCGCCGATATGCGGAGAGTGGACACCAAAGAGGCCGTGGGGATGACTCTCGGCCACGACGTAACCAAGATCATTCCGGGTTCCTTCAAAGGCGTGGCCTTCCGAAGGGGGCATGTGATCCGGGAAAGAGACGTGGAGGAACTGCTCAACATCGGGAAGTACTCCGTGTTCGTCCTGGAAATCCCTGAGGGGCGCGTCCACGAAGACGAAGCCGGGAAGCGTCTGGCCAGGGCTTTTGCCGCGGAAGACCTGAAGCTTGAAGGACCCAGGGAGGGTAAGGTTACCATCAAGGCCCCTTGCGACGGGTTGCTCAAGGTGGATGCGGATCTGGTGACCCAAGTAAATCTGATCGACTCCGTCATGTTGTCGACGCTGCACACGAACACCCCTGTGCGGGCCGGCGAGAGTCTGGCGGCAACACGCATCATTCCTCTCACCGTGGAAGAAGAGGTGGTTCTTCGAGTGGAAACTCTGTGCGCCGCTCAAGCAAAACCCATTCGGGTTTTGCCGTACCGCGTTAGACGCATCGGAGCCGTGGTGACGGGCAACGAAATTGTCGAAGGCCGGATTCGAGACGGTTTTGATGCTTCTGTGGGAAGAAAAGTGGAATCCTACGGGCAGACGGTGATTCGTAAGATGTTCGCCCGGGATGACGCCGAAGATATCGCCTCATGTCTCGGAGAACTGAGAACGGGCGGCATGGAACTCATTCTGGCCACGGCGGGTCTTTCCGTGGACCCGGACGACGCCACCCTGGAGGGAATCCGGCGGGTGGGAGCTGAAATCGTCTTCTACGGCACGCCCGTTCTTCCGGGCGCCATGTTCCTGTACGCCCGGTGGGAAGGCTTGGATATTCTGGGGTTGCCCGCATGCGTGTTCTATCATCCCACCACGGCCTTCGATCTGTTTCTTCCCAGGCTGTTGGCAGGAGATTCCGTCCGGCGTGAGGATGTAGCCAAGTTGGGTCATGGAGGGTTTTGCAGGAACTGTGAAACCTGTCGGTACCCCGTGTGCGCCTTCGGAAAGTAACGCCGGATGGTCTAAGCCGCCCATCGGTTTCGGGAAACGGCTTGCGCTGAACCTTTTCCCGAATCTTCCTGCGCAAAGGTTCACCGTGGCCGCACGGACCTATGTCCGTCCGGCGCGGAAACCGAATCCGCGGGGATGCCGAAGCGCCCCACTCGAACCGCTTCCATGGTGACGGCCCGGGGGGACGAGGGTCGATCCCGGAAACGGGCGGGCTTCCCATCCGATGTCGCGCGTGGGACGCTGTCTTGATCCGGCAAGGGAAATGGGATATCAAGATGCAATCCGAGAATCGGGCTGTACGGGGATTACGGGAGTGGGGAGCCGCTTTCTGCAGTAGAGCCGGCCGTTTTCCGCCTGGGGTGGAGGCGTGATATGAACCCAAATGAATTTGGGACCATTTTGGTTACAGGGGCCGCTGGCTTTATCGGATTCCATGCGGCCCGGCGTTTGCTGGAAGACGGATGTCGGGTGATGGGCCTGGACAATCTGAACCCATACTACGATGTGCGCTTGAAGGAGGATCGGCTGAAGTTGCTGGGCGGTTTTCCCCGGTTTGAATTCATTCGGGCCGATGTGGCGGATCGGAACTTCATGACCAAGCTGTTCGAAGATTCCATGCCGAAGCGCGTGATTCATCTGGCGGCCCAGGCGGGGGTAAGGTATTCCCTGGAAAACCCCCGCGCGTACGTGGACTCGAATATCTCCGGATTTCTGAACATATTGGAGGGCTGCCGGCTCGCAAACACGGAGCACTTGGTATTCGCCTCATCCAGCTCGGTATACGGCGCCAACACGCGCATGCCTTTCTCCGAGCACCATGCCGTGGATCATCCGGTATCGCTCTATGCGGCCAGCAAGAAAGCCGATGAACTCATGGCCCATGCGTACAGCCACCTCTACCGGCTGCCCTGCACCGGGATCCGGTTCTTTACGGTATACGGCCCTTGGGGCCGCCCGGACATGGCGCTTTTCCTGTTCACCAAAGCCATTCTGGAAGACCGGCCCATCGATGTGTACAATTACGGCCGAATGCAGCGGGATTTCACCTACATCGATGATGTGGTGGAAGGAATGATACGGATTTTGGAAAGGATTCCCCGACCGAATCCCGAGTGGAACGGCGATACGCCCGACCCCGCCTCGAGTCGGGCGCCGTATCGGCTGTATAATCTCGGGAACAGCGCCCCGGCGGAACTGCTTCGATTCATCGAGGCCATCGAGAAGGTTTTGGGTCGAAAAGCCCGGAAGAACCATCTTCCCCTTCAAGCGGGGGATGTTCCCGCCACATGCGCGGATGTGTCTCTGCTGGAACGGGAGACCGGGTTCCGCCCTCGTGTGAGCATTGAAGAGGGGATCAGCCGTTTCGTGGAATGGTTTCGGGAGTACTATGGACTGTGACGGAGTCCGCAGGACTTCCGGACGGCGCGCATCCTTCGCGCCGGGCGGGAACCCGGCAGCCCGTTGATAAACGGTATTGCGGGCAGGCTGTTGATATCAAGGAGTACGAAATGCAGCTTAGAGGTAAATTGTCCCTGCGGACCCTGATAGGGCTTGTGCTGATCCTGGGAGCCATCGCGGCCGGGGCTTTCCGGGGGGGCCAAATGCTCCTTACGGAAGCCTTAAATCGGCTGGAAACACTGCTCGCCGTTTCGGAAGCGACCCAGGTGTCCGAGACATTACAGATGGTTTACAACCGGCTCGGTGTCCTGAACGACTATCTCCTCTGGGTGGTGATGGCGGCCTTCGGCTTCCTCATCCTGATTCTGTGGGGGGTCCTGTCCCTGGCCTTTTCCGGTCCCGTCAAGCGATGGACGGCGTCCGCGGGTCGGGCTTCCGGGAAGACCGCGGTGGAAGCCCCGGTTCAACGGGATGAGTTCGTGCGGGATGCCGAAGACACCGGTCTCGTTCTCCTGTCCCTTCTCCAGAAGGAAGGTCGATTCCTGGATTTCTTGAACGAGGACCTGGACGGATACGAGGATCATCAGATCGGTGCGGCGGTGCGGAGCGTTCACGAGGGCTGCAACAAGGCGATCCGGGACCATGTGCGCCTGGCCCCTGTCATGGAGGAAGCCGAAGGAGGAATCGTCCGGGTGGAGGAGCCCTTTGACCGGGCTTCCGTCAAGTTGACGGGAAACGTCAAGGGACCCCCGCCCTTTCAGGGTACACTGAGGCATCCGGGATGGCGGGTCATCCAAGTCTCCTGGCCCTCGGTCACTTCCGGCCACGATGCCTCCGTCGTGGCGCCCGCCGAGGTGGAGATCGAGTGACTCCATCCAAACAGAGTATGGAAATCAGGGCGCGATGTCCATGGAGGCGCCCTGCGTCTTCGCCGGTCTTCTTTCCTTTCCCGCCTGCAGCAGGATGATGGACCCGACGACGAGCACGGCTCCCGCCATCTGGAGGGGAGCCAGGAATTCCTTGAGGAAGAACCAAGCCAACAAGGCCGCCGCCATGGGCTCGAGGGTGGCCGTGATGCCGGCCCGTGTGGGGCGGATCCGGAAGATGCCCTCGTTGTACAGCCCGAAGGACAGGATGGTGCCGCCCGTCCCCACGAAGAAGATGCAGAGCCACTGAAACCCGTTGCGCGGATGGAGAAAGGCATCCAGCGGAGGATGAAGGATGTTCCAGAGCACCGAGGCGAACAGAAGCGCGTAACACACCACGGTCCAGGGGGAATGGGCGCGCATTCGGTTTTCACTGGACACGGAATACCAGGCAAACAACGCGGCGGAAGCCAATCCCGAATAAATGCCCGTCTGATTCATGGCGAGGAGGTCCAGACTGTAGGCTCCCACCACCAGGTAGCATCCCGATGCGGATCCCAGCAGGGCGACCAGAGTGAACGGAGTCAGCTTTTCTCTGGAAGAGAGCAATGCGTGGGCCGCGATGATCATGGGAGCCTGGTACTGGAGAAGAATGGCGGCCGCCACCTGAATCTTGCTGATGGCGTACAGATACGTGAATTGGGCGATGGCGAGACCGAGACCCAGAACAATCAGGCCGGGCAGGTCTTTGAGAGGGACCCGGAGGAGGGACGGGTTACGGAGGGCCAACCAGAGGAGCAAGATGCCCGCGGCGATGGTTGTCCTGAGCTGAACCAGTTGGAAAGGAGAAACGCCGGCCTGGAACAGGAACTTGGAAACCGTTCCGGACAGAGCCCAGAGAAGCGCCGCGGCGACGACGCAAAGATAGCCGATGGAGGATTGAGTGTACCGATGATGCGGCATGGGGTTCCCCGTATCGAAAACAATATCGTATATCAGAAAATCAGGAAAAACACTCCCCCATTGTGGGGGTCTTTGCGGGCTTGCCCGAAACCATATCCATCCAGCGTATTCCGATCCAACTTCAAAAAGGAGATCTGAAATGGATTATGAAAAGGTGATCGTCGAAATCGGTGACCGGTTCGTGGGCAGCATCACGTTGAATCGTCCCGAGCAATTGAATACCTTCGACAGCCAAATGGCCCGGGAACTCCATACGGCGCTCCTGGCCATGGATGCGGATCCCAAGGTGCGCGTGGTGCTTTTGAAAGGCGCCGGCAGGGTGTTTTGCGCCGGAATCGACGTCAAGGAACTTGCCGGAAAGACGGTCCAGGAGTACCGGGCGTGGGTGGAACGGATGGAACTGCCGCTGGTGTCCATTTCAACCCTGAAGAAGCCGGTGATTGCTCAAGTACACGGTGTCGCCGCAGCCAACGGCATGGGTTTGGTGGCCGCCGCGGATTTGGCCATCGCAGCGGAGGGCGCCCGCATGGGACTCACCGCCATCAACGTCGGATTGAACTGTATCGGTCCCGTGATTCCGGTCAGCCGATGCGTGGGGCGGAAGAAGGCGCTTGAACTGCTCCTTTACGGCAATCTGATTCCGGTTGCGGAGGCCATGGATTTGGGGTTGATCAACCGGGTCGTTCCCCAGGAGACGCTGGATGCCGAGGCGCTTCAATGGGCCGAGGATCTGGCCCGCAAGAGCCCGGTGGCGGTTCAGATCGCCAAGAGCGCGTTTTACCATGCCGAAGACATGGATTACGGACAGCAGTTCGCCTATATGAACGAGGTGTTCGCCCGCCTGTGTTCCACCGACGACGCCAAGGAAGGGGTACAGGCGTTTCTCGAAAAGCGCCAACCCTGCTGGACGGAAAAATAGACGGCGATGGGACGCGGGAGACCCCGACGATGCGCATTCGACGGCGCCGGCGGCCTTAATGAAGGAAGGAAAGGCCCGTGTGTTTAAGGGTGTGGTCGTCTCTCATGTATCCCGCTCGGCTGCCGTTGCGTGCAATGACCTGGAACCCCTCCGGGTCATAGGCCTCCATGACGAAATCCGGTGCGTTCCCGGCTTCGGTGCGGCGGCACAGTTCGATGTGCCTTTCCAGCTTGGCGATGGAAAATGAGATCAGTTCCTTCAAGAATCCGAAGGCGTGCCGCATCTGATGAAAACCGTACTTCTTCATCAGGGCGAAACCCGCCACGGCGTCCTCTTCGGACCGCTCGCTGGGATGTTCCTGGCTGGTGGTGCACGCTGTCTGGATGGACGGCAGATCCAACATGCGGCACACTTTTTCCTGGAGCAGATTGGCCAGATTGTGAGAGACGAGCCCTAAATCCACGGCGTAATTCTGCCGTATATTGGCGATGGAGGGCAGGCCGGCGTGGACGGTCATCAGACCGGGATTCAGCAACTGAACCAACGTGATGCCGAACAGGGCTTCGGCGTGGGTCAGGGTCACCAGACCGGACATGGAATAGGGGGCCGATAATCCCGCCATGGGCATGGTGGAGACGTAGACGGGGATACCGGATCGGACACAGGTCTGGAAGGGTTCGACCATTCCATCGATGAGGTTCAGGGGGCTGTTGATGATGGAAAACTGCACGGTGAGTCCGCCTCGGGTCTCGTGGATGGCCTTGGCTCGATCCAAGCCGGCTTCGGTTACGGCGGCTGCGTAAATAGGCTTGCGGCAATACTCGACGAGCGTGTCCATAACCGGGACTTCGGCCTGCTTGATCAGTACGCCCCGGGCCATGAACTGCACGACATCGGCCTGGTCGACGATGGCGGCGATGCGCCGCAGGTGTTCGAAAGTCGGTTCCACCAACTCTCCGCTTCCATCATCGTAGACGAAAGGAGCCGTGCCCCCGACTCCGAAGGCGTTTTCCGGGATCCAGTAATCCGCTCGCCTGGGTGCGGTGTTCAATGCTTGTTCAACCAACGGGGACAATACGTGCAGGTGGCCGGTGGTTTCGTCGTAGCCGGCCAGACCGGTCTCCAGAAAAACCTCCCGAACGGCGGGCGAACCGCATCGCACACCGACCTCTTCCAGGACCCGCAGGGCGTCCCTGTGGATATGTTCCAGATATTCTCGATGAACCAACTCCATAGGTTTCCTCCATGTTATAGGGCGACGCGCATTCCGTCGTACGCGAACCGGATCCTCTGTCCGTCTTCCAGGAGCCGGTAGTCGTCGTGGCTCCGGTTCCAGTATTCTTCCAGATGAACGAACAGGATCCGCCGGGCGCCGATCCGCTCGGCCAGTTCCAGGGTTTCTCGAAACGTGTATAACGTGGTCCGGGAAATATGATCCGGGGGAAAGACGAAGCCGCCTTGAAGTCCGTTTTCGAAAAGCCCCGGTTGAACGACGAGGAGGTCCGCGTTGCGGATTTCCGGGCGGTTCTCGGGAAAGGGTTTGATGTCACACGGCGCGTACACCAATTTCCGTCCGCCTTTTTCCAGGACATACAAAAAGGAAGTCTGATCACCCCGAGGCACGCCGACGGCCGAGATGGATAGATCCCCGATCCGGACGGCATCGGCAAACGGCTGGAGTTCGATGAATCCTCTTTCCTGGAAGTATTCCGTGTAGGAACCGTACTGGGAACGAAGCCGGGGCAGGCGCTCGGCCAGCGCGCGAGGCGCCGGCAGCCGGATGGTTTTTTCCGGAAGGCCCCGCCAGGAACGAAAATCCAGGGTGATCTGTTCCACGATTCGGAGGCCTTCCACATGATCCGGATCCAGGTGCGTCAACAGCAGATAATCCAGTTGTTGAATCCCGGCGCGGTTCAACTGCAACGCGATTTCAGCCGGCGCGTCGATGAGGACGTTCTCGTCATGAATGAAAACGGCCGGCCCGGTGCGCGCGTAGGGAGGCCCTTTAGCCCTGGCCTCCCGGCAGACCCGACACCGGCACAGGGGTTTGGGTATAACCGTGCACCCCCCGGAGCCGAGCACGGTGAGTTCCATACGCAGGCTCAGCTCCAGGGAAAGGGGCTGTTGGAAACCGGCAACACCTTGCCGCTTCGGTATCGGTCGAATCGGAAAGGTTCCAGCAGGGCCTGTTGTTCCCCGACAATCTCCTTGGCCACCAATTTGCCCACACCGATCATTTTGTAGCCGTGACTGGAATCGGCAATAAGATAGCAGTTCTGTCGCATCACGTCGAAGATGGGGAAGTTGTCCGGACTGAAAGCGCCCAGTCCTCCGGAAGGCTCTTTCCGGTATCGATTGAACTGATTTTCGTATCTTCTCTGGCAATGGGCCAGGGCGGATGTCCACATGTGGGCGAATTCCGGACCTGCGATGAAATCCGGAGAATCAATGCCGTACGGGTCAACGGACACTTTATCTTTTTCCACCACATAGGGCATGGCTCCGCCCTGAATGCCGCGGAAATGAAAGTCCGGCTTGTAGTAAATGCCCCAAAGCTCGTTCGTTACGAGGGATCCGTCTTCACTGGAGTAGAGAGGCGCGTCCGTGTCCACATGGATGACCGGGGGCATTTTCCCTCGGTTGTCCATGCCGTAGGACGGTTCCACGCCGAGCGTTCCCTCCTGCAGGCACATGTAAGTCCACATCTTAATGCTGGGATGAATGTTGCCTTCGCCGTCCGTGATGTCGATTCTGTCCGGAAGCTCGAGCATGTTCCAGAATTCCGCAGCCCACGGTCCGGCGCCTAGAATTACGTATTCGCATCCGATACTGCCGCGGCGGGTCTGAACTGCGGTGACGCATCCGTTGATATCGAAGCCCGTCACCTCCACGCCGGTAAGGATCCGCACGCCTTCGGCCTCCGCCTTGTCCGCCAACCGGTATAGGGCTCTGGTGTTTTGAGCGTATCCCCCGCGTTTTTCGTGCAGGATGGAAGTGACGTTTTCCGCCTGCCAGTCCTCAAAGACCTTTTCTTTCATGTACCTGCGGCAGTCTTTTTTCCCTTCGATGAACTCGGATTCATAGCCGAGTTCTTTCTGGCGTTCGTAAATTTCCCCCACATCCTCATGCATGCTTTCAGGGGATATTTGCATGTAACCCACGGGATAATACCCGTACCCTTCTCCGTCCTCTTCCCATACGTCCACGCTGTGGGCGATGAGTTCCTGCATGGCCGCCTGGTAGTAGTTGTTTCGGATGACGCCGCAGGCGATGCCTGAGGCGCCTGCTCCAATGCTTGTCTTGTCTATGACCAGGATGTCCTTTCCTGTACCCAGCTTTCTGGACTTCAATTCTCTGGCCAGATGCCAGGCCGAACTCAGCCCATGAATCCCGGCGCCCACAACGACATACTTATAATGGTCGGGAAATGCCATGACATACCTCCTATCATGTCTTTAGTTACTTAGAATATTCTACCAGATTACTCACTTAAATGGGTCCCATCGGACCGTCTGTTTTTCGTAAGAAGCCGGGAAAAACTTGAGGAACATATCGTAGTAATAGAGTTCCTTGAAAGAGGCAAAGGGCAGACCATAAGCCGCCTTTGGTCGGAGTTCGATTTCTCCGGGTTCTACGTATTGTGAGATCAATTGGTCCATTACGTCGTCCGTCCCAACCCCCATGGAGAAGCGAAGTTTGACCCGGTCAATGATTCTGTCGGGAAGCATTCCCCGGAACGCTTCCCGGAGGATATATTTTTCAATCTGTTTTTCTCCGTAGATCTTCCACGCCATGGGGATCTTCTCGCTGAAGGAAACAACAGCGGGATCCAGAAAGGGTGTCTCGTACAGCACGCCGTTCGCCATCCATGCCCGATCCAGACGCCGAAGGGCGGTGTTGTATGCGATCTCCAGGAGTTTGCGGGCAAGCTGCTGACGCTCTTCGTCATTCTTGACTCTGGGATTCTTGAGCACCATGCGGTAGCCGCCGAACAGCTCGTCGGCTCCCTCGCCCACCAGGACGCAGTTCGTATAGTCCCGGACCATCCGGGAAACGCAGTAATTGGAAATGAAGCCGCTGATGCAGTCTTCGTCAAAGCTCTCCAAAAACCACACGGCATCGGGGAGAAGGCTCTCGATATCCGAATCGGTGATTCGATAAACATGATGTTCCATGCCCAGGAAATTCGCCATGAACTCCGCATTCTCCAAATCTGGTCCCGGCGCCTTGTCGATGGTGCCTGTAAAGAGATGCAAATCCGGATTGAACTCCTTGGCGATGGCGGCCACGATGGAGCTGTCCAGGCCGCCGCTCAGGGAAACGCCGCCCACGCCGTCCATTCTTTTTTTCACCGCCTCAATGAGCAGGTCTCTCAGTATTCCGGCGGCCTGGTTCAGGTCTTCGAATTCGGGGATTTCAGGCGAAAAAGGCGTGAATGGATTCAGACCTTTTTGAGTGCTGTACCAGTGTCCGGGGGGAAGTTCGTGAAGATTGAATTTGACATGGTCCACAAGGCTCTTCATCTCGGTGCTGAAATAGAATGCGTCGTTGTCTGAGCCGAAAAAAAGGGGTCTTGCGCCCACCGGGTCCCTGGCAAGAATCACCTCATGGTCCGTTTCCACGATGGCGCAACTGTAGCTGCCTTCGATCCGCGAGAAGCAGTCCGTGCCGTATTCTTTATAAGCCCGGCGGAAAAGCTCGATGTCGCTTTCTCCGTTTGCCCTTTCATGATGCAACGCGCCGTCAAAAAGAATGTAAGGATTGTCATTCAGCGCCGAGCAATGCGTTTTTGTGGGGGTCCAGTTGATTTCATTGGCGCCCAGCGCCCCTGCATGCTGGAATAGGGTGCGAACAGCCGTGTTGTCCTTTCCCCGGTGTCGCATGAGCCGGAGCATGGTTCTCACATGCTCCGTACAATCACCGTTGATCTTGCCCTGCTGGGATATGATTCCTGCGATTGCTGCCATCGTCGTTCCTCCTTGGTATGTTTGGATCAGGAAGGTTTGCCCCGAGTCGGCGCCGATCCGGTCCGGCGGGGGAAGACCGATCCCGCCGGCGCCCTTCACCCCGCGTTTCCGGGCCGAACGGCGGATCTTACCGACATCGTGGATACCGCCTCCGGTCATTACGCATCCGCTGTGTTCCGGGCATGCCGTCGTTCCCTTTCCTTGCGCATCCGCTCCACTTCCGGGGAGTTACACGGCTGCGGCGGCTTCTTCCATGAGGCCGTCCCGGTGGTCCTTCTCCATGCGGTCGTGTTTGAGGTCGCCGTCCACCGTGCCGCGGACCCGTTCCCGCTCTTCGGTGAAGTCGAAACCCGTCCAGATGCCTATGGAACCCAGGATCGAGTCCTGGGGATGAAATTCACGGAAAATCTTGAAATAGTACGCCGCTTCCTTGCTGTTGATGACGGCTTGGGGATGCCGTTCCCGGATTTCCGCATACTCGTCGTCGGTCATCCTTTCTTCGGCCATCCGTTCACCCAGACTTTCGCAGCCCGCCCCCTGGGTATATTGGACCTTGTAGCGCCACAAGATGTCGTCCGGCAGATAATGGGTGTCTTCGAAGGCCTTGCGCAGGATCCATTTCTCGATCTTGGCTCCGTTGTGCTCCCGAATCTTGAGGGAAGGCGGTATCTTCATGGAGAGGTCGATCATGGCGGTATCCAGGAACGGCACCCGAAGCTCCAGGCTGAACAACATTCCCATGCGGTCGGCCCGCTGCAGGTTGATGTTGTGCAGATTTCCGATGCAGCGCCGGGCCTCGAGGTTCAGTGCGTCCTCCGGGAAGTGTTTCATATAGTGGTAGCCGGTGAAGAGTTCATCGGCGCCTTCGCCGGTGAGGACGACGGTCACCCACCGGGCGGCCTCCATGCACGTGAAGTAGCAGGGGATGGCGCAGCGCACCAGAGAAGGGTCGTAGCTTTCCAGTTTCTGAATAACGATGGGCAGGGCCTGGTAATAGTCCTCTTCCGTGAAGAGTTTTTCATGGTGGGTGGAACCGATGTGCCGGGAAGCGATGCGGGCCGCCTTGATGTCGTCGCTCAGGTCCCCGTTTTCATCCTGCATGCCGACCACAAAGGTGTGGAGACGGGGGATCTCCTCGGCGGCGATGGCCGCCACCAGACTGCTGTCCAGACCCCCGCTGCAGAAAGAACCCACCGGAATTTCCCGGTCGGCCAGAAGCCGCTTCTTGACGGATTCGATGAAGGTATTGCGAATCGCCTCGGCGGCCTCCTCGACGTCCGTAAGCAGATCGTCTTCGATGGGCGGGATTTCATAGTACCGGACGAACCCTTCCCGAGGCGTATAATAGTGTCCCGCCGGGAATTCGTGGCACTCATCCACGTGTGCCAGGGTCATGGCGCCCAGTTCGGAAGTGAAATACATGCCGCCGTTCTTGTGCCCATAGTACAGGGGTTTGATGCCGATGGGATCCCGGGCCAACATGAAATCATCGCCGTCGAACACGGCGAAAGCGAACATGCCGTCCAGATCCTCGACACATCGGGAGCCTTTTTCCTGATAGAGATGCAGGATGACTTCACTGTCCGATTGGGTCGTAAAGGGGTAGTCGGTGCTGAGGCGACTCCGGATTTTTCTGAAATTGTAGATCTCACCGTTGCAGACCACGCCTTTACGTCCCCCGTCGGTGAGGATGGGCTGGCGCCCTCCCGCAACGTCCACGATGGAAAGGCGGGTGTGTCCGACCAGGCTGTCGCCGATGGTGTGAATGCCGCGATCATCCGGCCCCCGGTGGGGCAGTGCACCCAGCATTCGTTCAATGGTTTTTACGTCTCGCTTGCCAAAACATCCGGCCAAGCCGCACATGAGGTAGCTCCTTTCCGGTCTCCGCGACGTCCGCCGCTTCCGGTTTAAGATGTGGTTCCAGGGCTTGGGAGTCGGTCCTTACTGTACGAAAATCTTGCCGAAATTGGCCGTGGTTAAAGGATCTTCCATGTACATTCCCAGACCGATCCGCTGAATGGATTCCATACCCCGCGGGTCGTAGAGCGGCATTTCGATTTCCGGGGCGTCTTCCGGAGCGACCGTTTCCGCCTCCCGTGTAGCCCGGTCCATCTTGCCTATAGAGAAATCGATCAGATAGCGCAGAAAAGAAAAGGGGTGTCGAATCATGTGGACACCGTATTTCAAACATAAAGCCACACCTCGACGGCTGTCTTCGAAGGCCTTTTCCGAAGGGTGTTCCTCATGGGTCGTTCCGGCGCTCTGAAAGGAAGGCAGATCGAGCATGAGGTTCAGATGGCTCATCAGGATATTGATCAGATTGTGACTGACCAGTCCGTAATTGGGATTGTAGTCGATCTGCGGATCGGCCAGGGTCGGGAATCCGGCATGGACGCAAATGACTCCCGGGTTGAGCAATTGAGCCGCGCAGATGCCGAAGAGGACCTCGGCGTGCGTCATGGCCAGAGTGCCGTTGTAACAGTAAGGCGCGCTGATGCCGCCCATGGGCATGGCGGAGATGAACAAGGGCAGGCCCGCCCGCGCCACCTTGACGAACGCGTCGGAGAAGTTTTCGTTGACCTCCAGGGGCGGACGGGTCAGGCAAAAAACGATCATAATATCTTGGCGTTGCTCGTAGATTGCCCGGGCCCGGACCAGGGACTCATCGCTGGTAACGGCGAAATAGAGCGGCTTGCGGCAGTGCTCCAGCATGAGGTTCATCTGCTCGATCTCGTTGTTGAGTTTTACGCCTCGGCCCATGCCGGCCACCATATCCCGTTCGTCCGCCAGCCGGGCGATACGGACCACGTGATCGGGAGTCGGGATAGTACCGCCGCGGCCTGCATCGTCGTCGTAAATGTAAGGCGCGGTACCGCCTACGAAGAAACTGTTGATTGGAACGAAAAATTCGTCCATACCGGGCGTGGTCGCCAGGCAGCGCTCCACCAAGGTGGAGGTGATGTAGATGCGGCCGTCGTAGACCACGGCCAGGCCTTCCGCCTCGAAAGGCCGGAAAGCGGCCTGAAGGTCCGGCTGCAGGCATCCCACACCCAGATTTTCCAATATCCATAGGGCGTCCCCGTGAACGTGGGTCAGCATGTCCACGGTTCCGTCACCGAGCACGGTTCTTGATATCTCTTGCCTATCCTGGCGAAACATCCGTACACTCCTTAATTGTTGGTTCCGGTGGGCTTGAAGGTGAGCCGTATCCATGGATGCGGTGAGGGCAATAAGGATTATTCCCCCTCCCGCCAAGCGATAAGGCGTTACGACCTTCAAACAGATGTTAGATGGATCCGAGCGGCAGAATCTCGTTCGGGGAACGGAGATAAATCAAGGGATTCAGCGGAAGCCGGAGAGGTGTTCCGTCTTCTTTCTTGTCCAATAAAGCATAAAATAGATTAACATGCCCTTGCTCGCTGAGATTGTAGATGAAGTTAAAAGAGGCGATCTGTTCGTTTGCGAAGTAATTTAATTGCAGCTTGTAAAAGCATAACTCACAGGATGAATCGTGTCAACCCAAAAATAATGCAGCATATATCTATAAAAATTGGGTTTGACCGGCTGAAACGGTCTAAAAACGGCGAAATCCGCTTATCAGACCGGCGAAAAACGCGATCCGCCGCATTCCGCTCTCTCCTGTCTGCCTGTGCGTCTCGCGCAGACAGGCGTCATTGAGGCGTACTGTGTGTACGCATCATTCCGCAGGATTCGCCACGCCGTTGGCGTGGCTTGCTTCCCATCGGGTTTCACCTGCCTGTCACGGGCGAAGTGGAGCTGACGGGCTGCATTTACAGGCAAAGTCAAAATAGAAAGGGATTATTTCTTAAGCTCTTGTTAATGTGGGAGAAAGACGACTACGTATCGAGCGGAGAGCGAGTGCTTCGATGAGTTCGTGGTTCCCACTGGCGCGCCCGGCATGATTCGAACATGCGACCTACGGATTGGAAATCGGGATTCGTTGGTGTTTTGCCGGACCCAACCGAATGGGAACTACGCGCTTGTCTGATCTGTAGTGCGATATTCCTATGAATCAAATAGTAAGCACTTTGAGATAGAAAACTCGATCATATAGTACAAAGAATTCAGATAGTTTTATGGTAGCATCAGCCTTTTCACCACGATATATTACATAAGCATCGTCCTTAAAATATCTAGGTATTGAAATAGCAGGATTAAACTTAACGTGGGCAGGAGTCGGATCGTTAGCCAAGTCCTCATGGATCAATATAGAGTTCTCAAGCACGCTGAAAGCCGTTCCACCGCTTAGAAACGGATCAAATCCAGGCACAATTGCAACATGCAATTGTGCAACCTTATCCGAACCGTAGGGAATGGTTTCAATCTTGTGCGTGAAACCTGACTGATCTGTACCTATGGTCTACTTTCCGGTAGTTAGCATCCAGTAATCGGCCAAATCATAGATCTGTTCACCTGCATAACAAGCAACGGATACCACAGGAAGCCAAATACATACACAAGACGCGGCAAGTCTCTTCATCTGTGAACCTCCTGTGAAGGTGGACGAAATAAAGTGGACTTTTCCAGCATATATAGCGGAAGCATGCTGTGATGTCAAAGAGAAAGTAGAGCGCGAACTCTATGAGCCTGTTGAGAAACTCCATAGCAGCCCGTTGAAAAACAGTATTTCGGACAGGCTGTTGAAAAACGCGATCTGCTTCGTTGAGCTTCATCCTTCGTCATTGCGGCGTACTGGTTGTACGCCTCATTCCTCAGGATTCGCGCGCCTTGCATCTCATCGTTTTTGAACAGCCTGATAGGTTTGAGTGTTTCGTCTTGTAGTTTTTGGTGTTTATGGTGGTATAGTCTGCTAAGAATACGGGACAAAAGGATCATTGAATGGCTTTCGGCAGGAAGCACCGATCGAAAGGGAAGGCCATGTGGGTTACGTATCCGGACGCGGAGCCCGGGTCATCCATTTGTAAACAGCTGAACGAGGTGTTACGCGAAAGGGATTTCGACACGTTTTCGGAGGATCTGTGCGCCCCCTATTTTCGGGATGGAGGCCGTCCCTCGATTCCTCCGGGCGTGTACTTCCGGATGCTCTTGATCGGTTACTTTGAGGGTCTGGGCTCGGAGCGGGCCATTGCCTGACGGTGTCAGGACAGCCTTTCGCTGCGGGAGTTTCTGGGTTACGACGTCACAGAGGATACACCCGACCGATCCTCTCTTTCGATATGGCGACACCGGTTTGATGAAGGGGTTTTCCAAAAGGTGTTCGACTGGGTCCTTGGCCTGATCAATGTCCACGGCCTGGTAGACGGCAAGACGTTGGGGGTGGACTCCACAACGCTGGAGGCCAACGCCGCCATGAACGGACAAAGGATATCACGATACGGATCTTATCGTTGTCCTTTGGTCTACAGTTTTTCATTACGACTGGACGCCGAGTTGGGATAGGAGAGAATGAAAAGAGGGAGGTTTCGGGATGTTGAAAGAGCAGGGTTCAAGCTCAGGTACGTCGGAAGCAGCCGTGGGGCGACCGGAGACGTACCTGCGGAAACCGCCGGAAGGGCGCTTGAATCCGGACGACAGGGACCCAGCATGTCTAATCCTTTCCAGGTGCCTGCCTCAGCAAGGGGCCGCAATCCAACTCGGATTCAGCTGCTCTATCGTGAGTAGGATTGTTTTACACGAAAGAAAGGTCAGATAGGAAGATGTGACGTTACCCATGATGGGATTGAATACATATTAGCTGGACTTACTGGCTGGGGATCTTTATCCATTCTACACCTTCTCCTGTGGTGATGGGACTCTGTCTCCAAGTCGTTATCTTCGTTGTAATCCCCTTGGGTACTCTGACTTTGGCCTTGGGGTTGATAAATAGTTGGAACGAATCTTCTGCGACCATCGGAGCATTGAATGGATCTTCATCAGAATATAGGACTCCAGATATGGAGCTGAATTCCTCACAATAAAAGAGGGCCAGTTCTACTTTGCTGCCGGAATCACGGGTGATTGCTTCGGTGCGTATTGAAAACGACTCCGACGATTTGTCTAAAGGAATTGTCAAGTTGTCTGCTCCGGCCAGCACACGTAGCATTACTGGGAATGGCCAATCCAGGAGTGGACCAAACTGGTTCAGCGCACAGGCGCTCATCGCAATCAGGGTACAATCTCCCTTAGAGATGATCCCCCGTTTCATGTAGTTACGCAACTTATCTCGCTTGTCTGTCATCGTTTGGGTCAAACGGAGAAGACATTCGCGCATGGGTAATTCTGCCACGCCGTTGACAACGGGCACGGGAACGGCATCGCTTGCCGTACCTGGCTTCGGTGCGACTGCTTCCACCCAAACTCGGAGATCCCCAAATTCAAGCAGCAGATCGGGTCCGTTATCCGCGCGAAACGTCGAAACGGGAAATCCAAGATGAAGGATGCCAAGGGTCAGATACATCTCCCACCACCTATGAGGAAATTCAAATTGAAGCTTATTGCGGAAGCCTTTCGCAGCATGGTTACGATATTCCATCCACATCTGCTCGAGCCTCAGGCGATGATGTTGACAGTATTCAGCATCCCGGATGCGGGCATAAAGTAAATCTTCCCCTAATGTTTGTGGCTTAAATAGTTGGAATGGCATTATATCTTAATCCAGAATACAGATGTTTGTTTAAGACTTACTTCTTGAGCATCTTTGGGGTAAGCTATTCCATAGCGTAATATTAATACAATCTATGCATAAACACTATATATGATAGAGCTATATAGCAATGTAAGTACATCTAGCTATCTGGAAGGCAACGTACCTTATATGCATGGTGATGAAAATGATTTTATGATAAGGCAACAGACTATATACAGGAGCACATTACTTATACACATTTACTGTACGCCATCCTGTCGAACATGAAAGCGACAAAGCTACGAGTCTTGTGTCTACTTCATGATAAAACTGTAACACAATAATAAATAACGTAGAGTGGAGTACGTTTACCAAATAAATACCTGTCATATTATAGACATGAAAGCCATGTTGTTTAATGATCATGTCTTAGAATGCGTGGAAGAAATCTGAAACAGAATCCAATGCGTCATTCGCTACCTCACAAAAAACCCAAGCTAAGTCATACAGACTATGGCAGAATGACGGTAGTCCAAAGTATGGGTTAAGGGCTTTTGCAGATGTCAAATAGCATAGTGCACTGTGTTAAGTGACGGATCGAATCAAGAAATGTTTCCAAATCTTCTGCAAGGCCGTCACTGCGCCTAGTATTATTAGTTGTATTTACGTATATGAGCTGTGTCAAGTGGGTTACAATGCTTACTAAGGTTGTCATATGCTTAGAGCCAAGGTCGGGCAGAAGTTCTATCCTACCGCTCCCGTCCGAGCGTATCCTGATACGGCATACGATTTCTTTATCTCCTACCTGGAGAAGCTTCTGTGTATGATTCGATTCAACGACTTCGCAGAAAAGCTGCTTCTTCCCCAGGTTTAAGTAAAACATATCGTTAAACTTCTTAATTGCAAGCTCACCCAGGGGTTCGTCGGCTCCAAGTACATGAAAGTCGGCATCTTGGAGGTATTCGATCAAAGGGGCCATTACATGCCGAAAGGCCACATCACGCCCCAGCAGTTTCTGAACGGAAGTAGGTCCAGTTTCATGGTTTGCGAAGATAGAGTTGTGCGTCCTTCTGAGTGTTTCAAAGCATCCGAAGGGAACACCGTTCTGCAAGATATTCCAGTTTCCCGTTTCCCAGTCGTGAAAGAATTTCATGCGTAGACCCAGAAGAACGCCCAGTTTGTAAGTTCCTCCCTGCGATACGAGGCGAACTCTCCCTTTAAGTGGTAAGGCATATTCTATAGGTATTGGATTCCTATAAAAATCGGAACCTTCCCATGCTGATAGCTTGCCATCTTCTGCTCGATAGAAGCGATATGAGCTAAGTTGAACTGTCCGTTTCTGTATGTCATTGAACATATTAGACACCATATGGTCATACTGTGCGTTTATACTCATATGCGGGGACTGAAAGGTTGTAAATAAGGAAAATACAATAACTTCACGTTGTTCTACATGTTCATTCAGTTTCTGTCCTATCTGTGTAAGCTCTTGTTCTAAGGTGTGTTCATTCGAGCCAATGAAGGTCGATGATAAGTAAGTGTCAATGTCCTGCAGTTTGCTCTTTATAGTTGTAAGTCGGTCCTGCAAACGAAATGTAGCTGTTATGTAGTCTGTATTTATGTTGTCAAGCTTTAACATCTGGATATCATTGAACGTGTCTATCTCACTTGTTAGCTTGGTCAATAGGTTGATGTATCTAAGTCTAAGCTCATTTGGAAGCATGTCTAATGTGTAGTCGGAATAGGTGCCTATAAGATTTACTTCAAACTCGTCATGCAATGTGTCATATATAAGATCATCGGCTTCATCTTGATAGGAAAATAATTTGCCTGGGAAATCAATATATATTCTGTATCTATGTACAATATATAGCAAATCAGCTATGCCATTGATAGTAGGTATCTCTATAACATGACTTATCGGGTCCGTCTCGAAAGACTCGCACGTGCCGTATGTCTCCGACTCTATGATATCCTGAACCACTTCATAGGCAGTTGACTTGGTGTTACTTCGTACAAAATGGACGGAACTATGGCGGGTCAGGTAGCGTTTCGTGGTCTCAATCAGTTTATGTTCCATTTCTTTAACTGAGGTATCTGGTTGAATGATTGCACTGGATACTGCTATGACGGCCTCAGGCAAAGCTTTGAGACGTGTCCGAAAAATCTCGGAAAGGTTGGTCAAGCTCAATTCAATCAACTTAACGGACTCCTGCAAACTTTGGATTTGTAGCTGCGCGCGGCGGAAATCTGCTAGCCGAAGATTGATCTCATTGAGTTCATTGACAAGTTCGAAATACGTTTTAAGCCAGTTCTCGTTTAGCAGTTCCGATTGTTCTCGAAAACACTCCTGAAGCATTTCGAGTGGATAGAAGTCCCGTACCTCCGATCGATTGAAATCGGGATGTCGAATTGCCCTTTGGATTTCCTCAACATTATTGAAAGGTATCCAGCTGATTTGCTCGCAACTAAGAAGCCGACTGTAATACAAGTCAATCTTTCTGCGCGCGTGTGCTGCTTGTGGTGATTCGGGATGCTTCGCCAAAAAATCCTCATAATTGGCCAGTGTGTCTTGTCGGCAGGCGGCCTCCCAGTCCAATTCCGCATGGAGAGTCTCGATCCGTTCTTGGGCCAAAGCGGCTTCGCCGGCCTGCGGGAATTGCTCCAAAAATTCTTCATAAGCGGCGATCGCGTCGAGGGATACGGCGATTTCCCAGGCAGCGCTTGTCGCGAGAATGCGGAGCCAGTCTCGAGCCTCCGGGGCAAAGAGAGATTGAGGATGGTGCCTCAGGAAACTCTCGTAGGAAGCTAACGTGTGGTCTCGGTGGGCCAAATTCCAATCCCGTTCTTCATAGAGGGACTGAAGGCGTGCATGAGCCTGGTAGGCCTCGTCGGACTGCGGGAATTGTTCTAAAAATTCTTCATAACCGGTGATCGTGTCCAGGGAGCGAGCCATTTCCCAGTCGTTTCTCACTTCCGCGGTCTCGGTAGTTCTTGTTTCTGGTGGACGCGGAGTTTCCTTCGGCTTTGATGCACATCCATTGAATATGTGCGTTGTCATCACCAACACACATATCAATAGGAGTATTATTCTCATGTCCAGCTCCCTGTCCAGAAAAATGAGTCGAAGAATGTGCTGATCCAAGCCTGTAGCTTAGTAAAAGAAGACTGATAAATAAAATTGTATCGAATCTAATTTAACGATTCCTAAGATCTGGGATCACATTACGCTACACAATCGTCTTTAGACTAATTTCCTACTATTACGGTATCAATGCTAATGCTATTCGAAAGTATCTACTATCATCTTTCTATCCTAGGCAATGAGCTATCCGCAGTTTTCCGGAGGACGACCACCGCTGGAGGCCTTGTGCTTTGCTCAGAGATCTGGCAGCTAATCAGATGAGCACGAAATAGAGTCATCTCCGAGCCCCATTTGGCGCACGGCTACCCACGACAGGAGGCCGCAAGCCGGCTTGACTTGTCTTACTATACGGTGGAGTAGATATGCTCTATAAGAATGAGGAAAGTAAGTAACAATACCTGTCCGCGTTGCTGCAGGACCCGCATGCTGCATATCTTCAAGGTACTAACCAAACGTGCCCATTAAGGCCGGTTCTGTTTCTGGCAGTTGGTCCCACGTCCTACCGTCCAAGATGCGTCCTGTTTTCTTCTTCACGACCCCCCCCCATTGTTTGAAAAAGAACGGGACATCGGCCAACAAGCATTGATCTCGTATCCCTCTTACCCAAGCGGGGTCCATCCGTCGCGCCTTGGGGCCTGATTCTCCACCAACGATAACCCAATCAATACCTTCCAGGTCCAAAGCATGAACCGGCCCGAGCAGGGGCTCGAAGGATACGAACTTGAGCCTGGAGTTGGTTTGTCGGAGGTGCTCAATACGGAACAGGTAATCAGAATTCTCAACACTCACTCCCATCCATATATTGGGAGACCAAGTCAGTTTCCCATTCAACACTAGTAGCCGCTTTGAACGTTTTGTAAGAACTTGAAACCGATGGTATGATGCCCGAGCCATCACATCAAAAATCTTCGATATGAACTCCAACGGGACGCCCTTGTGGAACAAATCGCTCATCGAGTTCACGAAGATGGTCTGGGGACGTTTCCAGAACAAAGGCATCCCAAGCACGTGTTCATGAACGGTTAGTTGGAACCCGTTGATGTAGTTTGGCTGTCCCATTGCCTTCAATCGGATGGACATTCTCTCAGCATAGCAGTGCCTGCAACCAGTACTTAGTTTCGTGCATCCGGTGACCGGATTCCAGGTTGATTCGGTCCACTCTATTGACGATGTTCCCACTACTTAGCTCCTATCTTCTTGTGCTTTGCGATTATATCTTTGACTATGTTAGTCGCTACCGGCTTCGGACTAGCGAGGAACAAGTAATACACAACTGACTTCTTAGAGTTCCGCATGGGCATGGGTTCAGATACCCAATCAAATCCCGCAACATCTTGCAACCGATGACGGAAGGCAACGACAACCTCCTCATTGCTTGCCTTCAGGGGATCGGATTCACCAAAAAGAGTTTGTTGCGGGTCTCCGCTATATACAACATCGCGCCAGGATTCATCCCCCCAGAAGCCATTCATTCGCTTGATCCCACCCGCAGGCACCCGATCAGGATGACGCCACAAAGCATTCCGGTTCATATCCATAATGGGAAAGTTCAGAAAGAGGTCGATGGTCTTCATCTTCCCGGCAGTCTCGATTACCTCCCAGTTGAGGTGCAGCCCATAGGGGTCGAGCAGACATAGTCCTCGTCGGTAGTCCTTGTAACGTACGCGTGGGAATATATGTTTAAGAAGTATCTCGTTGCAATCTCCTTGAAGAATATGAACGTCCGTACGATCCGCAAAGAGCGTTTTCAGATATCGTGTCTTGTCACCGTCTAAATCCATCAGGTAGTAATCATTAAAAGCAGGCTTTATATTTAATGCATTTATAGGACTCCCTGCGATTGGCTCGCGTGTTGTCCTTGATATGTTTATTCCATGTCCTGAGAAGCCATCAATGTAAACGTAAGACAGCGGTTGCTTACTTAGGATGTTAGAATAGGCCTGAGCATACTTGCGCACAATGTCAAGCTTGATTTGTGACCAATATCCTATCTTGTCGAATTTAAATCGTTCGTTTGCCATACTGTTCTACTTCCACTGATAATTGCGGGACAACACCCTCCTAAAACTCCATCCGATCTTCGGGTTGAGGATTTCTGCTTTGCCTCTCCACTTTTCCCGAGGGCCACCGCTGAAAATTTTTCGTCTTGTCACGGGTCTGTAGGGCGCTTGAATCAGAACGACAGGGACCCATCGTGTCGGTCCTTTGAAGCACGGCTGCCGCGGCAAGGGTCGCCCGTCCAACTCCGGTTCAGCTGCTCTGTCGTGAGCAGCAGTGATGGGATGGCCCACCCTTCTAAAGGGGTATACATCAAGGGCGCTTAAACCCTTGAAGGAGACCATTCCATCACTGCCATGGACGGCGCCGCCCGGTTCCGGAGTGATCATTGATCATGCAGCCGTCCCAACGGGTCTCTTACACGCTTCGGGCGGTGAGTCCCAATTTTCGGCGACGGTCTTCGATACGCGCCGCCATAAGGAGGGCCGCCTTTTCCGGATCCGGTTCCACGGCGAAGCAGGCGCCCACCACGTCGTTCAACCCTTCCGTGAGCAGTTTCACCACATTCATGCTTCCCGTGACGGGAGGCGTGGGACCCACCACCGTGTACACGCCGGAAGCCACGAAATACAGACCGATGGAGAGCGCCTTTTCCGAATACCATTCGGGGGCCGCGCCCGCCAGGGGCAGGTCGCTGATGTCCACGCCCAGGGCGTCGGCCAGCGCGGAAGCCAACACCAGAATGCGCACATTGTCCACGCAGCTTCCGAAGTGCAGTACGGGCGGAATGTTCAGGGCGCCGCAAACTTCTTTGAGGCCCGGCCCCGCCCACTGCAGGGCGTCCTGGGTCTTGAATCCCGCCTTGGCGTTGGCCACCGCGGCACAGCCTGTATCCACCACCAGGATGTCTCGTTCGATGAGGCGCCGGGTAAGGGTCACGTGGCCGTAATCGTGTTTGATTTTCGGGTTGTTGCAGCCCACGACGCCGGCGGCGCCCCGGATCTTGCCTGCCTTGACGGCCTCGATGAGCGGTGTCGGAGTGCCCCCCAATGCGCCGAGGATGGCTTCCACGGAAAATCCCGCCGTCATGGGGACGGGCTCCACCGGGATGTACACCTTGCCCGGAATGCGGCGTGCGTAATTTTCCACGGCTTCCCGGATGAGGGAGCGGGCCTGTTCGGCGGCGTTCTCCGGGTGGAATTCCCGGTGTTCCATCATGGGGAAACGGGCCTTGTCGCTCGTGGAGATCATGCGGGTGTGGTAGCAGGAGGCCGTGGCGCCCAACGAGGGCATGATACATTGGTAGTCCACCACCATCATCTCTACGGCGCCGGTCATCAGGACCAACTCGGTCATGAGGTGGTTTCCGGCTATGGGGATTCCTTGGCGCATGAGCAGTTCGTTGCCCGTGCAGCACAATCCCACCAGATTGATTCCCTGAGCCCCCGTCTCTCGGGCCAGGGCCGCCAGATCCGGGGATTGGCAGGCTTCGAGCACCATCTGCGAAACCACGGGGTTGTGCCCGTGGACCACCACGTTCACGTGATCCGCCTTCAATACCCCCAAGTTCACCCGGGATTGCACGGGCTTGGGAGTGCCGAAGAGTATGTCCGACACCTCGGTGGCGATGAGGGATCCTCCCCACCCATCGGATAAAGCGTTTCGCATGGCCTGGAGGAGCAGACTCTTCCAGTCGTTGTCCACCCCCATGTGGGTCCGGTGCATCATTTCGGAGGTTTCCCGATCGATGCCGCGGGGAGTGACGCCGAGTTCCTCCCAGAGGTTGCGGCGTTTTTCCGGGGCCCGGGACAGGAACTGCAATCCGCTCTTCCGGGTGCCGTAATCCTCCTGCATGGCGTAGGCCAACTCCCTGGCCGTCTGAAGAACATCATCGTCCTGGGCGGCCACCCCGTATTCCGCGGCTATAGCCCGGAGTTTGTCCGGGTCGCGGATTTCATACCCCGGCGCTTTGCCTTCACCCACCTTGAGCAGGACTTCCACCAGATCGCGGCCGTGGTCCGAATGGGATGCGGCCCCCGAGGCGATGGCCCGGCCCAGGTTGCGGGCCACGATGATGTCCGCGTTGGCGCCGCACACCCCCAACTGGGGACCTTCCCCGAAAGGGTCGATGCGGCACGGTCCCATGGAACAAATGCGACAGCTCAGCCCCATTTCACAGAACCCGCAATGGGGCTGTTGCGCTTCGTGGCGATCCCACACCGTGTTCAGGTGTTCGCGTTCCGCCCGGGCGAGCATGAGCAGGCCGTCCCGGGTGATGGTTCGAGCCTCTTGCCTGGTGTCGGTGATGTTCATGAAAAGGCCTCCTTCATGGATGCATTAGGAGCGAAGTTCGTTCATTTCCTTCTGGGTTCTCTTCAGTGTGTGCAGCAGGGAGAAGCCCTCCGCACCCGGTATCCGAGGCTCTTCCCCGGAAAAGGATATGCGGCGGGACACCTCGTTCGTACGCCTCTTCAGAGCCCGATCCCGTTCCTCGAAGGTGAGGGCGCCGACTTTGCACGCTTCCACGCATGCGGGAATCAAACCCTGGATTTGTCTGCCAATGCAGTTGTCGCACTTGACGGCCACCGTCTTACCCCGGGGTGCGGACCGCTCTTCATGATATCGGATCACCCCAAAGGGACACGCCATGGCGCAGGAAGCGCAGTTGATGCACCGTTCCGGATCGATGAGCACCGTGTTCGTTTTGGGATCGCGGTAGATGGCGCCGGGAAGGCAGGCCAGGCGACAGGGCGCCGGGTCGCAATGCCGGCAGCGGTTGGGAAATCCCTCGTCATATAAGCCCACGCCCACGTGGACTCTCGGCCTGGGCTGGGGCAGTTCCAAAACGGCCGAAACCAGGCGGCCGCTCCCGGAATGCGCCACCGCGCAGGCCGGCATGCACTGCATGCACCCCACGCAGCGCTCGGGATGGACAATGACCTCTTTCATGAACGCGCCCTCCTTATTGGGAATTCATTCCCCGTTACGGTTCAATGCAGGAGTTGGGATACGTTGAAAGAAGGATGGAGCAGGCGGTTTCTAACGCCTCCCACAGGGCGTTGCTGCTGGAGGAGGGACAGAAACACCCCTCCCTGTTCTATGTAGTTCACCATGACCAGACCCACGGGTACGTCGTCCCGGAACACGAGTCTGCGATACCGACGCCGGTACGCATCGTAGGAAGCGATTTCCTCGTACCCGTCTTCCCTGGGTGGATTCACCAGGCCTCCGGTCAGCACATCCAGGCCGAAAACCCGGATCACGTTTCGACTCAAACTTCCGGCATAGTTCACGGTCCTGCCCGCCATGTTGGCTCCCGCGATGCGTCCCTGCTCCACGGCGACGGGCCATAACGCATTCACCCAACGGGTGTTTCGGGCCACGTCGAAATGTTCGGCCACATCTCCCGCGGCGTAGATTCCCGGTTCGGTGGTTTCCATTCGCTGGTTCACCAGGATGCCCAAGTCCATCTGGATTCGGTCCGCGGGTACGAAGGAGACGGCGGGAGTCACCCCCTTGCCGATAACCACAAGGTCGCATTTCAAGGAACTTCCATCCGAAAGGTGGACTTCCCGGACCCGATCTCCACCTTCGAAGGCCACGGCCTCCACACCCACCCGCACGTCGAGTCCATTATTCTGCAGTTCACGCCGGAGCAATTCCCCGGCGAAAGGATCCACCTGCATGGACAGGGGATAGGAGGATCGAATGAGCATGGTCACCGGGATCTTACGACGGAGGAATCCATAGGCGGCCTTGAACCCCACGAGGCCGCCTCCCAGGACGAGCACCCGCTTGACGTAGGGAAGGGCGTCCATCATGTCCCGAACGTGGGATTCCGAACGCAGGAACGACACATTCTTCAGATGGGAGCCTTGGGCCCGTATGGAGCGCGGGTCGGCGCCCGAGGCGATAAGCAGGCGATCAAAGGGAACTTCTCTTCCCCGGTCCGTCAACACCCGCCGCAACTTCACATCGATGTTTCGGACCCATTCTCCTGAAAGGGGAGTGATCCGCAGGGAATCGTAGTAATCCGGGGGGCGGATGCGCAGTTGATTCCGAGATACCACGCCTTCCAGAAACAAGCTGATCATGGGGCGGCAATACGGGGGAAAGGTTTCTCCGGCGATGATGGTGATGGATGCCTCGGAGTCCAATGAACGGATGGTTTCGGCCGCGTGAATCCCCGCCGTTCCGTTTCCGATGATGACATGTCTCATGGCAGGCCCCCGGCTGAGAATCATTATTTATTTAGTATACGCGCGGCGCCGGACGGGTGTCAATTGTCGGAATTCGTGCATTCCCGCCCAATGCCGGGTCCGGGTTCAACGGGCCAGGTGATGAATGGACTCCACGTGATAGGTCTGGGGAAAGAGGTCCAGGGGAAGGGAGGACAGGCATTCATAGCCTCCTCGGCGCAGGCGGTTCTCATCCCGGCGCCACGCGGCGGGTTCGCAGGAAATGTAGATGAGATGAGGCGCGTTGCACTCGGCGATGATGGCCGCTTCCTTCTTGATTCCGGTTCGAGGCGGATCCATTACCAGAACGTCGCAGCGCGCATGCCGTTTCCGGGAGCGCATCAAAGCCTGCTCCGCGGAAAGCGTGTGGATGGAGACCGTGTCCAATGTCGTCTGTTGCAGGTTCCACCGGGCGTTGTCCACGGCGGCCGGGTGAATCTCGAAGGCGTCCACCCGGTGACCCGCGAGGGCCATGGGCAGAGTGAAATTGCCGGCGCCGGAAAACAATTCCAAAATCTTCAATCCCTTGCCGATACCGTCCAAAAGGGAGAGCACTTCTCGGATCATGCGGATGTTCTGTTCTCGATTCGCCTGAAGAAAAACCCCGGGGACGCTCCAGAAGCCGGTTTGGGGGAGGCCCGGCCATGGCGGTGGAAGGGGAGCGCCCCACGGGCCTTCCCGCCGGGAACCGAACGGCCGCAGGTGGAAGCCCCTGCCGTGGGTCCATGCCGCGCAGGCGACGCCGGGGACCCGGCGCAAACGTTCCGCGATTCGGCGTTCTTCGGGAAGACTTAATGGACGCTTGGTTCTCAGGCACAAGGAGGCGTGTATGCCGTCGGGCGATGCCGCCTGGAGTTCCTGCACGTAAGTCCGAAGCAAAACCCGAAGATCCGGTTCCTGGAGGATTCCGAGCACCTCGTTGAGTATGGGTGAAGCCAGGAGGCATTTGGGTATGGGAACCACGCGGTGGGAGCGGGCCGCATAGAATCCCACGTCCCCGCCGTCCACCTTGAGGGTGATGGAAGCGCGGTAATTCCACATTCGAGGAGAGGGGACGATGGGAAGAATACGCTCCGGGAGAACAGCGGTGTTTCGGGAAACCAGATCCCGGAATACGGTTTCTTTGAAGCCGGCCTGGAGGGAATCCTGAATGTGCTGCCAATGACATCCCCCGCACTCTCCGAATAGATCGCAGGGTGGAGGGTCCCTTCGCAGAGGCGAAGGTTGGATCACACGGGTGAGTCGGCCCCAAGCATACGTTCGTTTGGCAATCAGAGGTTCGAACTGCACGGTTTCGCCGGGCAGGGTCCGGGGAACGAACACTACCTTGCCGTCCAGCCGGGCTACCCCCGCACCGCCGTGAGCCAAGCCGGTAATGGTCGCCTCATGGTCCATGGAAGCCGCCATGGAACCGCACGGAACCGGGCGAACGAAACCAGCCCCGATCTCTTTCGGCGGTTCGTCTATGCTCCGGGCGGCATTTCGTTACGTGAACCAAAGAAATGGACACCCGGTTCACAATGTGGGGCGGGTGCGGTGAAAGTCCGCGCCCTGTTCGAACTGGTGGGCCACGCGAAGAATCGTCCCCTCATCGAAATGCCTTCCGATGAACTGCACTCCGATGGGTAGCCCGGATCGGGTGAATCCACAGGGAACGCTCACGCCGGGCACCCCGGCCAGGTTCACGGCCAGAGTGAACACATCCGTGAGATACATGGTGAGAGGGTCGTCGATCTTTTCCCCGATGCGGAACGCGGGTGTGGGGGAAACGGGGGTGACCAGGAAGTCCACGTCTTGCAGGACCCGCTTGAACTGTTCCACGATCAGGGTGCGGACCTGGCAGGCCTTCCGGTAAAAGGCGTCGTAATATCCGGCACTTAGGACGTAGGTGCCCAGCATGATACGGCGGATCACTTCGGGACCGAACCCTTCCGTTCGTGTCTTGCGGTACATCTCCCGCAGATCTTTCGCATCGGGAGTACGGTAACCGTATTTGACGCCGTCATAGCGGGCCAGGTTGGAGCCGGCTTCCGCCGGGGCGATGATGTAGTAGGCCGCGATGGCATAGTCGTTATACGAGAGAGAGACCTCGTCGAGGGTCACCCCCATGGATTCCAGGGTCTTCATAGCGGCTTGCAGGGAGGCTTCCACTTCGGGATCCAGACCTTCGGGAAAATATTCTTTGGGAACGCCCGCGCGGAGTCCCTTGAGATCTTTGCCCAAATCCGCGCAAAAGTCCGGGACGGCAAGATTCACCGAAGTGGAGTCCAAGGGATCGTATCCGGCGATGCCGTTCATCAACAGCGCGAGGTCCCGGACATCCTTGGCGATAGGGCCGATCTGTTCCAGGGAGCAGGCGAAGGCCACCATACCGTAGCGTGAGACACGCCCGTAAGTGGGTTTCAGGCCGGCCACTCCGCAGAAGCAGGCCGGCTGGCGGATGGATCCCCCGGTGTCGGTTCCCAGCGCCCCCAGGCACTCGTCCGCGGCGACCGCGGCGGCGGATCCCCCGCTGGAACCCCCGGTTACATACTCCAGGTTCCAAGGATTATGGGAGGGGCCGGCAAAGGAGTTTTCCGTGGAGGATCCCATGGCGAATTCGTCCATATTCGTCTTACCGACGAAGACGGCGTCGCTTTCCTTGAGTCGCCGGATCACCGTGGCATCGTAAGGAGGAAGGTACGTCTTCAGAATCCTGGAGCCGCAGGTACAGGGCGCCCCTTCCAGGGATATGACGTCTTTGACGGCCAGAGGGATCCCGCACAGCGGCCCGAAGTCTCCCCCCCCGCGGATTCGTGTGTCGGCGCGATCCGCCTGGGCCATAGCCTCCTTTTCCAATACCGTGATGTACGCATTGACCTTGGGATCCGTCTCACGGATGCGCTGCAACACGGAGGCCGTGGCCTCCCGGGAGGTGGCCTCTTTCCGGCGGAAAAGGTCGTGCAGTTCGTGAATGGTAAGGTCATGAAGCTTCATGGGAACCTCTTGAAATCGTGTTTACACACAGAATCGCCGAGGGTCGATGAAAGGGCATGGGATGCGGAGCGTACGGATTCCGAAGAGGGCATATACAACGAGCGCCCCCGGGGACGCCTGTCTGCATGCATCGCACAGGCGGAAAGGGTGAAGCGCCTCACCGCAGATCGCCTTTTTCACCGGCCTGTCAGAGGATGCGAGGAACCACAAAGGAACTTCGTTCCTGTTGGGGCGCGTTGGCCAGAGCGCTCTCACTCGGCAGCGAAGGCAGCACCTCGTCATCCCGAAAGGCGTTTTTCATTTCCACCACATGGCTGGTGGGTTCCACGCGGGAGGTGTCCAGTTCGTTGAGCTTGTCCACATAAGCCAGGATGGCGTTCATCTGGTTTGTGAACACCTCCAACCGGTCCTCGGGCAATTCCAGGCGAGCCAGATCGGCCACGTGGCGAACTTCTTCCCTGCTGATTTTCATGATGGCCCCCCCTGCGCGTGAAGATAGGGAAATCGAAGCTTCCATAGCACGGAGGACCTCCCGGGAACAAGGAAAAAGGTTTCCCAAGCCATGGGTTCGGGTACGGGAACTCGCCTCCCGGAAGGCTGAATGCAGGGCCAAACCCCCATCGCATCGCTTGCGGTTCCGGATTCGGAACACGCGCAGCGGCTCTTGTTAGGGGGTGTTGTTGACACGTCCGGAGAAAGCTGTTAGACGGCCCTTCATTCGGGTGGTGGAGGCGGGGGGACGGCGTGCGTACCCGCCCCGGCGCCGGCGGGTAGGGGCCGCGACACGGAATGCCCGGAGCCGCGGAGACCGGACTCCTTGATGATTGTGCCCCAGGGTTTTCGGGCTCAGCAGGCTGTCGAAAGACGCGATCTGCGGTCACGCCGTTGGCGTGACGCTTCATCCTTGCTGCCTGTGCGTCCCACCTCCGCCTGCGCGCACTCACGCACAGGCAGGCGCAGACAGGCGTCATTGCAGCGTACTGTACGTTTCATTCCGCAGAATTCGCGCGCCTTGCGTCTCCTCGTTTTGCACCAGCCTGCCCGCAACGCGGCTTATCAACGGGCTGTTACGTCCGCCCGGCGAAAGAAACGGCGGCATTCATGAGAACTCCGGCTCATTCTTGGGTGGTTTGGCGTTCGGTGCGTCTGGAACAACCCGCCCTGAAGAACAATACGGCGGACGTGGAGCGTCTTGAACGCGGTTTGTCCCGGATGATGGACGGAGTCTCCGTCCGGATTTCCCCTATCCTCTGGCATGAGTTGCCTCGGACCCTCAGGGCTTCGGATTTTCACGTGAAGGTTTCGTTGCGATGGGAGGCGGGGTGTTGGTGTGTTCTGGACGTATTGCCCGTGGATGCCCCGGTGCGCAACTATGGAGTTGCGTTGGACTTGGGAACCACCACGATCTGCGGCTGTCTTCTGGATCTGGATACCGGAGCGTCCCTGTGTGAAACCACCGTGGACAATCCTCAGATCCGGGTGGGAGCGGATATTCTGACGCGTATTCATTTCGCGACGGGCTCGGGAGGGCTGAGCGTACTCCGTGAACTGGCTTTGGAAGGCGTGAACGGCGCCGTGCGGAAGTTGTGCGCGAAGGCGGGAGTGGGCGTCCAAGAAGTCCGGGTGGCGTCGCTCGCCGGAAATACGACCATGACTCATTTTCTCCTGGGACTGGATCCGTCGAATATTCGGAAAGAGCCGTATATTCCGGTGGTGAATCGGCCGGGATGGATGGATGCCGACCGGGTAGGCCTCGAGGCTCATCGGGAGGGAAAGGTGTTCGTGTTTCCCAATGTGGGCAGCTACTTCGGGGGAGATGTGGTTTCAGGAATCGTAGCCTCGGGCATGCACCGCACGACGGGGGTTTCGTTGCTGGTGGATGTGGGCACGAACGCGGAAGTGGTGTTGGGAAATTCGGACTGGCTGTTGGGTTGCGCCGGCGCCGCCGGGCCTGCGCTGGAAGGCGGAGTGGCTCGGATGGGCATGACGGCGGGTCCGGGGGCGGTGGACCACGTGCGAGTGGATCCGGACACATGGGAGAGTTCCGTGTCGGTAATGGGGGGGGGAAAGCCGGCGGGAATCTGCGGGTCGGGCCTCATCGACCTGGTGGCCGAACTTTTTCAGGCGGGTGTCATCGACCCGAGGGGCAAGATCCAGTCCATGGATCACCCCCGCATTGTGCAAACGGATGCGGGAGGGGCGTTTGTGGTGGTACCTGGGGAGGACGCAGAGCACGGGCAGGCTATCGTGCTGACTCAGGTGGACCTGGATGTTCTTCTGCGATCCAAGGCGGCCATGTACGCCATACTGACGACGCTTTTGGAGGAGGTGGGACTCACGTTCCAGGACTTAAGTGGTTTCTTCGTGGCAGGGACCTTCGGTACATATATTGATCCGGTCATGGCCATTCGTCTGGGAATGCTGCCGGACTTGCCCCTGGACACCTATGTGTCTTTAGGGAACAGTTCCCTGGCGGGGACACGGGCGTTTCTGTTGAACCGGCAGTGTTTGGATGAGGTTGTGGATGTGACGGACCGGATCACCTACCTGGAACTGAATGTGAATCCGCGTTTCATGAGCGTGTTCAGTGCGGCCAAGTTCATTCCCCATACGGACCCTTCGCTCTTTCCCAGCGTCCGCGGACACTCGGGGCGATGAGCGGTTTCCCGGCGCCCGCGATGCGGGAGAAACCGTTTTCTCCCGGAATAAGCGAACTTTGAGGGATGTGCGGATTTTTATTGACTCCACAGAATGCTTTCAGGTATAAAACCGTGTTCACGCTCCCTGCTGCGGGAAAGTCAATTTTCGTTGCGCGTCGTGCGCATCGGTTGATATAGTTATTTTTTTGGATAGCGTATACATCGGCCTCTGAGGAGGATATACAGGACCGCGAGCCTGAGGGCCCGTTGTGTGCTGGCGTAGCTCAATGGGTAGAGCAGCTGATTTGTAATCAGCAGGTTGCGGGTTCGAGTCCCATCGCCAGCTCCACCAAGACATCGGAGCACCCGCTCGAACGAGCAGACACCCATCCCAATCACATGTCTCATGTGGAGAGGTACCCGAGTGGCCAAAGGGAACAGACTGTAAATCTGTCGGCTCAGCCTTCGGAGGTTCGAATCCTCCCCTCTCCACCATGTACGTCACGTGGGTGAACCGAGAAACGCGACCGTGCGCCAGGGCATACAGGGTATATTACAGGCTCAGGAGATAAAGCAGGCGGGAATAGCTCAGTCGGCTAGAGCGTCAGCCTTCCAAGCTGAGGGTCGCGGGTTCGAATCCCGTTTCCCGCTCCAATGAAAGCCCACGTAGCTCAGCAGGTAGAGCACTTCCTTGGTAAGGAAGAGGTTCACCGGTTCGAAACCGGTCGTGGGCTCCATTTACTTTTTCGACTGTCCAAGGGAGGGAGCGTCGTGGCGAAGAAGAAGTTTGAGCGTACGAAGCCGCACGTGAACGTGGGGACCATTGGTCATATTGATCACGGCAAGACGACGTTGACATCGGCGATTACGAAGCATTTATCGTTGACGGGGAAGGCGGATTACATACCGTTTGATGAGATTGACAAGGCGCCTGAGGAGCGGGAGCGTGGGATCACGATAGCGACGGCGCATGTGGAGTATCAGACGGAGAACCGTCATTATGCGCATGTGGATTGTCCGGGTCATGCGGATTACATCAAGAACATGATTACGGGTGCGGCGCAGATGGACGGGGCGATTTTGGTGGTGGGCGCGGACGACGGTCCGATGCCTCAGACGCGAGAGCACATTTTATTGGCGCGTCAGGTGGGTGTTCCGGCGATCGTGGTATTTTTGAACAAGGTAGACATGGTGGACGACGAGGAGTTGATCGAGCTGGTGGAGCTGGAGCTTCGGGAGTTGTTGTCCAAGTATGATTTTCCTGGGGATGAGGTGCCGATTGTTCGGGGGAGTGCGTTGAAGGCGCTTCAGAGCGATGATCCCAAGAGCGAGGAAGCGCGGTGCATTTTTGAGTTGATGGATGCGGTGGATCGGTACATTCCGGAGCCTGTGCGGGATGTGGATCGTCCTTTTTTGATGCCCATCGAGGATGTGTTCAGCATTTCGGGACGAGGGACGGTGGTGACGGGTCGCGTGGAGCGCGGGGTGGTTCACATAGGGGACGATGTGGAGATCGTGGGGATTCGTCCGACGCAGAAGACGGTGGTAACGGGCGTAGAGATGTTCCGGAAGATTTTGGACGAAGGCCGTGCGGGAGACAACGTCGGGGTGCTGCTTCGCGGGACGAAGCGGGACGATGTGGAGCGGGGCCAGGTGGTGGTGAAGCCGGGGAGCATTACGCCTCACAAGCGGTTCAAGGCGGAGGTGTACGTGTTGTCCAAGGAGGAAGGTGGGCGGCACACGCCGTTTTTTTCAGGATACCGGCCGCAGTTTTATTTTCGGACTACGGATGTGACGGGGATCGTGACGCTTCCGGAAGGGGTGGAGATGGTGATGCCCGGGGATAACGTGAGCGTGGAGGCTACGCTCATCACCTCCATCGGCATGGAAAAGGAATTGCGCTTCGCCATCCGGGAAGGCGGACGCACCGTCGGCGCCGGCGTCATCAGCGAGATCATCGAATAGAGGACTCCAGCGGTATGATGACCAATCAAAAGATACGTATTCGATTAAAAGCCTACGATCATAAGTTGTTGGATCAGTCGGCGATGGAGATCGTGGAAACGGCGCGACGTACGGGAGCCCGAGTGGCGGGGCCTATCCCCTTGCCCACGTCGATCAGCAAATACACGGTGCTTCGCTCTCCCCACATCGACAAGAAGTCTCGTGAGCAGTTCGAGATGCGCACGCACAAGCGGTTACTGGATATTCTGGAGCCGACTCAGCAGACCGTGGATGCGCTGATGAAACTTGAACTGTCGGCCGGTGTCGACGTGGAGATTAAACTCTAATCGGGGTAGTAAGCCGGCAGACGGCCGGACTTCGTTTCCGCAGGACTGAGAGAACCGGGGTGATGCTCCGGATTCTTTCCGGAGCCGAGGGATGGCGAAGAGACGTTTGAGGATGGAAACATGGCGCCTGGATTGATGGGACTGAAACTAGGGATGAGCCGCCTGTTCCTTGAAGGAGGAGAGGTGGTGCCCGTGACTGTGTTGAAACTGGGTCCGTGCAGGGTCGTTCAGCGCAAAATCGAGGACAGGGACGGATACAATGCCGTTCAGTTGGGCTTTGGGGGAAAGAAGGGCAAACACGTGACCAAGCCTCTGCAGGGTCACTTCGCGGCGGCTGGACTCTCCGAGCCCATGGCCCACTTGAGGGAATTCCGGATGGAGGATCCTTCCACGGTGGAACCGGGACAAGAGATCGACGTGAGTATATTTGCTCCCGGCGAGCGGGTTCATGTCAGCGGCGTCTCCAAGGGCAAGGGGTTTGCGGGTGTGATGAAGCGCCACGGGTTTTCCGGGGGGAAGGCGACCCACGGCTGCAAGACTCATCGTTCTCCGGGCTCTATAGGGGCCAGTGCGTATCCGTCCCGCGTGTTCAAGGGCAAGAAGATGCCGGGACATTTGGGGAACGCGAAGACGACCGTCAAAAATCTGGTGGTGGTGGACACTCGGCCGGAGCAACACCTGTTATTCGTGAAAGGCGCCGTGCCGGGCAGCCGGAACAGCCTGGTCATCGTGCGCAAGGCCGGCGGATGAGTTCGGGGAGAGCGGGAGAAGAAGGACCATGGCGGTACTGGATGTAGTGAATATCGACCGGGAGAAGATCTCCGAAGTGGAAGTATCCGACTGGATCTGGGACGTTCCGGTGAATATGGGGGTACTTCATCAGGTGGTGATGGCCCAATTGGCTGCCAGGCGGCAGGGCACGGCTTCTACGAAGACGCGAGGAGAGGTGCGGGGCAGCGGGGCGAAACCTTGGCGGCAGAAGGGTACCGGCAGAGCCCGTTCAGGTACTCGGAAGAACCCTCTGTGGAGGGGAGGAGGGACCGTGTTTGGCCCCAAGCCCCGGTCCTACGTGCAGAAAGTGCCCAAGAAGGTGCGCAGTCTGGCTCTGCGCATGGCCTTGAGCGACAAGCGCAGGAGTGACAAGGTGCTCGTTCTGAACGAATTTCCACTCTCCGAGATCAAGACCAAGCTGTTCGTGCAGGCAATGGATCGACTGGATTTGAAGAACTCCCTGATCCTCATCGGCTCGGATGATGGGAATTTGCAGAAATCGGCCCGAAACGCGCCCTCCTGTAAAGTACTCCATGCGAAGGGCTTGAATGTGTATGATGTTTTGAAGTATGAACACCTGATCATTCTCGAGCCTTCACTGGAGAAGATCACTGAGAGGTTGGCTCCTAATGAAAGAGCTTTATAATATTCTGTTGCGGCCGCTGATTACGGAGAAGAGCACAGCTCATAAGGAGACCATGAACAAGCTTGCGTTTGTGGTCAATCCAAAGGCCAATAAGGTTGAAATTCACCGGGCCGTTGAGAAGGCATTCAATGTGAAAGTGCTTTCCGTTGCCACCCTGAATGTCACCGGCAAAAAGAAGCGTGTCGGTCGTTTTCAGGGAAAGAAACAAGACTGGAAGAAAGCGATTGTTACGCTGGCTCCTGGCGAACATATTGATTTCTTTGAAGGTGCATAAGAGGAAGTTATGGCGCTCAAGAAGCGAAACCCGACTTCTCCGGGAAGGCGGTTTCAGACATACCCGGATTTCGCCGAAATAACCAGCACGACACCCGAGAAGAGCCTCCTTAAGCCTCTGAGCAAGTCGGGGGGGCGGAACTCGGAGGGCCGGCGCACGTCCAGACATCGGGGAGGCGGTCACAAGCGAAGATATCGCGTGATCGATTTTAAACGGGATAAAGTGGGAATCCCCGCCCGGGTAGCCTCCATCGAATATGACCCGAATCGGTCCGCGCGGATAGCGTTGCTCCATTACGAGGACGGCGAGAAACGGTATATCCTGGCGCCGGTGAATCTCAAGTTGGGAGACCGCGTGGAGTCTGGTGACAATGTGGACATCCGGCCGGGAAACTGTCTTCCGTTGGCGCGTATTCCGCTGGGGTCGCAAGTGCACAACATTGAAATGCACCCCGGACGTGGAGGACAGCTGGCGCGTTCCGCCGGCGGATACGCTCAACTCATGGCCAAGGAGGGTCAGGAGGCGCAGATCAAGCTGCCATCGGGGGAAGTGCGCATCGTATCCGTGAAATGCCGGGCCACCGTGGGACAGGTGGGCAATATCGAACACGAAAATATTTCCATCGGCAAAGCGGGGCGGAGCCGCTGGCAGGGCAGGCGGCCGAAAGTGCGAGGTGTCGCCATGAACCCCATCGATCACCCTCACGGCGGCGGAGAAGGGAAATCCTCCGGCGGCCGTCATCCCGTGACTCCCTGGGGTAAGCCGACCAAGGGATACAAGACCCGCGGGAAGAAGCCCAGCGACAAGTATATTGTGAAGAAACGGAAGGTGTAGGAGGTTCGCGTGCCGAGATCGCTCAAAAAGGGACCGTTTGTGGACGACCATCTCATCGAGAAAGTGCAGCGGGCAAAGGAGTCCGGTTCCCGCAAAGTGATCCAGACCTGGTCCAGGCGTTCGACCATCGTTCCGGAATTCGTGGGACTGACTTTCGCGGTGCATAATGGAAAAAAGTTCATTCCCGTATTCGTCACGGAGAACATGGTGGGCCACAAATTGGGAGAGTTTTCCCCAACCCGGACTTTTTACGGACATGCGGGGGATAAGAAATCCAAGATGAAGGGTAGATAACCCGCGAGAGGCGTTCGTTATGCGTGTAAGAGCCATGGGAAAATATATCCGGATTTCACCGCAAAAGGTCCGGTTGATTACCGACCTGATCAAGGGCAAGCGGGTGGATGAGGCGATTCAGATTCTCAAGTTCACCCCGAAACGGGCTGCCCGCCTTACGTTGAAAGTGCTGAGTTCGGCCGTTGCCAATGCGGATCAGAATCCCAGTATCGATGTGGACACGCTGGTGGTTCGCAATGCATATGCCGACCCGGGTCCCGTTATGAAACGATGGCGCCCCAGGGCCATGGGGCGTGCTACCCGGATCCGCAAGCGGACAAGCCATATTACCGTTGTTCTGGAAGAAGTGTAACCTACGGGGAGGTGTCCTTTGGGACAGAAGGTCAATCCGATCGGATTCCGGTTGGGGGTTATCAAGAGCTGGGATTCCAGATGGTTCGCCACCAAGGATTTTGCGAAGCTGGTTTACGAGGACGACCGGGTTCGGAAGTTCATCAAGAAAAGACTGTACCATGCGGGCGTGGCCAGGATCGAAATCGAGCGAGCCGCCAACAAGGTCAAGATCATTATCCACACGTCGCGGCCGGGCATTGTCATCGGAAAGAAGGGTCAGGAAATCGATGTGCTCAAGAAGGAGCTCATGAAACTGATCAACCGTGACATTATGATCGATATCCAGGAAGTCCGGAAACCGGAGGTCAACGCGCAATTGGTGGCGGAGAGCGTTGCTCTGCAGCTCGAACGCCGTGTGGCGTTTCGGAGAGCCATGAAGAAAGCCGTGACCAGCGCCATGAAATTGGGGGCCCAAGGCATCCGCATTGCTTGCGGAGGACGGTTGGCCGGCGCGGAGATGGCCCGGAGGGAGTGGTATCGGGAGGGGCGTGTTCCGTTGCATACTCTTCGCGCGGATATTGACTACGGATTCACCGAGGCTCACACCACGTACGGAATCATCGGAGTGAAGGTTCTGATCTTCCGGGGCGAAATCCTGGATGAAGAATAAGTCTGACTCGCCCGAACCCATGGGTTTCGTGGCGATGAGTACGAGGAAGGGCGCGTCATGCTGGCACCCAAGAAAGTCAAGTATCGCAAGCAGCAAAAGGGCAGAATGAAAGGCGCCGCATACCGCGGCTCCGAATTGGAGTTCGGTAAGATCGGCTTGCAGGCGCTGGTTCCGGGACGTGTGACGTCTCCGCAGATCGAGGCGGCTCGTGTGGCCATGACTCGTTACGTCAAACGCGGCGGCAAGATATGGATCCGGATTTTTCCGGATAAGCCCATTACCAAGAAACCCACGGAAACCCGTATGGGTAAAGGTAAGGGTGCGCCTGAAGGATGGGTGGCGGTGGTGAGGCCCGGTAAAATCATGTACGAGATGGACGGAGTCAACCTGGATGTTATGAAAGAGGCACTGAGACTCGCGTCGCACAAGCTGCCGTTGAAAACCAGGATTCTGGTTCGAGAGGACTGAGTGATGAAGGCGTCCGAATTGAGGGATTTGGGTGCGGAAGAGCTGCGCCAGAGGGAAGCCGAGTTCAAGGAAGAGCTGTTTAATCTGCGGTTTCAACACGGTACGGGACAGTTGGAGAGCCCCATGCGGATCAAGGCGATCAAGCGGGATCTTGCGCGGGTGCTCACGATCCTGAACGAACGGAAGGCAAGCCGCTGAGTTTAGAGGTGCGTGCATGGACCAGAAGATGAGAAGAAGAAAGACCCTGACCGGGGTCGTGGTCAGCGATAAGATGGATAAGACCGTGGTGGTAAGCGTGACGCGCCTGTACCAGCATCCTATGTACAAGAAGTATGTGCAGACCAAGAAGCGCTACAAGGCCCATGACGAGCGGAATACATGCAGCGTGGGCGACCGGGTGCTCATCGTGGAGAGCAGGCCCCTGAGCAAGGAAAAGCACTGGCGAGTCAGCAAGATATTGGAAAAATCGGCTTAGGCGGTGAAAAGAGATGATCCAGACACAGACCATTCTCGATGTAGCGGACAACTCGGGAGCAAAGAAGCTGTTTTGCATCAAGGTGCTTGGAGGATCGAGGAGGCGGTACGCTTCTTTAGGGGATATCATCGTGGTTTCGGTGCGGGAGGCGCTCCCCAATTCCAAAGTGAAGAAGGGGGATGTGATGAAAGCCGTGGTGGTTCGCACCAAGAAGGAAGTGGGACGTCCGGACGGGTCATATATCAAGTTTGACGCCAATTCAGCGGTGCTCATCAACAACCAGAAAGAACCCATTGGAACACGCATTTTCGGGCCCGTGGCTCGTGAATTACGGGCGAAGAAATTCATGAAGATCGTATCGTTGGCGCCGGAAGTGATTTAGGAGTTGCGGCATGAGCGAGATGGGCATCAAGAAAAACGACCAGGTCGTGGTAATCGCGGGCAAGGATAAGGGGAAGATCGGGAAGGTCCTTCGGATCGTCACCAAGAGCGGCCGCGCCCTGGTGGAAAAAGTGAACATGGTGAAGCGGCATCAGCGGCCGAGTGCCAAGACGGGAAAAGGCGGCATTCTTGAAAAAGAGTCCCCGGTGCACCTGTCCAACCTGATGGTCGTGTGCTCCAAGTGCGGCAAGCCCACCCGTATGGGGCGAAGGGTTCTGGAGGACGGCAGCAAGGCCCGGTTTTGCCGAAAGTGCAAGGAGGTTCTGGACGCCTGATGATCGTCGCTCGGGACGGGATGAGAAAATCGAACGGGGACCAACAGCGGGAAACAATCCAATGGCAAGGCTAAAAGAACAGTATAGGAAACGGGTGATCCCGGCGTTGCAAAAGGAGTTTGGCTACAAGAACGTTATGGAAGTACCCAAACTCATCAAGATCAGTGTCAACGCAGGGCTGGGGGAAGCGATCCAGAACATCAAGCTACTGGACGCCGCGGTGAACGAGATTTCCGCCATCACTGGGCAGCGACCGGTGATCACGCGGGCGCGCAAGTCCATAGCCAGCTTCAAGCTACGGAAAGGGATGCCCATAGGGTGCATGGTGACGCTCCGCAAAGAGCGCATGTATGACTTCTTGGACAAGTTGGTGAACGTGGCGCTTCCCAGGGTACGCGATTTTCGAGGAATACCCCGCAAGTCTTTTGACGGAAGAGGCAACTATACGCTGGGATTGAAGGAACAGATCATTTTCCCCGAAATCAGTTACGATACTGTGGAAAAGATCAAAGGAATGAACATCACCATCGTCACCAGCGCCAAGACCGATGAAGAGGGCCGCTTTCTTCTTCAGGAGTTGGGAATGCCCTTCCGGAGCTGAACAAAGATACCGGAACGCAGAACAGGTAAAACGGGAGGCTGTTTTGGCTAAACTATCCAAGATGGTAAGTGCCCAAAGGTCGAAGAAATTCAAGGTGCGTGAGCATAACAGGTGTCCGATTTGCGGGCGGCCCCGGGCATTTCTTCGGAAGTTTGGAATTTGCCGAATCTGTTTTAGAAAGATGGCCTCGTGGGGACAGATCCCCGGAGTCGTCAAATCCAGCTGGTAATAGCATAGGAAGCCAACGTCATGAGTATGACCGATCCTTTAGCGGATATGTTGACGCGAATTCGGAACGGGATTCAGGCGAAGTTCACTAAGGTAGATATTCCTGCATCCACCATGAAGGTTCATATTGCACGTATCATGAAGGACGAGGGATACCTTAAGAACTTCAAAGTGATTAAAGATCGACGTCAAGGGATCCTGCGGGTATTTCTCCGCTACGATGACGATCAAAACAGCGTGGTGTCCGGACTGGAACGAGTCAGCAAGCCCAGCCGACGGGTCTATGTGGGGTGGGACGAAATTCCGTCCGTACAAAGCGGTCTGGGTGTATCCATTGTTTCCAGTTCCAAGGGGCTGATCACGGATCGGGAAGCCAGGGAGCAAAAGATCGGCGGCGAAGTGATCTGTAAGATCTGGTAGGTCAGGAGGAAGCGATCTATGTCGCGTGTGGGGAAAAGACCTTTGGCCATTCCCGAAGGCGTTCGAGTATGGATAGAGGAAGGAACGGTCCGAGCCAAGGGACCCAAGGGTGAATTGGCGCAACCCATTCATCCGAAGGTCCTCGTCCAGGTGGAAGATACGGTGCTTCACGTGCTTCCCGGGGACGAAAGCCGTGAGGCCCGGGCCATGCGCGGTTTGATTCGGACCCTTATTGGGAATATGGTTCAGGGCGTGAGCAAAGGGTTCACCCGGGAACTCGAAATCGTGGGGGTAGGGTACCGTGCGGAAGCCAAAGAAGACAAGCTCATGCTCAACGTGGGATATTCGCAACCGGTGGAATTTACCCTTCCCACGGGTGTGACGGTTTCGGTGGAAAAGCAAACCAAGATCACCCTGGGGGGAATCGATAATGTGATCCTGGGACAGACTGCCGCTACCATCCGAGGGTTCCGGCCGCCCGAGCCATACAAGGGCAAAGGAATCCGGTTTAAGGGAGAGGAGATCCGGCGGAAGGTCGGAAAAGCGGGCTCGAGATAGGAGCTTGGTGGAGTAGTGCGAGATGGAAAAGATCCTTGAAAAGCGCGCGGCTCGTTTGAAACGAAAGAAACGAGTCCGAAAGAAAATTCTCGGTACCCCGGAACGTCCCCGGCTCACGGTATTCAGATCCGCCAAGCACGTGTACGCCCAAATCGTGGATGACACGAGCGGGAGAACGTTGGCGTCCATTTCGACGCTGGTTCCGGAAGCCGGTTCCGGTGACGTTGAAGGAGCCAAGACGGGAAGAGCGAAACTCGTGGGAAAACTTCTGGCGCAGCGTGCTCTGAGCCGGGGCATCGGAAAAGTGGCCTTTGACGCCAACGGCTACAAGTACCACGGGAGAGTCAAAGCACTCAGTGAGGGAGCGAGGGAAGGCGGTCTGGAATTCTGAAAACGGCGCCGGTTATGAGGCCCGGTAACTGAGAACACTGTTCTAACTGGGGAGAGATTCATTGCTGGATAAAACCACGAGCGAAACGCAACTTATTGATAAGCTGGTCAGTCTCAGCCGGGTGGCCAAGGTGGTCAAGGGCGGCCGGCGGTTCAGCTTCAGCGCCATTGTGGTGGTGGGAGACGGCAATGGCCGAGTGGGCATGGGGCTGGGCAAGGCCAACGAAGTTCCCGAGGCCATTCGGAAGGCAGCTGACAAGGCCAAAAAAGACATGACGGAAGTGCCGGTGATTAATGCAACGGTTCCCTACTCAATTGTGGGTCGATACGGTTCGGGTTCCGTGTTGCTCAAGCCGGCTTCGGAGGGAACCGGAGTCATTGCAGGCGGCGCGGTTCGCGCCGTGGTGGAGGCAGCCGGTATCCGGAACATTCTGACCAAGTGCCTGGGCTCGCACAATCCTCACAACGTGGTCAAGGCTACGCTGGATGGCCTGCGCCGTATGGAAAGCCCCAAGGTAATCGCCCGGAAGCGGGGAAAGAAACTGGACGAGGTGGCCCAGGCGCAATAAAGGGAATGTCCATGAGGGAAAAGAAGGAAATCAAAATCAAACTCGTCCGCAGTCCCATCGGCAGGCCCAGGAAACAGCGGGTAGTGCTGTTGGGAATGGGATTGAAGAAGCTCAACCGCTCGGTCACCATGGAAGATACGCCCTCCGTCCGTGGGATGGTCCGGAAAGTGTCTCACCTGGTCGAAGTGCAGGAGTGATCCGACATGATTACGCTCAGCGAGTTGAAGCCGTCCAAAGGCGCTCGAAAGAATCGCAAGCGGGTTGGACGCGGACCCGGCTCCGGGTCGGGCAAGACCGCGGGACGGGGTTCAAAAGGGCAGAAGTCCCGTTCCGGCGGCAAGGTCCGGCCGGGTTTTGAAGGCGGACAGATGCCCTTATACCGGCGTATCCCGAAGACGGGATTTACCAATGTGTTCCGGCAGAGCTACGAGATCGTGAACATCCGGGACCTCGACCGGTTCGAGGGAGGGGCCACCGTAGACTTGGAGTTGCTGTGTCGCGCAGGACTCATCAAAAAGCCTCACGGGAAAGTGAAACTCCTCGGTTTAGGGGAGCTGAATAAACCGATGACTATCAGAGTCCATCAGGCCAGTCGAAGCGCTATTCAAAAGGTCGAGGCCGTGGGCGGCAAAATCGAGGTGATCTAAGGTGATCGGCGGCTTTCAGAACATTGCCAAGATTCCCGAACTCAAGAGGCGCATCCTGTTCACGCTGATGATGCTGGCGGTGTACCGCATCGGTTGCCATATTCCCACACCGGGTGTGGATGGTAGTGCTCTAGCCGCGTTCTTCGATCGAACCCAGGATACGCTGTTCGGCTTGTTCAATATGTTTTCCGGAGGCGCTCTGGAGAATTTCTCCGTAATGGCTCTGGGGATCATGCCGTACATCAGCGCGGCCATCATTCTCGAGTTGCTTACCGTAGTGATTCCTCATTTGGGGAAGCTGAAGAAAGAGGGTGAGCAGGGTCGTAAGAAGATCACCCAGTATACTCGTTACGGGACGGTTGTTCTGAGTTTGATTCAGGGTTTTGGAATCGCCGTGGGTCTCGAGTCCATGGCCGGCCCCGGGGGAACCATGGTGGTGACGGATCCGGGATGGGGCTTCCGATTGATCGCCATGATCACACTTGCGGCCGGGACCGCGTTTCTCATGTGGCTGGGGGAACAGATTACGGAGCGAGGCATCGGCAACGGTATTTCTCTCATCATTTTCGGGGGGATTGTTGCCGGAATGCCGGGTGCGCTCTTGAACACCCTTCGACTGCTTCGTACCGGGGAACTTTCAATTTTCCTGTTGGTCGTCTTGGTTGCGGGTATGGTGGCGGTGGTGGGTGTCATCTGTTTCGTGGAGCGTGGACAGCGGCGAATCCCGGTGCAGTACGCCAAGAGAGTCGTGGGGCGGAGGCTTTACGGAGGGCAGAGCACGCATCTGCCGCTTCGCATCAACACAGCGGGGGTTATACCCCCCATCTTTGCGTCCTCGATCATCATGTTCCCGGCGACCATAGCACAGTTCATCGATCTTCCCATCATGCAGAGCGTCTCCCGGGCCTTGAGTCCCGAGAGCTTCATCTATTACATACTTTACGTGGGGTTCATTTTTTTCTTCTGCTATTTTTACACGGCGGTGACCTTCAACCCTGTGGATATAGCAGACAATATGAGAAAATACGGCGGATTCATTCCCGGTATGAGGCCGGGCAAGCACACCGCCGAATATATCGACAAGGTATTGACGCGATTGACCTTCGGAGGCGCTATATATGTCTCGGCGGTTTGCGTGATGCCCACGATCCTGATCACGGAGTTGAACGTACCCTTCTACTTCGGGGGAACGGCGTTGCTGATCGTGGTGGGGGTGGCCATCGACACGATGGCGCAGATCGAATCGCATTTGCTTACCCGTCATTACGAAGGGTTCCTGAAGAAGGGTTCCATCAAGGGGCGCCGTTAGGCCGCCCACTTTTCCCAACCGGGTCACACCTGACTCCGGATGCGCTAGGAGGACGTGATGAATCTAATTCTGCTGGGAGGACCAGGAGCCGGAAAAGGCACCCAGGCCAAAAAGCTCATCGACGAATACCAAATACCTCAGATCTCCACGGGCGACATGCTGAGAGCCGCGCTGGCCGATAAAACCGAATTGGGTTTGAAGGCGAAGGAGTACATGGACAAGGGAGCATTGGTTCCCGACGAGGTGGTGATCGGCCTCATCGAGGAACGCCTGGCTCAAGGCGACTGCAAGAAGGGTTACATACTGGATGGTTTCCCGCGCACGGTCAAACAGGCGGAAGCCTTGGAAAAGGTACTGGATAAGCTGGGGCAGAAGATCGACCACGTGGTGAGCGTGGAAGTGGATAACGAAGAACTGGTAAAGAGACTGAGCGGCCGACGTACGTGTCGGAATTGCGGGGCCATGTTTCACGTGATGTTCAATGCACCCCGAAAGGATGGGGTTTGCGATACGTGCGGCGGAGAGCTGTATCAGCGAGGCGACGACAATGAAGAAACCGTTCGGAATCGGTTGAAGGTGTACGAAGACCAGACCGCCCCGCTGATCGATTATTATATGAAGAAGGGGTTGCTGCGCACTGTTCCCGGGATGGGGTCCATCGACGATATCTACGGTCGCATAAAAGCGGTGATTCAGGGTTGATGAAACGATGATTACGATCAAGTCTCCTCAGGAACTCGAGAAGATGAGGAGAAGCAACGCCATCGTACGGGAGGTGTTGCGTATACTGGAGGAGAATACGGCGGCGGGTGTCACCACGCTGGACCTGGATCGAATCTCGGAAGAGACGTGCAGGAAACGGAAAGCCAAACCCGCCTTCAAAGGCTATCGGGGTTATCCATTCAGTCTGTGTGCTTCCGTGAATGAGCAAGTGGTTCACGGTTTCCCCAGTACCCGTCCGCTTCGGGATGGGGACATCGTTAGCATGGATTTTGGTGCGCTGTTCGAGGGATTTTACGGCGACGCGGCCGTTACCGTGGGGGTGGGACGGCCCTCGGACGCAGCCAAAAGGCTGATCGATACGACGCGGGCGGCTTTGTGCGAGGGGATTCAGAAGGCGAGGTGCGGCAATCGACTGTCCGACATTTCTCACGCCGTCCAGACCTTTGTGGAGGCTCACGGGTTCTCGGTGGTTCGCAGTTTTGTAGGGCACGGCATCGGGCGTGAACTGCACGAGGAACCGCAGGTTCCCAATTTCGGTCCTCCGGGAAAAGGGATCCGATTGCGGGCCGGTATGGTATTGGCGATTGAACCTATGGTGAACGAAGGTGGGTGTGAGGTCGAGATTTTGGAAGACGGATGGACGGCGGTAACCAGGGATCGAAAACTCAGCGCCCATTTCGAACACTCCGTGGCCATTACGAAGAACGGGCCGTACATTTTGAGCGGCGACTGACGGGGCGTCTGGAGTTGAAGGAGCCGGGCTTACAACCAGTCCGATAGAGTGGGAGAACGGCATGAAGGTCAGGGCTTCGGTGAAAAAAGTCTGTAACAAGTGCAAGATTGTAAAGCGGAAGGGAACGGTGCGTGTCATCTGTGAGAATCCGCGTCACAAGCAGCGGCAGGGATGAGTGGCGAGCGGTGTGATATAAGGCTGTCGCCGCAACCGACTGCACAGCCAGCCGGGACCGCGTGGGTGAATGCGACCCTCGCAGGGGTCCTGATGATCGGGATGGGAGGAAGGTAACTTGGCCAGGATTGCAGGCGTCGATTTACCAAGAACCAAGCGAATTGAAATCGCCCTGACCTATATTTATGGGATTGGTCGAGCCACGTCCAACGAGATTTTGGCGAAAGCCGGGGTGGATAAGAACATTAAGGCCGTCGACCTGACGGAAGATCAGGTACGAGAGATCCGCCAAGTCATCGACCGGGATTATCGCGTGGAAGGCGATATGCGGCGGGAAGTGGCCATGAACATCAAGCGTCTTATGGATCTTGGATGTTATCGCGGTCTCAGACATCGTAAAGGACTTCCCGTAAGGGGACAGCGGACCAGTACCAACGCCCGGACGCGGAAAGGTCCGCGCAGAGCTGCCATAGGTCGCAGGAAGAAATAAGAGGCTGAACAAGGATGGCTGTAAGTAAAGGTTCGAAGAAGAAAAAAGAGAAGAAGAGCGTGCCCAATGCGGTGGCTCACATTTACGCCACGTTCAATAACACCATCATTACCATTACGGATCTGAGCGGCAATACCTTGTCCTGGGCCAGTGCCGGGACTCAGGGCTTCAAAGGATCCAGAAAGAGCACTCCGTTCGCGTCTCAGCTGGCCGCGGAAGCTGCGGCCAAGAAGGCCATGGAGCACGGTGTTCGAAGCGTTGAGGTGTACGTGAAAGGTCCTGGCTCCGGGCGCGAGGCGGCCATCCGGGCGCTTCAGTCGGCGGGTTTCAACGTTTCCATGATCCGGGACGTCACTCCGATCCCACACAACGGATGCCGCCCGCCCAAGCGGCGAAGAGTCTAACTATACGGGAGGTTCAACTTGGCGAGGTACAGAGGATCGGTCTGCAGATTGTGCCGACGGGAAAATATGAAGTTGTTCCTGAAGGGGGATCGCTGCTATTCAGACCGCTGCGCATGGGAAAGAAGGAGCTATGCTCCGGGCCAGCATGGACAACGGCGAGGAAAGCATTCGGACTACGGCGTTCAGCTGAGGGAAAAGCAGAAGGTCAAGCGCATGTACGGGCTGTTGGAACGTCAGTTCAGGGGGTATTTCAAACTGGCCGACCAGCAGAAAGGGGTGACGGGCACGAACCTGTTGCGGTTCCTGGAGCTGCGATTGGACAACGTGGTGTTCCGTATGGGGTTTGCCGACTCGAGATGCCAAGCCCGACAATTGACTCGGCACAATCATTTCCTGCTCAACGGAAAGAAGGTAAACATCCCGTCCATTCGGGTAAAGGTGGGGGATTCGTTGAGTATCGCGGAAAAAAGCCGTACGAATCCTCAGATCCTCTCCGCCATGGAAGCCTTGGCCCGCAGGGGAACGCCTCAGTGGATCGAAATGCATGCGGACACGTTTTCCGGAACGGTCCGGGAATTGCCGGTGCGGGAAGACATCACCATGCCTATTCAGGAGCAGCTTATTGTGGAGCTTTATTCCAAGTAACCTCCGCATCGCAGATCCGCAACCCGAACGGTCTGTTTGGGGCGCCGTGATCTGAAACGGCCGGTGCCGTGGCCCGCGGCAGATTCCGTACGCGCTATCAGGAGAACATATGTATAGGAATTGGAGAGAACTCATCAAGCCAAGGCGTCTGGAGATCGATGAGGAGACCCACACCCCGTACTACGGGAAATTCGAGTGCGAGCCTCTTGAGCGCGGCTTTGGATTAACCATAGGAAATGCGCTGCGGCGCGTTCTGCTTTCCTCTCTGCAGGGTGCGGCCATTACATCCGTGCGGATTGATGGGGTAATGCACGAATTCTCGACCGTCAACGGCGTGGTGGAGGATATCACAAGCCTCATTTTGAACCTGAAACAGGTTCATCTCAGAATGTACGGAGAAGAGGCCAAGGAGAAGGAAATAACGCTGGATGTGTCCGGGACCGGGGTAGTGACCGCCGGCCGAATTGAGACGGACGGGACCGTGGAAATCCTGAATCCAGACCAGCACATCGCTACGCTGAATGAGGACGCTCGGCTTCGCATGCAGATGACCGTGAAGATGGGCAAAGGGTACGTGCCTGCCGAACGGGACCAGGAAGTCAGTCTCCCGGTGGGAACGATACCCATTGATGCTATTTTCACGCCTATCGAGAAGGTGAACTATCGGGTGGTCAAGACGCGGGTGGGACAAATCACGGACTACGATAAGCTTGTTCTGGAGATCTGGACCAACGGAAGTGTTTCGCCTGAAGACGCGCTGGCGTATTCCGCCAAGATTCTCAAGGAGCAGTTGAGTGTCTTTATCAACTTTGAAGAGGAACAAGATCTGGCGGAAGAAGAAATAGAGGAGATCAGAGAGCCCGAAAACGAGAACCTCTATCGAACCGTGGACGAACTCGAGCTTTCCGTGCGGTCCGCCAACTGTCTCAAGAATGCGAGTATCACCTATATCGGCGAACTGGTCCAGAAGAGTGAAAGCGAGATGCTGAAGACCAAGAATTTCGGGCGAAAGTCTCTGAATGAAATCAAGGAAATTCTTACTGATATGGGCCTACAGCTGGGCATGAGACTTCCCGGTTGGCCTTCCAAAGAGATGCTCGATAGGAAGAGAAGGGAACAGGAACAATGAGACATCGGGTTGTCGGGCGAAAACTGGGTAGAACGGCTGCTCATCGAAAAGCCATGCTGCGTAACATGGTCACGTCCTTGTTCGAGCACGATAAGATCGCGACTACGGATGCCAAGGCCAAGGAATTAAGAAGGCTGGCGGATAAGATGGTGACGCTGGCGAAGAGAGGCGATTTGCACGCTCGCCGGCAGGCCTCGGCTGTCATACGAAAGAAGAAAGTCACGGCCCGGCTGTTCGATGAGTTGCGCGCTCGCTTTTCCGACCGCGAGGGCGGGTATGTCCGTGTGATCAAGAAGGGATTTCGATTGGGAGACGGGGCTCCCGTTTCTATTGTGGAACTCGTCGGCTCCGAAGAGGCTGGAAAGAAGAAGGGCAAGCGTTCCAAAGGCGGCGGGAAGGGGGAGAGTAAACCCAAGGCGGGTGAAGGGACGGCTCAGAAGAAACAAGCGGTATCCTGAAGCGAGTTCGAGCGACCTTGATCCCGTCCGACACGTGGTCCCTGGTTCCGGTGTCGGAGTACCGTCCAAGGTTCGCGTATGCTGAGAACAGGAATTCGGGTTTTACCGATGCCGGACGATTGAATACGGAACGGTTTTATTCTGTTCCCGGACACCATGCTCCTGAAAAGGCCCTCGGCTCTTAGGGCCTTTTTTATTAAAGCTTTTGGGGTTGGTGTAACAGCTGGTAACCGTTTCGGAAGAGCCGTTCAGAATTTGCGATCCAGCAGAAGGTGGGAGAAATATCCCAGGACGGCGGCGGCATACCACGGCCACGATTCGGACAAAGGGGTTTTGAAAATCACATGCGGCAGAACCACGATGGGTAGGGGTACCAGGACCATGGCCCAGCGGGTATGCGTCCATCCTCGATGCCGGCCGACGGCGGGGAACATGGCCGCTAACCCCAGAAGCGCCGCATAGGCATAGTGCCTTTTAAGGACCAGATAGATGTCCAGCAGCAGCAACACGAGGTAAAAACTTCGTTGGGCCTTGCTGTCCGTATCCACATCGGGAAACAACGCCGCCATCAAGGTGATGGAAAAGTACAACCCCGCTTGGGACCAGGATATCGGTTTTTGGAACACGCACCACAAGAGCCCGGTGAAGCAGGCAAAAGCGCCAAGCCCGCCCAAGGCGTGTATCCGGTATGAGGCCATGGTCTTTCTCCGTCTTTGAAATGTCGAAGTCGAACTTGCATACTTCACGAAGGGCTTTGTTGAGAAAGGCTTCCGTTGCGGGCCGCTTAGCAGGCCGTTGAAAGACGCGATCCGCCGTGTTGCGCTTCTTCTTTCGTCATTGCGGCGTACTGCCTGTACGCTTCATTCCTCGGGATTCGCGCGCCTTGCATCTCATCGTTTTTTACCAGCCTGCCCGCAATATGGTTTATCCACGGGCTGTTGACAGTCTGTCAAGAACGTACAGCAGTTTGCGTCGGTTTTCACGGCTTCGGCGTGTGTCCGGGTGCGATTCCTTCCGGACGATTCGCACAGCCTGTATCTCTTCGGTCCGCACGGTGGCGCGGGCGATTCCGATTCTCAGGGCGTCGCGGGGGCTTTCCGGTATGGATTCCGGAAAAATCAGAACGCAGCGGTTGACATCGAGCCACCTGTGGTTACTGTACTGCCAATTTTGGGTCCCGGCGCCAAGCGCCGCCAGATGAAGTCATTCGAACATCGGGTCAGGGAAGACCTTATGTAAAACTCTCCCTAATCCTTGGATAACCATACCTATTTCGAGTGAGCGGGGTCAGGGATCCCGGAGACAGAAAGAATTTTTTTCTGTGTGCGGATTGCACGCAGACGAACTTAATTCAGCCGTCAGGAGGTAGAGGTAATGACCATGAAGCCCTTGAACGATCGGGTACTTGTGCTGCGGATCGAGGAACAGCAAACCAGTACCGGCGGAATTATCATTCCCGATACGGCCAAGGAAAAACCCCAGCGGGGAAAGGTGATCGCTGCAGGTCCCGGAAGGATCTCCGACAAAGGGGAGCGGATCCCTTTGGGGGTGAAGGCGGGGGATGAAGTCCTCTTCGGAAAGTATGCGGGTACGGAAGTCAAGGTCGGCGGAGTGGAACATTCCATCATGCGGGAAGACGAAATATTGGCTATCGTCGAGAAGTAACAGGAGGTGCGGATATGGCTGCCAAGCAAATCAAATACAGTTCGGAAGCGCGTGAAAAAGTGATGCGCGGCGTAGATATTCTTGCAAACGCCGTAAAGGTGACCCTCGGTCCCAAGGGGCGCAATGTGATTCTCGAGAAGTCCTGGGGGTCTCCCACGATTACCAAAGACGGTGTGACCGTTGCGAAGGAAGTGGAGCTGGAAGACAAGTTCGAGAATATGGGCGCCCAGATGGTGAAAGAGGTGGCCTCCAAGACGTCGGACGTGGCCGGGGACGGCACGACGACCGCCACGATCCTGGCCCAATCCATATACCGGGAAGGTTCCAAGATGGTGGTGGCGGGGTCCAACCCCATGTCGTTGAAGCGCGGAATCGAGAAAGCGGTTCAGGCTGCGGTGGAAGAACTTCGAAAAGCCAGCAAACCCACCAAGGACAAAAAGGAAATTGCGCAGGTGGGGACCATTTCCGCCAACAATGACAAGACCATTGGTGAGATCATTTCGGACGCCATGGAAAAAGTGGGGAAAGAAGGAGTCATCACGGTCGAAGAAGCCAAGGGCATGGAAACGACGCTGGATATCGTGGAAGGTATGCAGTTCGACCGGGGATACATTTCCCCCTATTTTGTTACGGATCCTGAGAAGATGGAAATCAGTCTGGATGATCCCTACCTCCTGCTGTACGAGAAGAAGATCAGCAACATGAAAGACATGATTCCCATTCTGGAACAGATTGCCCGTACGGGTAAGCCCTTGCTGATCATTGCGGAGGATGTGGAAGGCGAGGCCTTGGCCACCTTGGTGGTGAACAAGTTGCGCGGCACCTTGAAAGTGGCGGCGGTCAAGGCGCCCGGCTTTGGGGACCGGCGCAAGGCGATGCTTCAGGACATCGCGGTACTGACGGGCGGCCAGATGGTTTCCGAGGACTTGGGCATCAAGCTGGAAAATGTGAGCTTGAATGACTTGGGACAATGCAAGCGAATCGTCATCGACAAGGACAACTCCACCATTGTGGACGGCGCCGGGAGCAAAGCGGAACTGGAGGGCCGGGTTCGACAGATTCGTGCACAGATCGAGGAAACCACGTCCGATTATGACCGGGAGAAATTGCAGGAACGTCTGGCTAAACTCATCGGCGGCGTAGCGGTGATCCATGTGGGAGCGGCTACGGAAACGGAGATGAAAGAGCGAAAAGCGCGGGTGGAGGATGCTCTTAACGCCACTCGGGCCGCGGTGGAAGAGGGCATCGTTGCCGGCGGAGGCGTCGCACTGATCCGCTGCATCCATGCACTGAACGCAGTGAATCCGTCGGTCCAGGAAGAACAGTACGGTGTGAATATCGTGCGGCGGGCCTTGGAGGAACCGTTGCGTCAGATTGCGAACAACGCCGGCTACGAAGGTTCCGTCGTGGTTCAGAAAGTCAAGGAAAACGAGGGACCGTTCGGCTTTGATGCGGAATCCGGGGAGTACGGTGATCTGATGGCCATGGGTATCATCGATCCGACCAAGGTGGTGCGTTTTGCCCTGCAGAACGCGGCTTCGGTGGCCGGACTGCTGATTACCACGGAAGCCATGATTGCGGAGAAACCCGAAGACAAAGAACCCATGGGTATGCCCGGCGGCGGCCCCGGCATGGGCGGCATGGGCGGTATGGGCGGCATGGGCGGCATGGGCGGTATGATGTAACAACCGTCTGAATCAACCTGGTTTGGTGACCAACGGGAACCCCTCGGGGTTCCCGTTGGTCGTTTCAGGCCTATACGGCTTTTCCGGTGGGAACACGAGTCCGATGGCTTTTTGGGCCCGACAGAGCGCCGGGTTCGGTTGCAAACAACGGATCTTCCGTATCCGGGCGCGGCGGGCGGGAGTCTCGAAACGGACCGTGCGTTTCGAAGCATCATGGAGAGGTTTCCCCAGGATCATGCCTCCACACGATCCGGTCTCAGGTAGCGTAACAAAAGAAGGGAAGCCAGGATCAGGCCGCCGAAAAGGGATATCCCCAAGCCGAAGGACCCATGTTCTCCCATCACGCCGATAAAGGCGGGCATGAGCCCGCCTCCTATCAAGAACGACCAGGGCACGGTCAGGGCGATGGCCAGGCTGCGTTCCTGGGGAGATGTGGTCCTGGAGAGGGCGGCGAATCCTGCCGGGAAAAAGCATACCGCCATGGCGGGTTGGAGGAATACGATGGGGATCAGCCAGGGATCGGGAGCCACACCCAGAAGCGCCGTGAGAATTCCGGTGGTCAGAAAGGTGTAGGCCAGGGCGCGCTTGGGGCCCAGTCGGTCCGAAACGTAACCCGCCAGGAACGCCATGCCTACTCCCGGGATTCGGGAAAGAGCCAGCAGGGAGTTGACCCATGGGCGATCCATGCCCCGTTCGGCGACCAGGTAGAGCGGAATCATACCGTACACGGCAAGGCTTGCGCCGATACCCATTACAAAGAAGACGCCTATGATCCAGAAGGTTCGCCTTCGGATCATGATCCGGATGCTTTCCAGTCGGGGCGCTTCGCCCAGGAACCTCCCGCCTTTTCCATACATTCCGAACACAAGACACAGGAGAAGGGAAGCGGCTCCGAGACATCCCATGGCGGTGCGCCAGCCGCCTAACGCGACAAATGTTTCAGCCAGTAGCGGAGCCGCCACGAAGGAAAGATTGGGGGCCAGTTCGTGAACGGCGAGGGCCTTACCCCAGTGTTGCCGGCGTACCAGGCTCGTGATGGTGGCGATTCCCGAGGGCAGGTATATGCCCGCAGCCAGTCCCAGGACGAACAAACTTCCTGCCAGTTCGACAAAACTTCCCGCGGTGGACACGAAGAACAACGCCGCGCCCACCATGGTTCCGGAAAGTAGGACCGTCCAGCGGTGGGAGATCCTGCTCGAGATAATTCCGGAGGCCAGAAGCGCCACGCAATATCCGGAGGAGATGAACAGGAACAAAGATCCGGACAGGGCATGTCCGATTTCCAGGTCCCGTTCCAGTACGGGGAGAAAAGGGGCCAGGATCACTCTGGAAAGGAAATTTATCCAAAAGATACCGGTGAGGAGAAAGAGCGTGCGGACAGGCGCCGTCGAGGCCTGTTCGGAATGTGTGGAGATCATAGGTAATTTCCGGTGCGGCGTTTCGCCGGGTGAATCGTTGTTCAGCAGGCTGGTGAAAAACGCGATCTGCTGCGTTTCGCTTCACCCTTCCTGCCTGTGCGCCCCACCACCTGTCTGCGTGCAGTCACGCACAGGCAGACGCAGGCAGGCGTCATTGAGACGTACCGTACGCCGCATTCCTCAGGATTCGCCGGGCCGAAGGGGGGTGGCCTGCATCTCATCGTTTCGCACCCGCCTGCCCGCAATAGGACGTATCAGCGGCCTGTTAGAGGGACCCCGAACTCTCCGGATTTGCAGTGTGCGGAAATTCTGAAATCCTATCATAGAGGAGGAAGCCGGCGTGCGCAAGGACCGAAACCGGGATCGCGGAAGTGATCCCGGGAGCCGTATCAGGCTGTTGAAGAACGCGATCTGCTTTCACGCCTTTGGTCACGCCGCCGGCGTGACTTCATCCTTCGTCATTGCGGCGTACGGGTTGTACGCCTCATTCCTCAGGATTCGCGCGCCTTGCATCGCATCGTTTTTGACCAGCCTGCTCGAATTGCGGTTTTTCAACGGCTGGTGTGGGGGATGTGGAAAAGAGGTTGGCCTTCGTTTGGGATCCATGCGAGAATAAACTGCCGGGATGTATCTTAGGGTCGGGGTTCAAGGGGCTTTTCCTGTGGAGGAGAAACCCGATAGGGCCCTATACCGCAGGATGGATTTCGAGGTCTCGGACTGCGTGGGGAATAGCAAGGTTTTTAAAGAGTCTCTTGCCGGAAAGGGTCGTCATGAAAACAGGGTGGTATAGGCGGAGTGTGGTTTCATGGGTGCTGGGGCTGTTTCTGATGGTCGGTTTCAGTGCGGGATCCTTTGCCGGCGCCTTGGTCAAAATCGGCGATGATTTCCCCGACCTCAAGTTCCCCGTTCCTGGAAGCGTTGAAGATCGGGAGTATTTAGGCTTGAGAGAGGGCGAGACCTTCTCCGTCAGAGATGTCCAAGCCGAATTGCTCGTGATCGAGGTTCTGAACGTCTACTGCCTCACTTGCCAGGAGCAGGCGCCCGTATACAACTCGCTGTTCAAGGCCGTCGAGGAAGATGCCGAATTGAAGGGACGAGTCAAGATCCTGGGAATCGCCGCCGGCAACGACGAACTCGAAATTCAGGAATTCCGTTCCGATCACCAGGTGCGAATACCGGTGGCCCCTGATCCGGACTTCGAGACCTTCAGTACGCTGGGAATCGGCGAGACCCCGTTCACCCTGACTCTACGCCTGGATTCCAGCGCCCCCGGCGGTGTCGTGGCCGCCACCCATTTGGGTCCGTTGCGTGGGATCCAGGGTGTCCTGGAGCAATACCCGTCCCTGCTTTCCTCCACCCCTGCTTTCTTCAGAGAGCAAGGAAGAGACGTTGCGGCGGAGGAGCGGGTCGTGAAGCCGGTGCTTTCTCAAAAGGAAGTGAACGCCAAGATCGAGTCCCTTTTCCTAAGAGTTTCGCAGGAAGTTGCCGAGGTCCGTTTCCTGGACTTGGGTCAAAGGTACCCGGTGTACGAGGGGAAAGTACGCATGGAAGACGGGCCTGCCCGGATATTTGCCGTGGTGGTGGCAAGACCGGTTCCCTGTGATCTCTGCCATGACGTGCATTACATCTATGTTTTCGACCAGCAGGGACGGATCATCGAACTGGAACCCCTTCAACTGAGAAAATACGGAAACGAGCCCTTCGACGAGGAGGATCTGGCCAAGCTTCGAAAGCCTGTAATCGGTTCGCTTCTTACGAATCCACCGAGATTCGACCCGAGAGTGGATGCCGTTTCTTCGGCCACCATCACCAGCGCCGTGGTGTTTAACAGCCTTTCCGAAGGAACGCGGTTGTTTGAGGAACTGAAGGAAGGAGGGATCATCGGCGGGGAGCGGTCTATGGAATGAAGACGCGCGGGGAACCGGATCCGTTCGTCGGCTTCGGGAACACCGGCCGAATATTGACCTGAGTCAAGGCAACTCTTGGGAAAAGCACCTACGCTGAAGCGGAAGGCCACAGATCCCAGGATAGGAAAGATACGCCGTCGGCTTTTCTCCATGCCGATGTTCGAAAGGAAAGGAGTCCCCCATGAAACGCATTGCGGTTTTTGAGGAGAATACGTTTGACGAAAAAGGTCTCAAGAGGCTTGTGGTGCACGATTCCCCTTATTTCAAGATACTCAACTTCAACTTCAGGGCCGGCCAGGAACTGCCCATCCACTCTCATGAGATTGAAGGCCAGCTAAGCATCGCCGTGCTGGAAGGCGCCGGTCAATTCCTGGCCGCCGGGGGAAAGACCCTGCCCGCAAAGCAGGGAGACGTACTCATTTCAGACATCGCCGAGCCTCACGGTGTCCGTGCGGAAAGCAATATGAGAATCCTGGTAACGATCGCACCGCCCATCTGAGGTTCGACTGCCTGAAAGGGGGCTTACCAGGCTGTTGAAAAACGCGATCTGCTTTCACGCCTTTGGTCACGCCTTTGGCGTGACTTCATCCTTTCTGCCTGTGGCGCCCCACCTGTCTGCGTGCGGACACGCACAGGCAGGCGCAGACAGGCGTCCTTGCGGCGTGTTGGTTGTACGCCTCATTCCTCAGGATTCGCGCGCCTTGCATTTCATTGTTTTTGAACGGCCTGCCCGAAATGCTGTTTTTCGACGGGCTGCTATGGGACACCTCCTTGTGCCTGTTTGTGAGGCGGGTTTTCTCGGTCTTTCCTCGGATGCATGACCGCTGCGAGCGGGTGGCGCCGCGTCCGGCTCCCCTGGGCGAATCCGGACGGCAATCGGGGGCTATCCTTGGATTGACAACCGCATGAACCATCGGTACAAGGGGCATAACATCGCCGGAGGGATGAACCGATGGAGAGGGCTTCCCGTTTCTTCCGCCTGTGCCGGAAGGTTCTGTACGAGAGGGTCGAGGGTTCATTCAGGATCTCCCGTCTCGCCGGCGGAAAACGGATAACCGTGAAAGGAATGCACTCGCCATGAGATGTCCGGATTGCGGGAACGAAATCCCTCACGTGGTCTGCTCCAAATGCCAGGCGCATTCTCCCACTGGAAGCAAGTATTGCTGCCGTTGCGGGGAAGCCATTCCGGAAGAACCGGAACGAGAGACGGTGCAGGAATCGGATTTTTCCAAGAGAAAGCTTTGCAGCGACGGGAACTGCATCGGCGTTATCGGCAAGAACGGGAGATGCCAGCTCTGCGGCAAGCCCTACGAAGGAGACCCCGTCTGATCCGTACTCCGTTCGTTGGGCGACGTCTGCACAAACATTCCGGATCCGGAGGGAGCACGTTGTTGGAAGTGTGCGCTGGATTCGGCCGACGTAAAGGCAAAGGCGCATGTATGAACTGAAAGTTGTCGAGAGCTTCGCGGCGGCGCATAGCCTTCGGAGTTTCCGGGGCAAGTGCGAATCGCTGCACGGGCACAACTGGAAACTGGAAGTGCTGGTAAGGGCCTCCGACCTCAACGACGTCGGTTTGGTCCTTGATTTCAAGGAAATCAAAAACGCCGTAAAGGAAGTGCTGGAAGAACTGGATCACAAGCATCTGAACGAGTTGCCGGCATTCCAGACTGTCAATCCGTCTTCGGAAGCCATCGCGCGATACGTGTTCTCCCGTCTTTCCGAGAAGCTGAACGTTGGACAGGTGCGCGTCTGCAAGGTGGTGGCCTGGGAATCGGAGGATGCCTGCGCGGCGTATTTCGAAGAGGGGTAACCCGGAGCACGCCCGCGGCAGGCCGCAGCAGGTCGGTGCAAAACGCGATCCGCGGTTACGCCGACGGCGTGAGGCTTGACCCTTCATCATTGCGGCGTATTGCAGGTACGCCTCATTCCTCAGGATTCGCCCGCTTGCATCTCATCGTTTTGCATCGGCCTGATAAGGAGTTCTTCAATGCAGTCATTTGCCGTACAGGGAGCTAGAAGAACGGTTTTCGGAACCGGGTCCTCGACTTCCCTACCGGAAGAAATCAAGCGATTCGATGCCCGCCGGGTGGTGGTAGTGATGGATCCGGCCTTGTCCCGGACGGACTTCAGGGACCGTATCATGGCGCCTTTGGCCGAGGACGGCATCGAGGCCGTATTATTCGAAGGTTTCGAATCCGAACCGGCGCCGGAGTCCGCGGATGCAGGGGCCTCTGTAGCCCGTGAGCACGAAGCGGAGCTGGTGATCGGTGTGGGCGGGGGCAGCTCCATGGATGTGGCCAAAGCCGTGGCCATGCTGGCCCGAAACTCCGGGCCGGCGCGTTCGTTTATCGGTTTGGGGCTGGTTCGGGAACGGCCGCTGCCTTCCATCATGATCCCCACGACGGCGGGAACGGGCAGTGAGGTTACCTTCACCGCGGTGTTCACTATGAGAGAGAGCCGCAGCAAAGGGGGGATCAACGACGAGAAAATGTTCCCGGATACGGCGCTTCTGGATCCTGAACTGACCCTCGGATGCCCTCCGCACGTTACGGCCTATACGGGCATGGACGCGCTTACTCATGCCATCGAATCGTATACTTCGCGGCAGGCCAATCCCGTCAGCGATCTCTATGCGATGGAGGCCATCCGGCTCATCGGAGAGAACCTTCGGGGCGCCGTGTATTTCGGCCTGGATCGGGAAGTTCGATCCAATATGCTGCTGGGCAGTTATCTGGCGGGCCTGGGCCTGGCCGCAGCCGGCGTGGGTGCGGTGCATGCCCTGGCCTATCCGTTGGGCGCCTTGTTCGGCATCAATCATGGAACGGCCAATGCGGTGTTGCTGCCCTATGTCATGGCCTATAACGCGCCGGGTATTATGGACCGCTATGCCGCCATCGCCCGGCTCCTGGGGAAGGAATGCGGAGGCGGTTCACTCAGAGACGCGGCCTTCACGGCGGTGGATGCGGTTCGAGAGCTTTCCGGAGACATCGGCATTCCGGCCACATTGGAAGGGCTGCACATCCCCGTAGATGCCGCGCCCGAGATGGCGGTGGGAGCTCTCAAAGTGACCCGTCCCATGCTGAACAATCCTCGCCCCGTTGGACTGGAAGACGCGGAGCGCATCTATCGAAACGCATTTGGAGGAAATGTTCATGCCGGGTTATGAAGTATTGGGAACCGAGGAGAAAGATCTTGTTCTGGATGTGTTGTCCCGTGGCGTACTCTTTCGTTACGAGTTTCCCGGCGAACGAGGGGGAGTTTACAGAGTTGAGGAGTTCGAAAAGGCCTTTGCGCTCAGGACGGGGGCTCGTTTTGCGCTGGCGGTGTCTTCCGGAACGGCCGCGCTCAAAGTTGCGCTGGCTGCCTTGGGGGTAGGGCCGGGGGACGAAGTGATCACCCAGGGTTTCACGTTTGTGGCGACCTGGGAGGCGATTCTGGATTCCGGCGCGGCGCCCGTTTTCGCCGAAATCGATGATACCCTGTGCATGGATCCCCAGGACCTGGAGAGGAAAATCACACCCCGGACGCGAGCCATCATACCGGTGCACATGTTGGGTTCCATGGCGAACATGGAAGCCCTTATGGACGTAGCCCGTCGCCACTCCATACCCGTCGTCGAGGATACGGCGCAGGCCTGCGGCGGGACCCTGTATGGCAAAGCGTTGGGAACGTTCGGTTCCTGCGGTACGTTTTCGTTTGACTCCGTCAAGACGATTACCACGGGAGAAGGAGGCATGGTCCTGACGGATGATCGTGAATTGTATGTCCGGGCCTCTGAATACCATGACCACGGGCACGACCACAATCCGGACCTTCCCAGGGGGCTCGAAGGCCGGAGATTTTTCGGCATGAACCACCGGATGATGGAATTACAGGGGGCGCTCGGACTGGCCCAGTTGGGCAAGCTGGACGAGATCCTCAAGCGCCAGCGGGCCAACAAAAAACTCCTGAAGGACTGTCTGTCGGGGATCGAGGGCGTCACGTTCCGACGAATTCCGGATCCGGAGGGAGACACGGCGACGTTTTTGAGCTTCTTCCTCCCTTCGGAGGCTCAGGCTCGGTCCTTCAACCAAGTTCTCCAGCGGGAAGGGTCGGCCGCGGTCTATTTCTTCGAAAACACGTGGCATTACTACCGGAAATGGGAACATTTGCTGGAAAAAAAGACGCCGTTCAAATCCGGCTGGCCCTTCCAGGGCAGGCCGGAGGGCATGCGCCTGGAATTTCAACCGGAGGCCTTACCCGCATCGGACGAACTCATGCGCCGTATGCTCGTGATTCCCATCAACAACTTCATGGACGACCGCATACCCAAACTCCGATCCGCTATCCATCGAGCGGCCGCCGAAATGTGAGTCGGGGGGCACGAAACGCAAAGATTCCTTTCCATGCATTCCGCTTTCTCCGGATGGTGATGGAACATGAAAACCGTTGTGGTCATTCCCGCCCGTTTCGGGTCTTCCAGGTTTGAGGGCAAGGCCTTGGCTCTCATCGCCGGCAAGCCCATGATCCGGCACGTATATGAAAGGGCGCGCCGTGGTCCGGGCGTGGACCGGGTGGTCCTGGCCACGGACGACGAACGCATCGCCCGCGCGGCCCGATCTTTTGCCGGGGAAGTGGTGCTTACCTCTCCGCTGCATCGGTCCGGTACGGACCGGGTGTCGGAAGCGGCGGATCGGCTGGGACTGGACGATGAGGACCTGGTGGTGAATATCCAGGGAGATCAGCCGCTGTTCGAACCGGTTCAAATTCAACAGGTCATCGAGCCGCTGAGGGAGGACACAGGCCTTCCCATGGCCACCCTCATATACCGGATCACCGAATCCGCCGAAATTCAGGATCCCAATATCGTGAAAACCGTGTTCGACCGCCGGGGGATGGCTCTGTATTTTTCAAGGGCCGCCATTCCCTACCACCGGGACGGGGACCCCACGGCAGGGTACTACAAGCATCACGGTATTTATGCCTACCGCCGTCCGTTCCTGCGCACCTTCTCCCTGTGGCCCCTCTCTCCCCTGGAGGACGCGGAGAAGCTGGAGCAGTTGCGCGTGCTGGACCATGGAGTTCCCCTGCGCGTAGTGATTACGGAGTACGATTCCCTGGAGGTGGATACACCCGCCGACGCCCGAAAGGTGGAAACGTTGATGAAGTCGGCCGGCTGCTGATACGACAGCCGTTCTCCGAACCGGTTGCGGCCGGTGGGAATCGTTCTTTATCCCGTCCCGGGGGATGAGCTTGGGGGGCAAGGGAGCCGTCGTTTCGAGGGAAACGGTCCCCGTATCCTGGGAGTTCGGTTCATGGCGCGCATCCGCTTCATATCGCTGTACTCCTGAATCATGCCGGCCAGCAACTCCGAGAAGAACGGAGCCTCCTCTTTAGGGGGCGGATAATTTTCCAGTCGTTCTCCCAACAGACCCCGGAGCAACCGGTCCGCGGCTTCCGTTCTCGTGACGACGGTGGTCCAGCCCGCCGAGGAGCCGATGCCGCCAAACGAGATATCGGCGTATTCCGCCGAGAAGTCCGAACAGAACCGACACGCATACCTGGAAAACGACGCGAGGCTTCCCTGGGGTATCTCCACCCGTTTTCCCGAGACGAGTTCCAGAGAAAGGGTTTCCTGCACATGGACCCTGCGTATTTCCGAGAAACGAACGCCGGCTGTGGATTCCAGATGCAGGCGCAGCTCCTCCGGGAACACAAAGCTTTCCATACAAAACAATCCGAAATAGTGCCGGACCCAGTTCGGCGGGATCGCTCCGAGCATTTCCAGTTTCCGGACGCCCGCGATCTGACACGGAGTACCCACCAGGGCCACCCGGGACAGTCCTTCTTTCAGAAGGAACCGTGTGGTCTGGAGAGCAGAGACGAACGTGGAGTGTTCCTCTCCGGGTACTTCGATTTCCATGCACTGGAGGCAGGTGCATCCCGCGGCTTCGAGAATTTCGGTGCAGGTGGCGGCCATGAGGGAACGCTTCCGGAACGTTCCTTCCTGCCGGGCTACGATGGCTCCGTCTATGTCCCCGTGGTCCTTCAAGTACATCAGCAGGGTAGTCACCACCCCGCCGTGGGTCCCTCTCCGGAGCACTTCGGGATTTAGGGAACGGGCTGAATACAAACCCAGGCGACGCCCCATGGGCGGCTCCCACGCTCTATGACTGCGGAGTTCGTGCTCCAGACCGGGAACGGCCGGGCAGATCCAATAGCACATCCCGCATTGCGTACAATTGCCGCGTTCTCTGTAGACGGGAAATCCGTTGCCGTCCAAGGCGAGAGCGCCGCCGTCCATAAAGGAGCACACGGATACGCATTCACCGCAACGCCTGCACAGCCCTCGATCCCGGACGTCCCGAATCAGGTCCGAAAAAGATGCGGCCTCACCGTCCATGTACTTCAACCTCCGGCGACACGTACCTCAACCCCGAACATCACGCACCCATACCATCGAATTCATTTTAACATTTAACATAAGCATTGGCTCCTGGGTTTCCAGGGGCAGAAAACGACAAAGGGCGGAAAATTTTCGAAACGAGATTCCGGATTTCCATCCGTATGCGAAACAGAAGAGTCCTGAGCCGGCCGTGGGACGTCGGGCCGTGAAACCTTACCGCCGCCGGATGGGTGTTGGAGGCCGGGATGCGGGGCTTGCTTAGCAGTGATGGGATGGCCCAGCCCCTCTTCGAAGGGGTATCATGGCGTAGGCATAAACCCATGAAGGAGGCCATCCCATCACTGCTAGGGGTGGCCGTATGGGACTATATACGCGGATGACCCGCGGGGTGGTGAGGAGGCTGCCACCGGGGACGGAAGAAGGCCCCCTCGGGGGCCTTCTCTGTTCATGGTGGGCGGGATCGCTCCAGCCTCTCCGGACGATTGGGGGATTAGCCCGCCGAGGCGCCGAGCACGATGTCATCCGGGCAGTTGTCGTGGGAAGCCGAGACCGAAATATCGTCGTCGATCACCGATACCTCGACGGTTACCCCTTCCGTCTGCTTATAACCGAAATCCGCATAGTTGGCGGCGTCCTGACCCGCAGCCCGGGCGCTTTCCGCCGCCGTCAGGGCGTTCCAGGCGTCCGCTCGGGCCTGGGAGCAGAAAGCCCGCTGGCGATAGGCGCTGTACTGAGGAATGGCGATGGCCGTCAGGATGCCGATGATGGCGATGACGATCATCAATTCAACCAGGGTAAAACCTTTTTCTCTTTTGCCGGCCAATTTCCGTAACATGTTCGGGTCCTCCTTTGGGGTTCGTTTTCTGTTGCCGTATGCTGAAGCAACTCGTGTGCCAAAACTCACGGCTATTGTAACAAGCCGTATTTATTCATAGTGTTTCTGAGTGGCCCAGGGATTCGGGGATAGGGTCCGGAGAGTGACGACAAAGTTTGTCTCAACCGGGACAAAAAACGGCACACGCAGGATATGCCATGGAACCGGTCCGCTGGAAAGGTCCCGTGTTACGAAAAAGAAAGCCATGGTTTGCCAAGCGCCGGCGGCGTGGTGGGGAAACACCGGGGATCCGGAGCGAAACCGGTCCCCGGAGTGCAAGGAGAATGCCGTCTCATGGGCCGGCATGCGGGTTTCATTCCCGTTGACCTCCGAAGATATGGAGCAGCATGATGAAGAGATTGATGAAATTGAGGTACAGGGATAACGCTCCGACAATGGCTCCCTTGCGTTCCACGTCCTGATCCAGGCCCGCCGGTCTGGACAGGGCCATCCGTTTGATACGTTGGGTGTCGTAGGCGGTCAGCCCCACGAATACCAGCACGCCGATGTAACTGATGATCATCGTCATGGCGCCGGATCGGATGAAGATGATGTTCACCACGGAAGCCAGGATGATCCCCACGAGTCCCATGAACAAAAAGCCGCCCAGGGAGGTCAAATCTCTCCGGGTGGTCATGCCGTATACACTGCACACGGCGAAGGTTCCGGCGCAGATGAAGAAGACCCGGGCGATGGAGGCGCCGGAGAACACGAGGAAAATAGAGGAAAGAATGGCGCCGTTCAGGGAAGAATACAGGACGAACAGCATGGCGGCCGTCTGACCGGACATGCGATCGACCCGGCCGCTGATGGTGAACACCAGTGCGAGTTGCCCGATGATCAGACCCCAGAAAACGAGCTTGTTTCCGAAGATGAATCGCAGCAGGGTTTCGCTGTGGGCGACGTAAAAGGCCGCCACTCCCGTGAGTACCAGTCCCACGGCCATCCAGTTGTAGACGCTCCGCACAAATTCGTTGATCAGAACCTGTGCCTGTTCTCGAGGTACGCTAATAGTCTGCATTCACTGTCACTCCTTTTGGGCAGGCCGACTAAAAGCGGCCACCATGAGTTTTGGGCCTCTCCTGAGCCTCGCGACATGCCTCCGTGCGCGCCGATTCGGGGGATTCACACGCCCGGCGTCGCATGCGTTTTCACGAGCCTCCCGGCAAACCTGTTCTTCCACGAGTTGCCGGCAGGGGTGGAAAGGGTTTGTGGAGGTTTCGGACCGCTGTTCGAAGAAATCCCGGAAGGCGACCCGAACCCGAACCGATAGGATTTCCTTAATGATTCGCATTATATGGTTCCTGGAATCGTATTTCAAGAAGATCCGGACAGGCATGTTCCACATGAGACGAATCGGATCCGTCCGAGGCGGTTTCCTGTCCCGGCATCCGAAACGCGGTCTGTTCCCGGACTCGAGGGCAGGTTCGGGACCGGTCCCGCGGGCCGCTGGGCTTTCCTCCGAAGCCCTTTTGAATTTCAGGAACCGGAGGCGCACGAAATCCGGCGGTTTTCCTGACGGCCCAAACCGAATGAAATCGTTGAAGGTCAAATCGTGCGGCGAAGGTTGACTGTATCGCCAAAGTGGTTAAGTGTATACTAACCTTCGGCAGGGAAGTGAACGGGGTGTTTCCGCCTTCAGGATTGAGGCGCATTCCCGTGTCGAGTCATGGGGAGAGAATGGATGTTGGGCGTTGTCTGAACTCTTCGAGGTGGGGAGAACCTCAATTTTCGTGACACCAGTTACGAGAGGAGGCGCCCCGCATCTCGATGCTTATTGCCGGTCCGGCTTCCGATGCGTATGCAGACGGCCGGTCCGAAGCTTGCCGTTCACTTCGATGGAATCTCCGGTAGACGGATGCGAGGTGATGGAGTGTTGAAGAGGAATCATGAAGAAATGGAACGCACTGATGGATTTTCACTAGGCGCGTCGGGAGATCCGGACCTTCCTGACGGCTTGCGGCGGGATGTATCGGCGTCCGCTGTAGTGAAACCGGGTGAGGACCAGGGAGCCGAGTCCGTGGGGGAGGATCGAGAAGCCGGCGGGGAAAAGAGCGTCGAGGAGCAATTGGAGGAAAAAGATCGCGAGGCCAGGGAGAATTACGAACGGTGGCTTCGGTGTATGGCCGAGTTCGAAAACTATAAGAAACGACAGGAACGAGAGCGACAGGAGTTCTGCAAGTTCGCCAACGAGTCGGTTATTTCGGAAATGTTGCCCACGCTGGACAATCTGGATCGGGCCATGGAGCACTTGCAGAAAGGGTCATCCGTGGAACGCGTGCGCGAAGGTGTGGAATTGACGCGCACCGGCCTGATGAGCGTGCTGGAAAAACAGGGGTTAAATCCCATCGAGGCCTTGGGCCGGAAATTCGATCCCCACTTTCATGAGGCCGTAATGCAGTTGGAGGACGCCGAAGCAGAAGACCAGACCGTGGTTCAGGAGGTTCAAAAGGGATACGTGCTGAACGGCCGCGTGATTCGACCGGTGAGGGTAGTGGTCTCCAGGAAACCCTCATAAGCCCTGGATCTCCTGTCTGTGACGCATCCTGTGCGCACCCATATGATGGAGTATAGAAATGTCTCTCCTCAGGAGAGCGTTTCCAACGTTTTAAGGAGGAGATTGGACCTATGGGAAAGATCATCGGTATCGATCTGGGAACGACGAATTCGTGTGTTGCCATTATGGAGGGAGGAGACCCCAAGGTCATTGCCAACGTGGAGGGAAGCCGAACCACCCCATCGGTGGTGGCGTTTACCGAATCGGGGGAGCGGCTGGTGGGCCAGACGGCCAAGCGCCAGGCCATAACCAATCCCGACAATACCGTATTTGCGGTCAAGCGACTCATCGGCCGGAAATATTCGGACGTCGAGGTACAGAAGGATATCAAGAATCTGCCGTACAAGATCGTGCAGGCGCCCAACGGGGACGCGCACGTGGAGATCCGCGGAAAGCAGTACAGTCCCGCCGAGATCTCCGCCATGATTCTGACGAAGATGAAACAGACGGCGGAGGAATACCTCGGGGAAAAGGTGACGGATGCGGTCATTACGGTGCCCGCCTATTTCAACGACAGCCAGCGGCAGGCCACCAAGGACGCGGGGCGCATTGCGGGGCTCGACGTGAAGCGTATCATCAATGAGCCCACAGCGGCTTCCCTGGCGTATGGTTTGGACAAGAAGAAGGATGAAGTTATCGCGGTGTTCGATCTGGGAGGCGGCACATTCGATATTTCTATCCTGGAAATCGGAGACGGGGTATTCGAGGTCAAATCCACCAATGGGGATACGCATCTGGGGGGCGAGGATTTCGATCTTCGGATCATCGATTATCTGGCCGCCGAATTCCTGAAAGATCAGGGGATCGATCTTCGCAAGGACAAGATGGCTCTGCAAAGGCTGAAGGAGGGGGCCGAGAAGGCCAAGATGGAATTGTCCACCTCCATGGAGACGGATATCAACCTGCCCTTCATCACCGCGGACGCCAGTGGTCCCAAGCATATGAACATCAAACTGAGCCGGGCCAAGATGGAATCCCTGGTGGAAGACCTCATCGAACGAGTGGTGGGTCCGGTGAAGACGGCGCTTAAAGACGCAAGCATGGATCCGGGCAAGGTAAACGAGGTGGTTTTGGTGGGGGGCATGACCCGTGTACCGAAAGTCCAGGAGCGGGTACGAAGCTTGTTCGGAAAGGAACCCCATAGGGGTGTGAACCCCGATGAGGTGGTGGCCATCGGAGCCGCCATTCAGGCCGGGGTCTTGGGCGGAGAGGTCAAGGATGTGCTGCTTCTGGATGTGACGCCGCTTTCTCTGGGCATCGAGACCCTGGGCGGTGTGTTCACGAAGCTTATTGAAAAGAATACGACCATTCCCACCCGGAAGAGTCAAATTTTCTCCACGGCGGCGGACAGCCAGCCTGCCGTGAGTATTCATGTTCTCCAAGGGGAACGGGAAATGGCGGCCAATAACAAAACGATAGGCCGTTTCGAGTTGGTGGGGATTCCCCCGGCCCCGAGAGGCGTGCCACAGATCGAGGTGACCTTCGATATCGATGCCAACGGGATCCTGAACGTTTCCGCCAAAGACTTGGGAACGGGGAAGGAGCAGTCCATCCGTATTACGGCTTCCAGCGGCCTGAGTGAGGACGAAATCAACAAATTGGTTAAGGACGCCGAACTCCATGCGGACGAAGACCGCAAGAAACGGCAATTGGTCGAAGCTCGGAACAACGCGGATTCTCTGATTTACGCCACTGAGAAGTCCATGAAGGAGTTGGGCGACAAACTGGACGCGTCCACCAAGACTCAGGTGGAAAGCGTTATCGAGCAGCTCAAGAAAGCCATGGAAGGCACGGATGCGGAAGAAATCAAACGGCTGACCGAAGAACTCACCCAGTCGTCTCATAAGCTGGCGGAGCAAGTATATGCCAGCGCCACGCAGCAGCAGGCGGCGGCCGGAGGCGCGGGCGGCGGTCCTGCGGAGGGCGGGGCCGGACCCAGTGCCGATGAAGATGTCGTGGACGCCGATTTCGAAGAGGTCAAGGATCAGAAGTAACGCGCATTCCAACAGGCTGTTGAAAAACGCGATCTGCTGCGTTGCGCTTCATCCTTCGTCATTGCGGCGTACTGTATGTACGCCTCATTCCTTAGGATTCGCGCGCCTTGCATCTCATCATTTTTGAACAGCCTGCCCGAAATGCTGTTTTTCAACGGGCTGCTAACTGCTTTTATTGAAACGGGAGCGCCGCACTTCGCGGCGTTCCTCGATCCTGTCTTCTCCCCGGCAAGCCACGCCGAGCGGCCTTGGACGAGGGTTTCGTATTCCCATGACGGTGTATCAGCGGTCCGGCCTTGTAATGGTTGTATTCCTGGCGATTTGCGGGATGGGGGCTTCTTCCTGCCATTTGACGGGGATACAGCCCAGTGCGGTTCAGACGGTGCTTCCGGAGGATCCGGTGCTGCAGGAGGCGGAGCGCGCCTATCAGGAAGGGCGGTGGGACGAAGCCATCGATCTGTATACCCAGCAAGCCGATCATTATCCCGATAAAGAGGGAACCGATCTGGCCTTGATCCGTTCCGCCGGAATCCATCAGGCGCAGGGAGAATGGCGTGAGGCCGTGGACGCCGCCCGCCGACTCATACGGAATTTTCCTCGAAGCCCGTATGTGGGAGAAGCCTATTTGATTCTTTCCCGACACCTGATGGCTCAGGGGTATGTTCAGGAGGCCGCATCCGCCTTGGAGCAGGCGGAGCGGCGTGTTCATTGGGAGGAAGGGAGGCTGGAAATCGCGGCGTTAAAGGCGCAACTGGCCGAGCGTGAGGGACGTTGGGCGGAGGCCCTGGATCGCCGCGCCGAGTTGTACCGGCAGGTCGGAGAGGAGCGTAGGGCGGAAGTCGCCGACAGCATCAAGACATTGCTCGCTTTCCTGAGTCAGGAAGAGATCCAGGCGGCCTCGCGGAAATATCGATCCGGGGAAGTGGGGGGCATTCTTCTCAGCGAAACCTGCCGGAGATTTATGCAGCAGGAGGACTGGAAAGGCGCCGGGACGCGCCTTCGGGAATTTATGTCCGCATTTCCGAACCATGCCTACGCTGCGGAGGCCGAAAGGATGCTGGCTCAAGTGATCCGCCGGGAAGGAACCGAAACGCGACGCGTGGGCTGCGCGTTGCCCCTTTCGGGTCCTCTTGGGGATTACGGCAGGAGGGTATTGAACGGCATGCTTCTGGCGCTGCAAGCGTTCTACCCGGAGATGAAACACGAGCGGATCCCCAGGCTGCTCATCCGGGATACACAGGGCAGCCCTGAGATCACGGAACTCATGATCCGCGCTCTAGTGGAAGAGGAACAGGTCCTGGCCGTGATCGGCCCCATCGGAGGGTCCACGGCGAGGGCGGCGGGTCAGGCGGCCCAGGATCTGGGCGTACCCATCATCACCATGACGCAGGCGGAGGGCATCCCCGATATCGGCGGATATGTCTTTCGGAACTTCATTACCGCCGCCCTGCAAGTCAAGACCCTGGTGCAACATGCGTATCTGGCGCGGGGGATCGAACGGTTTGCAATTTTGTATCCGGACACTGAATACGGCAGCAGGTTCAGGGAGCTCTTTCGACAGGAGGTCCATTCCCATCTGCTGCGGATCACCGCGGAAGCCTCCTACGATCCGGACACGGTGGACTTCAGCGATGCCGTCCGCCGCCTGATCGGAGTGGAGCGGTGGGCCAGGCATTCCTGGGTAGTGAAGGGATGGAGGGGAAAAGGATCCCCTCCCCCGCTTCAGGTGGATTTCCAGGCGGTATTCGTACCGGACGACTACGGCAGACTGGTTCTCATTGCGCCCCAGTTGGCTTACCACGATATGGAGCAGGTGGTTCTCCTGGGAACCAACCTCTGGAATACGACGGCCCTGGTCCAGAAGGCCGGTAGATATCTGCACAAGGCGGTGTTCGTGGGGGATTTCTTCCCCGATACCCGAAAAGAAGTCATGGCGGCGTTTGTGGAGTCCTATCGGAAAGCCTTCGAGGAAGAGCCGGACTTTTTTGCGGCGCAAGGATACGATTCCATGAACATCCTCATGTCCCTCCTGGATACGGATCCGGTCCCGAATCGCACCGAACTCAAGGATCTGCTCGGAGACGGCAGGCGGTTTCCCGGTCTCGCGGGCTGGACATCGTTTCACCGGAACGGCGAGGTGGAAAAGGATTTCCAGTTGCTCACGGTGCGGGACAACCGCATCGTTCCGGTGGAATGAGGACGGGTGCCTGAGTCGCGCCTGTACACGGAGCCGCATTCCCCTTATCAGGCTGTTGAAAAACGCGATCGGCTTCGTTGCGCTACATCCTTCGTCATTGCGGCGTACATAGGTACGCCTCATTCCTCAGGATTCGCCCGCCTTGCATCTCATCGTCTTTTGCCGGCCCCGGCCCGCCCTCAATACGGTTTATCAACGTTATGATCCCTTCTTTTCCGCCGCCTCGGGCATGTCGGCCTTCTGTCCCGTTTCTTGCGATTCTTCGGGCTTCTTCCCGAAAAAGCGGGCCAGCAAGATGCTTACCTCGAACAGAAGTATCAGCGGACCGGCCATCATGAGCTGAGTGATGACGTCCGGTGGAGTCAGAATAGCGGCGCCTACGAAGATCAGGAGAATGGCGTACTTGCGCTGCTTCTGAAGCATTTTGTAATGAACGACGCCGATCTTGGATAGGAAGAGGATGACGATGGGCAACTCGAAAATGACTCCGAATGCCAACAGCAAGCGAACGGAGAAGGAAAAGTACTGGTTGACCGCGGGTAGAGGGCGGATGTAGTCCGTGCCAAAGGATATGAAAAATTTGAATCCGAAAGGGAACACCACGGAATACCCGAATATGGCTCCCCCAACGAACAGAAGGCAACTACTGAGGACGAACGGGACGGCATAGCGCTTTTCCTTGGGGTACAGTCCTGGTGCGATGAAGGCCCATAATTGATAGAAGATCACCGGGGATGCCAACAGGACTCCGGCCAGTAAGCTCACCTTAAGGTACACGAAGAACATCTCGGGCAGATTGGTGAAGATGAGCGTGTCGCCTTCGGAAAGGACCTCCCGCAACGGAGATACCAGAAGTGCGAAAAGCGTCTTGGAGAATGCGTAGCATGCGGCGAAACCCACACCGGCCGCGATGAGGCACAGGATGATGCGTTTCCTCAGCTCCTCGAGGTGAGCCGTGAAGGCCATGCGCTTTTCGTCTTCGGTCACTTGGAGCGGTCCCCGGCGGAGTCGGTGACGGTTTCGACGGGCGTGGATTCAGAGGCGGCTCCGGAACCTGAATCCGCAGCGGGAAGGGATGGCGATGGGTCACCGGAGTTCGGGGGTTCAGAGGTGTCATCCGGGGGGGTGTCGGGATCCGGGGACGGAGTCCCGGAATCTTCCACCCAGGGCTCTCGGCCGGCCCGATCCGCTGCGGCGTCCGTTTTCTTCCGGGCAAGTTCCCGCTCCCATTCAGGCGCTTCCGATCCGGGACCCATGGCTTCGGTTGGTTCCTTGTCGCTTATGGCGTCAGCGACCGTCCGCTTGATATCAGAGGCTTCCGGATCCATGCGGATGCTCTCTTTGAGTTCCGTGGTGGCTTTACGGAACTCGGCCACACCTCGACCCAGGGACTTGGCGAGGTCCGGAAGTTTCTTGGGTCCGAAAATCACCAAGGCCAGTACCAGGATGACGATCAGTTCGGGCATTCCGATGCCAAACATGAACTCTCCTGCTAGTTACAGCATTTCTCAAGGGATATTGGTTGGTTACTCAGGTCGGAGCATAGTGGTTTTTCCCTTCGGTGTCAAGCGGACTGCAAGATCGGGGCGTCCATCCACGGCATCGGCGATCCCTGGAGGATCGGCGTCCCGTGAAGCCGCCATTGCCCACCGGCGGGAAAACTCCCATGAATCCGCGGGAGGAGTTTCGGGAGTGGATCGCGGGGATGACAATCGGCAAGCAAGGATACTTTCGGATGCGAACGGTTCCTTCAAGGTGTTTCAAGGAGATTGGAAAGAAACACACCCCTCTCACGGCCCCCCGGAGTGAGGGGCCGTTATGGATTTCGGCTTCATGGATGGGAGCGGTCTCGCCCCCCATGCCTGTGATTGAATGCACTGTGCCTTCGGTCTGCAAGCTTCTTCATCGAAGCTCGAGAACGACCGCCCCGTTGATAAACGGTATTGCGGGCAGGCTCGTGAAAAACAATGACATGCAAGGCGCGTAAACCCTCAAGACTGAGGCGTACAACCCGTACTCCGCAATGACGAAGGATGTGGCGCAACGAATCACATCGTGTTTTTCAACAGCCTGCTACCAGGACGATTTACCGAGTCCCACGCCGCGTGGGAAACTTATTTCGCCTTCTTGGCGCGGGCTTCCTTAAGCAATTGTCCCAGATCCCGTTCCTTGGCCCACTTTTTTCGCCTTGCGGTCAGGCCTTTTGCGGACAAAGGAGTCTTCAGCGGGATGCCCCATTTTTTCTTGTATTCCCGAGTAGACATACCAAACTTGGCAAGCGTGCGGTTCGTAAGAACTTTGTATTCGCTGCCGTCTTCAAGGTTGATTACTTTCGTTGTCTGGATGGACTTCAAAGGTTCTTCGCGAAGCAGTTCAAGTTCCGTTTTTTCCGCCGGTTCCTCAACTTCACCCCGTTCTCTGCCCGAGATGCCCTGCAGCGCCTCGAAGGTTTTTATCAAGCTCGCCTCGATCTCCTCAGGAGCCATTCTCCCCACGGCGGCCTGTGCTTTCACAATTTCCGCCGCCATTTCTGTTAGTGATCTCGCCATTGCCTTTCCTCTCTGTAAGTTGAGTTGTTGTTGAATTATCTATATAGATTCCTAATAGGCCGTGTCAAGAGGGAAAAACAAAGAACGCAGGCTTTGCGATCTTTTTTACTTAGACAAGCGAATGACTAACGAAGATTAACTCAATGGAAGCACCCGGATAATGCGATTCGGATTCCGAGACGCCCGATAACCGTCTATGGGCGGCGTCCCGGTGTGACGGTCAAACCGGAAGTTCTATGTGGTTCATGCGGAGAAGGGAAACTCCCGACAGGGTGTCGAAAACGGGATCCGCAGGTGTACGCTTCATCCTTCGTCACTGCGCCGTACCGTGTGCAGGCTTCATTTCTTGGGATTTGCACGCCTTATATGTCACCGTCTTGCAGTAATTCCGAGGCAAGCCTTTTTATCAACGCCCTGTCGGACGGAACCCAATGGGCCTCACGGAACCGAGACAATCGGTTCCATCGGTGGTTCCGGACAGATATATCTCAACAGGCCGTTGAAGAACGCGATCTGCTTTCAGGCCGACGGCGTGTCTTTCGTCTTATCGTTTTTCACCGGCCTTGCCCACAATAGTGTTTATCAACGGGGTGGTAGGAATAGCGTCCGTCTGGTTTTTCAGCGAGAGGTTGTGGGTTGTGGATTTCCGGACACCCGCTTCCAGAGGATGTAAAGCGGCGCCGACAAGAGGATCAGACCGATGCCCGTGAGGCTCTGGACGGGATAGGCCCTGGAGATGGTTATACCCAATGCCGTATAGGTGGACAGGAAAACGGCGCACACGGCGGTTATGACGCCTCTTCGGGCGAAGCCTGTTTTCTGCACATGACGGCGCAGGCGGAGAAGACTGATTCCGGCTCCGATGCAGGCGAGCACCATGGCCATGGAAGCATAGGAAAGCAGTTCCTCGAAGACTCCCCCCCACAGGTAGACCATGGACACGACCGCTTGGAGTCCCAACGCACAGGCCGGTGCGCCGCTCCGTTTCCACAGCAGGCCGAACAGTCCGGGAAAGCACCGGTCCCGCGCCATCGCAAAGGTGATCCGGGGTCCCGCGGCCACGGTGGCGTTGAGGGAGCCGAGAATGGCCAATAGGATTCCCCAGGAGACATAGCCGCCCCTCTCCGGTCCCCACAAATGGATGGCCGCCACCTGGCCGGCATCGGTGCGTCCCGCCAGGGCCCCTATGGGGGCGGCGTACAGATACAGAACCACCAAGGCCGCATACAGAGCCGTGACCATTAGAACCGAAGCCAGGATGGAACGAGGAATGGTCTTGTGCGGGCTTTGCACTTCACCGCCCAGATAAGCTACCTGGAAGTACCCGCTGTACGAAAATACGATGGCCACACCGGCGGCTCCCAAGGCGGAAGCACCCGGCGTAAACGCTTCCGCGGAGAAGTGAGACCAACTTCCCTCACCCCACCCGAATCCGAAGAACACGAACGCCAGGATGAACAGAAGCAGGAATCCTACGGTGACCTTTTGGAGGGCCATGACCCAGGAGACGTTCAGGACACACAGAGCATGGATCCCCAGCACGAGGGCGACGCCGTACCAGCGGCTGTATTCCTGAAACTCAAGAGCACCCGGGTGGAGTTCACGGATGGGCGCGAAAGCCTGGGCGCATTCCAGCAGCGCGGTGGCCAGGGCGGCGATGGACGCGGGGAAAATGACCAGAACCAGCAGCCATCCCAGGGCGAAGGACGCCCATTCCCCGAGGCCCTTGCGCAGGAACACGTAGTCGCCGCCGGCCTGGGGATACGTGGCGCCCAGGGCTCCATAACACCACGCACCCGCCAGGGTGAGCACGCCTCCGGCGAGCCACAGGCATATCACCCAGAGAGGATGGGGAATCTGGGCCAGCATGATCCCCACCGTGGTGAAAATGCCTATGCCGATCACATTGCCCACGGTCAAGGATACGGCGCCTGTCATCCCGATCCGGCGTTTCATCTGGGTTTCGGGCGCCATCAGGATTCCCGCCGTCCGCGGAAAGGAGGATTTCCATCGGAGGCCATACGTTTGCCGGGCGATTTCAGGCAGAAAGGGCGATGCGTTGTTGAACCGCTTCAGCCATCAGGCGCAGTGTAGTGCAACCCGCCACGTCCTCATCGTTGATGCTGATGTTGAACGCCTCCTCGACACCGAAGATCAAGGCCACCACGTCCGTCGAGTCCAGACCCAGATCTTCCATGAGGTGGGCGTCCTCGGAGATATCCTCCATCCGGATGCCCTTCAGGCGTGCTTCCTGGATCAGGAGTTCCTTGAGTTTCTGGCGGATCTCGTCCATGGGAGGGATTGTGGGCGCTTCCATAAGTCCTCTTTTTCCTTTGACCGCCATCCGCCGGCGGTTTTTCGGTTCGGCAGGCCGGTGAATCCTGCACATCCCCGGTTGCGTGGCCGCCTTTGCGCCCATGCGGCGCAGTGAGCCATGAGCGGTCGGGTATTTGACCGGCCTGCCCGCAATACTGTTTTTCAACAGCCTGTTATACGCTCTTCAGCACCAGGCTGGAGTTACTTCCTCCAAAAGCGAAGGAATTGTTCATGCACACGGAAACGCGCCGGCTGCGCGCTTCGTTGGGTACGTAATCCAGGTCGGCGCATTCCGGATCCCGGTTTTCGAGGTTCCGGGTCGGCGGAATCAGGGATCGTTCCATGGCGAGAACGCAGGCGATGAGTTCAATGGCGCCCGCAGCACCCAGCGTGTGTCCGATCATGGACTTAATGGAGCTGACGGGGAGCGCCCGAGGATCCCTATGCAGGAGACGGGCGATGGCCTGGGATTCGATCATGTCGTTCAATCGCGTGGATGTGCCGTGAGCGTTGATGTAGTCCAGATCATCCGGAGCCATGCGGGCTTCGGACAGGGCGCGTTCCATGGCGCTCAGCATGTGGTCCCCGGATTTTTCGGGAATGAGCATATGGAATGCATCCGAAGTCGCTCCGGCGCCCACGATTTCCGCGTAGATTCGAGCGCCTCTTCGCCGGGCGTGTTCCACGGATTCCAATACGAGAAAACCGGCTCCTTCCGCCAGGATAAGGCCGTCCCGTGCCGCGTCGAAGGGTCGGCTGGCGCTTGGCGGATCCTGGTTTCTCTTGGACATGGCTCGAATCTGGCAAAACGAGGAGAAAATCATGAGGTTGATGGGCGCGTCCACTCCACCGGACAAGATCACCTCGGCCCTTCCGTTTCGGATCAGGTCCCGGGCGCACAGGACGGCCTGGTTTCCGGAAGAACAGGCCATGTCGATGTTCATGACCGGCCCGAGGAATCCATACTGTTCCGCCATTCGGGCGGGCAGGAAGATGTCCCGGGGATCGAGGGAATAGCCGGGTTCGGAAGGGTGTTCCAGGGCCTCATGCTCTTCGTGCTGCAAAGCGTATTTGAGCGTGGCCGATCCTACGACGACCCCCGCATGTACGGGATCCAGGCCGGTGAGATCCAAACCGGCGTCTTCCAAGGCCATACGGCCCGCGGTGAACGCCAGCCGGAAGCATCGGGGGCGAGGGCCGGTGTCTCCATCTTTTTCCCCGATGGATTCCAGGTTCTTGACTTCACCGGCAATCCGCACGGGCAAGTCCGATGCATCAAACAACGTCACCGGTCCTACGCCGGAAACACCGGATTCCAGAGCGTGGGCGAATTCCGCCTTTCCCACGCCGTTGGGGGCCACAATTCCGATTCCCGTGACAGCGACTCGATGGTTCATAACGGATCGCAACTCTCTATACCGCTCCTGCGGGAAGCGGGCGGAAGCCCATACCGCGGTCTATCGGCAGGTCGTTGAAAAAGGCGATCTGCTGTGTTGCGCTTCATCCTTCGTCATTGCGACGTACGGGTTGTACGCCTCATTCGTCCGGATTGGCGCGCCTTGCATCTCATCGTTTTTCGCCGGCCTGCCCGCATAGCTGTTTATCCATGGGCTATTCGGAGGGATTTGAGTGCTGTCTTCACTCCGGTGCATCCCGTCCGGCTGCCCCGGTCACACGTTTTCCACAGTCGTCCCGGCGGATACCCGATCCAGAACGATCACACAGAAGTCCCCGTCGTCCGCAACGGCGGCGAAAAGAAAAGTTCCACGGTGCGCCGGAAGCGCGGAAGGGCCGGTTGCGGGGAATTCCTCGACAAGACGGAAAAGTTGATTCACCGCCGTGGCGGCCCCGGCGAATTCCGAAGATTCCCCATGCGAATCCAGGGGTTCCCGGTTCCAGAGAGCCTTGAGACACCGGCGAAGTGATTGTGCGCGGACTTCCCGGGACCCGCCGAATGCGACCGCCGTATGAATGTCCTCGATGCTGAGGCCGCTTTGATCCAATACCCCGAGAACGAGGTTCCGAAAGGTCCGGGTGCTCTCGTCGGAATCCTCGAGCACGGATTCGGGAAGGTGAAACCCGCCGTGCGTCACCCATCGGGCCAAGACTCGGGAATCGAAGGGCCTTTCGGGAGAAGATCTCTCCAAAACGGCCAGCGCGGCTCCTTCGGTGCGGATGATCCCATCCATACCGTACAGGCGGCACCAGCGGGAGACCCATGCACTGTCGGGCGACTCCGTTCCTCCGGCCAGCATGACAGAGGGAAACACCCCGAGACTCATGGAATCCACGGTATGCATCAAGGCGTGGAGACCGGAAAGGATGCCTCCGGAACAGGTGGATGTGACCCCATGGAAGGACAAGTCGATGGACAGGTTGGAGGCGGCCGCATTGGAAATGGTCATCTGGAGCGCCCTGGGGTGCACTTTCCTGGGTCCCTTTTCCCACAGCACGGTCAGGAATTCTTCCAGACTGCCGATGCCCCCGAATGTGGTCCCCAAACAGCATCCCGTATCCGGAGCGCCGGCGGGGATCGCCCGTCCGCGATGTTCCAGGGCCCGCCGGGCCGCTACCACCGCAAGCGCCGTATTCCGATCCAATGCCTGGAGGGCCTGATCGTCCAGAACCTCCTTCAGAACGGTGTCTTCCACCCGACCCATCTCCATAGGGGTCTCCCGGGAGGGTTCCCGGGAAAGAGAACGGAGATGGGACGGTTCGGGGAATACGCGTCCTATGCCCGTGATCCATAGGGAAGGGGCGGGGTGGGGTCGGGACTGGTTGAAATCGGATGCGCCCTGGGTCACGTGACTGCGTCTCCCGCGTATTTGTGAAGCCGTTCGTTCAGGGGTTCCACACGATGTGGTGAAGCTATCCTTCGCGGAAATTCGGTACAAAGTCAAGATTTGTCTGGCGTCGTTCCGGACAAGCCGGTGGATGGGTTCGGTGGAGAGAGTTCTCGATATGGGGCTTTTCGACATCTTCCCGGAGATTCGGAAGCCACTCTTGACAGATACGGGGTTTTTTTACGAGAGTACCAGGCTGGAGGATCCCTTGGCGGAAGGTCTTTCAGGGTTCTTCTTCACGACGAGGGAGGGTATGCCCGCGCCGCCGGAAACAGGTGAAGGATGAGCACGAACGAAACACGTAAGGGAAAGAAGACGGAAGTCGATTCATTGTCTTGCGGGATCCCCACGCTTCTCCCCGGAAAAATCACGCTGAAGGTGGGATGGCTGCTGGACGGCGCGGATGGAAGCGTCCGCCGGGGCGCTCTGTTGGGCATCCGGGACGGGAGGCTCCATACCGTGGAGACTTTCCCAGGGAGGGCCCGCCCCGTGGAGGGTCCGGTGTTGGATATTCCCGGAGCCACCCTGTTGCCGGGGCTCGTGGACGCGCATGTGCATCTGTTTATGTCCGGTACTCCGGATCCCGTGCAACGCGAAACTCAGCTATCGGCGGACCGGGATCGGGCCTGGGCGATCATTGACGGGAACATGGAGGCGCACTTGGCTCACGGTGTCACCGCGGTGCGGGACGGCGGGGATCGGGAGGCCCATGCCCTGAAATACAAGCTCCGGACCCCGGCCCATGGAACCGCGCCGGTGCGCATCGCCGCGGCAGGGTGCGCGTGGCGGGCCCCGGGCCGGTACGGGAAACTCATTGGCCGTCCTCCCCGGGCGGGAAAGACCCTGGCTCAATCCATCACAGTGGTTTCCCGGGCGGGCCGGGATCATGTGAAGATCGTTAATTCGGGGCTGAACAGCCTTCTCGAGTTCGGCAGGCGGACCGCTCCCCAGTTCACCGGGGAAGAACTCGCAGAGGCGGTGAAAGCGGCGCGTTCGTTGGGGCTGAAGACCATGGTCCATGCCAACGGGGAAATTCCCGTACGCCGGGCCCTGGAGGCCGGGTGCGATTCCATCGAGCACGGGTTTTTCATGGGGACGGACAATTTGAAACGAATGGCGGACCGTGGGATCGTCTGGGTCCCCACCGCGTGCACCATGAAAGCGTATTCCGAGCATCTGCCGGCGGAGAGTGTGGAGCGATCCGTCTGCCTGCGCAACCTGGAGTCCCAGGTGGAGCAGATGGTCCGGGCCCGGGAATTGGGAGTCCGGATGGCCGTGGGGACGGACAGCGGCAGCCTGGGGGTGCATCATGGGGAGGCCGTATTGGAGGAGATGACCCTGTTTCGGCAGGCGGGGTTTACCATGGGGGAGGTGGTGGCGTGCGCCGGGGGGACCGCCGCCGATCTTCTGGGTCTCGAGGGGGTCTTGGGCCGATTGGTTCCCGGAATGCCGGCCACGTTCGTGGTCACGGCGGGGGGGCCGGAGCGGCTGCCTGAGTCCCTGAGAAATCCCCTGTGCGTGGCGGTGGAGGGGCGGGTTTTGCGTTGTTCGGTTTAATCGCTTCGAAAGCCCGCAACAGGGGCTTCTTTGAATTCTGGACAATCGTCCGGGTGGATGTGGATCCGGCCCTGGCCCGCAAGGAATCGCCGACCACCACCCATTTTTTCCATCTGGATCGGATCCTGGACCCGGCGCACAGGGAGCACGCACAATTTGGGGATCTGCTGGGAACGCTGACAGGAATTCGTATCTAAGAGGCTGCGGCAAAACGCGGTCGGCTTTCACGCCGAAGGTGTGAAAGCCGACCGCGTGGCTCGCATTTCATGGTTTTGTATCAGGCCGCCCGAAATATCCTTTATTACCGGCTGTTACGCGGGTCTTTATCCGAGCGCCGGGCGTACGATATTTCCTGAAGTGCGTCAAGCAACCGGTTCGTCATCGCCGGCGTCACCGCCGCCGGCGCACTCCTCGCTGTTATTGAATTCGTCCAGCAGGTTCTTGATGTGCTCCACGTCCTCGTCCCAAACGAACACATCGTCACACAGGGCGATATCCGCCTCCGGGATGAGCAGGTCCACGGTCCATCCTTCTTCCACTTCGTAGGCGCCCAGACCTCCTCCGGAAGCCGCGACGTTCAGCTTGGCCGCAATAAGCTGCTTGATGAGGATCAGACGCTTGTCCCGTCTGACCGGAGCGTTCAAAAGATCCAGCAACGCATCGTTGGTATAATAAACGTCACCCAGGATGAGACCGTCGACAGTCCAGGCTTCGGGATGATTCTTCCAGAATCCCTGGGTTCGGGCGCACCATTCCAGCGCCGGGTCTCCGGGCTCTTCTTCGTACGGGATGTCTTCCGCCAATACGAAAGTTCCCGGGGAGAACATGAGGCCCAGGGCGATTACGACCGATACTACGAAAAACATGGTCTTGTGCATGGTTCCGCCTCCTGTGTGTTTTGGATGCATGTGGGTGGAATAAAAGACAGAATCGTGCAAGATGGAGGCCAGGGTCGCTCGACGATCAACGGGGGCCCGTACCCGGCGACTTCGGCGGAAAGAGAAGCACTTCACGGGAGACGGGTATTGCGCTCGGGTTACATTTCCGAACTTGAAAGCCCCATCGTGTGGTTGCGGGACCGGAAAGCCCGGCCGGGGCGCCCGCGGAGGCTTGCAGGACGTCTCGGCCGGGGCGGCAGGGAGGGTGGCTTTCGGACGGTTACAGCGGGTCAGGGGCGCACAGATTCTTGTCGCTTGCCGCCGTCCGACCGCAGTTCTTGCATACGAATTTGGGGTTGGCCGCCAGTTTCTTGTAGTCCGCCAGGTTGGACTGTACGTAGCCCAGGTTGTGCAGGTAACAGAGGTGCTGTTCGTGCCCGGCATGGGGCATTTGGGACTCGGCCATACTGTTCCTCCTTGGTTGTACCCGTTACCAGGCCGTTGAAAAACGCGATCTGCTTTCACGCCTTCAGCGTGACGCTTCATCCTTCGTCACTGCGGCGTACTGGTTGTACGCCTCGTTCCTCAGGACTCGCCCGTCTTGCATCTCATCGTTTTGCACCGGCCCGCCCGCAATACGGTTTATCAACGGGCTGTTACGCCAAAGGCGCGTATTCGATATAAGGTTGCGGTATTCCTCTCGACTCGATACCATGATAAAGGTTCGCGGAGCACGAAGTCAAATGGCGGTAACTGTGAACCCCGGAATCAGGACGGGATTCGAAAATTCCGGGAACGGTTCGCCGAAAGGAAACGGGCTACCCATGGATTCGTCGTATCATGTGATTTCGGTGGCGGAAGAGATCCATTGGATTCAGCCGCCGTCGTCCCGCTGGCCTGAGTCGGCCAACGTGTTCGCGGTGGAGGATGAGGGAGGAATCAGCCTGTTGGATGTGGGATGTGGAGGCCCGTCACCCGTGGAACGTCTGGTGGAGGCCCTCAGGACTCTCGGCTGGCCTGGAAGGCCGGTCCGCAGCATCGTCCTGTCCCATGCCCACCCGGATCATGCCGGGGGCCTGGAATCTTTGCGGTCTCTGCTTCAGCCGGAGCGGATTTTTCTCCACGAGGCCGATGTCCCCTATGGGCGGGACCCGGGACGATTGAACGAGTCCTTCGATATCCCCCTGTGCAAGGAACGGATGGAGCCTGTGGACCGTGCGGCGGAACACGAACGATCGGGGGACGGAAATGCGGATCGCAAGGGGCCGGCCTTCGACCTGCTTCCGTATTTCGAAGCCCTGGGCTGCGCCATGTGCCGGGTGGAGCCCACGGACATCCTGCATGAGGGGGATGAGATCCGTACGGGAACACTGCGGTGGATCGTCATTCATACGTCCGGGCACGCGCCGGGCCATATTTCGTTGTATGAACCTTCCCGCCGGTGTCTGTTCGCCGGGGACCTGCTGGGTCATCCGCCGGCGTGGTATACGCCATCGAGCGGGGGCGTCCGGGGGTATCTGTCCGCCCTGGAGAAGATGGAGCGCCTGCCCCTCGATCTGGTACTGCCTTCCCATGGAGGCGTCCGGAAGGACGCGGCGGATTTGGTGGAGGAAACCCGGGAGGCCATCCTGCATCGAAACCGCGCCATTCTGAGGCAATTGGAGGCGGGTCCCCGGACGTTCACGGAGTTGAACGAATCCTTGTTCCCGTCGTCGTCGGCCCGGTTCTTTCCGGGAACACCCATGCTGGAGACGCACCTGGATCTGCTCGTGGAGGAAGGCAAGGTTCAGATAGGGGAGGACGGGAAACGATACGTCCTCAATGCTGTCTATCGACGGGCGGATAAGGCTCCATGACCGATGGGGAACCCCGAAAATCCGGCCGTCCTTCCGCTTCCCGCGCTTAGAACGGGAAGACCGGGAAGGACGGCCGAATTCGGCCGGTGGGGTATGCTTCGCCCAAGGAAGACCTGATAGCAGGCCGTTGAAAGACGCGATCTGCGTCGTTGAGCTTCACCCTTCGTCATTGCGGCGTACCGGTTGTACGCCTCATTCCCCAGGATTCGCCCGCCTTGCATCTCATCGTTTTTGACCGGCCTGCCCGCAATACGGTTTATCAACGGACTGATAGAGATTAACCCTGCGCGAACCGTTCCGGTTCTCGGCGGCGGTTTCTGCGCCTGAAAACGAGCAGGAACGCCGCCCCGGAACCCAGCAACCACGCGGCGCCTGGGATGGGGGTAGCCACCAGGAGATCCTGCCGCTGGTTGTGTTCCAGCTTGAAGTACGCGTGATTCAGCTCGGGCAGAGTCCCGCCCAGCGCCAGGAGCGCATCGAGGTAGCTCTGCGCCAGCGTTCGGGCGCCGGAATCACCGCTCGTCACCTTGAAACTCCCGGAACCGAGCGCGTAGGGGGAGGAGGTTTCGTAGACGATTTCCCAAATGGCGAGCTGCACCGCCGCCTCGAGCTGCTTGGTGCTGTATCCCCCGGCCGCATATCCCAGACCCGGCGCGTATTGATCCATGATCCAGGCGGCCTGTAGGAGTTTGCCTTCGGTGACCTGTAGAACGTTGTACGTGTTTTTCTGCTTTTGTATGGTTTGTTCCAGTTCCACGCAATAGGCCGGCCAAGTTCCCCAGTCCGGATCGCTGAAGGTCGCGATGAATTCGGTGGCCTGGTGACTCTTGGACTGTCCCGAGTACACCAGACCGAAGGTCAGGGTGCCGGTCCAGTCCGCCGTGACATCGATGGTGGAAGCTTCCGCCTGCAGGGGAGCCGACCCAAAGCAGATGAGCAGGGCGGCGCACGCCCACAGGATTCCCAGGGCCGAACGTTTGGAGGGGCGGATCATGGGTATCTCCTTGGATGCTGCAAGGGTTTCGGAAGGCCGGATCCGCAGGGACCCTCTGCTTCCACTTCGCCCGTCTGCTTTTCCGCTTGGCGCCTCATGGCGGCGCCCAACAGAAAAGCCGGGCCACCTATATACCAGGCGACCCGGCTGTCTCCAGGGAGACCCGTGGTTTTCCGTCCCCGCCTCGCGACGGGTTTGGCTTGATCTGGATTCGATTTGTTGATGTCAGTATGTATTCAGATAGTCATATTGTCAAGCGAAAAAAACGGTAGGTGAGAAAATCGCGGGACGAGCGGAGAGAAAAGGAAACGAAGCGGTTCATCGGCTCACCACTCCGGAAGTCTTTCGGGAGGATTTTGTGGATACCATCCCGATGTTCGCGGGGGGTGGAGATTGGGCCGTCGGGATGGGGGATGTTTGGTTGTTTATGATTCTTCCCGAAGCCCGGATCCCAATGCGCTCCGTGAAGATGAAAATGAAGGTCCGGGGATCTGAGGAGAGACGTCCGCCGCACGGTCCGTCCGGCCTCGGCTTGTCCCCTTCAGGGGGTTCCGAAACAAAACGCATGGAAGATGGACCCCCCTGCGTGAGAGTCGTGGTTGAGGCTCTGCTTCGTATCTGAAGGGTGCTTTCCGTGGGCTCGGAAGACAGTTCCGCACTGTACCGTGACTCTTCGATCTTCCTTTTGAGCCCCGCCTAACTAGTGTCTGTCCAGAAAGACCCGATTGCTGACTTATAATTGGCGTCGGGATCGGTGGTTGCCGGCCACATAGAGTATTCTATTGGGTTCGTTGATGCTTTCCGGCTTTATTTGTCG
>Ga0209163_1000329_pt1 | contig 102724 bp, 91 predicted proteins | sample MTBAKSrepl2MetaG_FD_187457 | JGI IMG/M metagenome (GOLD analysis project Ga0209163, IMG submission 187457) | Enrichment culture microbial communities om Arthur Kill intertidal strait, New Jersey, USA, that are MTBE-degrading - MTBE-AKS2 (Arthur... | ecosystem: Environmental > Aquatic > Marine >...
ATGTCTGAAAGATATTCTTTTTTCCCTGTATTGCTCATAATATACCCCATTATTACGGTTACATATATTATGAGTCAACGACCTTTTTCCCAAATTGCTTGGGTTACATTAATTATGAGTCAATGCGATCAAAATTACTCCGGTATGGCAGCCTTGCTAAAGAATAAGATTTTACATACATTGTTTACGAATAACACTTCAAATCGTTACGGATAATTTAAATTAAATCCTTCGGCAACTTGTATAAAGCTAACTGCTCTTTTAATTAAGGACCGAAAATTATCTTTAAGCAGTAACCTAGGGTATGTTATGAAATACGATAAGGCATACAAAAAAATTAAAAATGTTTTCGGAGTAAACCCGGAAACAATTTTAAGAAACAACTATCATTTAATTGAGAGAAGCACCCCGGTATTGGATATTGGTGCAGGGCAGGGGCGTCATGCTCTTTTTCTAGCAAAGAGGGGTTACCATGTTGATGCAATTGATTCATCTACAGTTGCATGCGGAGCAATCAATGATATTTCCAGATCGAAAAATCTTGAGATAAAAACATATGCTAAAAAATTTGATGCATTTAAACCTGTATGTGCTTCTTACTCAGCCGTTTTAATATTCGGATTAATTCAGTCACTAAGATGGACTGAAATCAATTCGCTAATTAAAAAAATCGATAAATGGACCAAACCCGGAAGTCTTATTTTTGTAACCTGCTGGTCGGTTAATGATCCTGCGCTTACTAAGAACATTGATGTATGGGAAAAGATAGGTAGAAATTCATACACAAATTCTAAAGGAGGAACATATACCTTTTTGGAAAAAGATGAGATCCTAAAATTATTTGACGGCAATGAGATTATTCATCATTGGGAAGGTTTAGGCCCTATTCATACCCATGGTGATAACAATTATGAACGACACGGAAGAATTGAAGCTATCTTTAGGCGATAGTTATTTATAAAATCAGAACACAATTTTCCGAATCGCCGAAATGTGTTTTTACCAACTTATCCGAATTAGGTTCATTTACCCAAGTTCTGCCATCAAGCAGATAACGGAACTGATATTCTTTCCCTTTCTCCAGCTCAACTGTGATTGAAAGAGATTTCCCTTTTTTTCTCATCATAACATGAGATGTAGGATCCCAGTTGTTGAAATCACCTACCACACTGGCGGTTTCAATTTTTTCAGCTACTTCCTTATCGATTTCAAATGTAACTTTTGCCAGAGGTTTTGTTTTAAATATTCTTTTTTTGATTGCCATGGTTTCGTTCCCCTGTTTGATATTCGAATATAATATTTTACTTGAAAATTGCAAATGAATTGCGTGTTAAGCATAGGTAAATTATGATAGTTTCTTTAATAATCGACACTTTCATGATTATTTATCAATGGGGAGAGTAGATTAATAGCCCAAAAGAGATTTCAATAATTAAGAAATAGCTGCTTTAACGTTTGTTCCTCTCTCTATAGTTCACAAGAAAGTCATAGTAATTTTTTGTTGTTTGTGTGGGAAATATCTTGTGATTATCCCTTCGTAAAAAATTTTTTGCAACCATTTGTGATGTTGCTGCTAGAATGAAATTCATCTTTTCTTTAGGCACTGTTTCAGCATTTAAAACAAGCTTTGCTAATTCTTTTGTGGTAAGTCCTGTGTAATCAGGTGATAGTACAATTTCGAGAATCCTTTTTCTGGACATTACTAAATTCCATTTTTTTTCTGATTGGTTGTTCTAAAGTAAAAAGTTTCATTCAATAACACAATGATATAAATCATCAATAAATGGATTGGTTTATACTAAAAGGGGAAATAGGGGAGTGATATTTCATTAAAATATTCTAATGACGGGCTTATCAATTTAAGCAAAGACTTGTGAGACAAAATAAAAAGGGAACCTGATAAATCAGATTCCCTTAATTTTTAGTGACGGGTTTGCCCGCCGTAGTCCGTCGGATGATGGACGAAGGCGGGGCCGACGAGACTCGAACTCGCGACCTCCTGCGTGACAGGCAGGCGTTCTAACCAAACTGAACTACGACCCCAATAAGAGATTTAATGTTCTAATAATATTCACCAAAGTTGCGCTTTGAACATTAACCTCAAATACTTGTTAAAAGAACGAGCAGAAAAATAATAGTTTTTTTATTTCAATGCAAGGGCTATTATAATTCTTCATCCCCAAAAGTAATACCAACCGACATTGCCGTTGTAACTGTTTGGCAATCAGGTAGAACCAATTTCTGCTTGGAAATAGCATCTTCAATATTTACACTAGTAATATTTATTCCTTTAAGAGAAACCATCTTACCGAATTCTTTTTTAATACACAAATTAATTGCATAAGTGCCGAATTTAGTTCCTAAAATTCTATCGAAAGGAGTAGGGCTCCCGCCGCGTTGTAAATGTCCAAGAACTGTGTACCGTGTTTCCAAACCGGTATGATCGCTTATTTGTTTTGCAACAACTTCGGCAATGCCTCCAAGTTGAATAGGGTCTGTTCTCTTCATATCACTGGATTTTACAACCATTTGTCCCCCTTTAGGTTTGGCTCCTTCGGCTACACAAACAATGCTGAACCTTTTTCCCATCATGTTTCTTTCAATCACCTTATCATAAATGTACTCCCATTCAAATGGGATTTCAGGGATAAGAATAATATCTGCTCCCCCTGCCAAACCTCCGTTTAAAGCAATCCATCCGGCATATCTTCCCATTACTTCGATTACCATCACACGGTGATGTGAAGATGCAGTGGTGTGAAGTCTGTCTATGGCTTCTGTTACCACGTATACGGCAGAATCGTGGCCAAACGTCTGGTCTGTAGCATCGAGATCATTATCAATAGTTTTGGGAACGCCTACAATATTCATCCCCATATCTTGCATTTTTTTGCTAATATGCATTGTCCCGTCACCTCCGATAGCAATAAGAGCATCGAGATTCCAACCCTGGTAATGTTTCAGTGCATCTTTGGAACGGTCAACTATTTTAATTTCGCCATCAACTACAATCGGGTAGTGAAACGGGTCTCCTTTGTTGGATGAACCGAGTATTGTTCCGCCTCTGGCAAGAATTCCCGAAACATCTTTATTGTATAACTCAGTTGCTTTTCCTTCAACTAAACCTTCGAATCCGTCAAGGATTCCCATAACCGATAAACCATGATCGTGTGCCGGTTTGGCAACTCCTCTAATTACGGCATTAAGCCCTGGGCAGTCACCCCCACCGGTTAAGATACCAATTCTTTTAATTTTGTCTGATTTTGCAGGCATAATACAACCTTATATAAAATTTGTTTGGCAAATATAATAAGAAAAAAATAAGCGGGCTTTATTGCAATTTAATTTTTTTTATTGTCTTGAAATGCATTTTAGCAAGATTGTTTAATATTTCTTCTCCGCTTTGCCTATAAATTTTTCCAGCTTTAAGAGCAACATGCTCTGATGCCCCTTTAGGCAAATCATACCCGGTTTTACGCTGACTGATGAACCACCGGTTAAAAGCATTGCGCGCTAAAATTGAAGCTGCCGCTACGGCAGTGAATCTTTCAGCTTTCGGTGTTTGAATAAATTTAATATTCATTCCTTTCCCTGTGCCGGCTATGGATAAATTTTTTTTCTCAAACTTATCTGTTATCACTGTTTGGCAATTTGTTCTAGCCAATAAATTTTCAATTGCTTTTGAATGAGACCAGTTGAGAAGTTTGTTAAGGTTCTTAAACTTTTTGTAAAGCTCATTATATTTTGCCGGGGTTATTAAAACAATTTCATAATTTTGGCCGATTGTTTTTTCAATTAAGTAGGCCAGTTCAGTTATTTGATTCTCGGATAAATCTTTGCTATCCCTTACGCCAAGCTTATCAAGTTTTTCTATCGTTTCGGTGGTTACATGTACGGCGGCAGTTACCAATGGGCCGAATATGTCTCCCTTGCCCGATTCGTCGCTGCCAATATAATTGTCAGGTTCATCAAATACTGGATTCGGGAATTTCAGTATAAGTTCATTGGTAATTATTCCATTTATTTTTTGGTATAATTCCGATTCCATGTTCCCCTGGATTACTTTTTTAATCCCCTTTTTGCCGAAGTATACTTGCACTTTTATCTTTTCTTTCACGCTCACTATTTCTACTTCATAGTTATAAGGTTTTTCAGAGATTGCCGAAGCAACAAGACCTTCTGAATTGAGTAGAGATTTGACTTTCTCGATTTCACGCAGCGCTTTAGCTTTAATATCCATTTTATATGTCTATATTAATTTCGAAAATGGAAAATACAATTTAACAATTGTAGAGTAAAATTAAACACCGGTAGTTGGAGATTTTTACTTTTTTTATTATTCTTACGGACGTAATTTTTCATCCTATTTAATCGGAGAGTTGGCAGAGTGGTTGAATGCGGCGGTCTTGAAAACCGTTGAGGGTGCAAGCCTTCCCGGGGTTCGAATCCCTGACTCTCCGCAAGAAAAACCCGCAAAATTTTTTGTGGGTTTTTAATTTTTAAACAGAGGTAAGTCCTTCCGGGATTCTACCATCGGAACTCCTTTGGAGGAATCCCTGACTCTCCGCTCTACTTCGTTCCAGCCAAAGGAACAACATAGAACGTCGCTCTTCCAAATAATTCATAAAGTTTCCAGAATATTTGTCTACAAAATATATTGTAGATCAATTTTCATTTATGAGTAATAGTCTAAATTCACTAAGGAAAGCGTGGACTGAAAGGGAGAACACAACTATGGATTTGGAAAAATATCTTAAGACAGGACCTGGTATAACCTTTTCAAGAAAACAATTATAAATTTTCGAAACTTGGGCAAAGTAATTGCATCTGAGGCTCACCTGATTAATACAAACGGAAGGAATTTTGGATGTCCCTATTATCTTTCATTTAGATTTTATGGGCGATCGCTTGCTGATTGCCGTTATTGCAGTGGTCCACGTAATAATTAATCATGCTCTTGCGGTTGGATTTATTCCTATTGTTACATTGATGGAATATAGGGGTTATAAGTTAAAAAAATTGAGCCATTCTGAATCGGAGCAATGGGACGAGTTAGCGTACAAACTTATGTTTTCTGCTTTGTAGTAACCACGTCACTTTGCGCACTAAGCGGTGTTGGTATTTGGTTTTCATCGGCATTGGATAGACCGGCATCAATCGGCAGTTTACCGGCAGCTATCGGAACGCAGGTAACACAAAACTGGTACGATCAACTATATTTTTGCCGGATGGGAAGGAATTCTTATTTACTCAAAAGTTGAAATCTCTGTAGGAACAATGGAAACAGGGGCTGTGGATTTCGTTGAAACGCAGACGTGGATCCTAACTTGTTCAAAATACCGGCGGATTATCAAATTGAAAAAATGTAATGAGCGCTTCTTTGCAGCAGAAAGTCTTAAAAAATAAAGTTTAACTCAATACATGACGTGTAGTTAAATAAGCAGTATTCACACCATTGCTTTTTCGAATCATTCGATTCTCTGTTGCGGTATGAGTATGATAATTAAATACCCATCCAAAGGATGAAATGAGTTTCTATATGTTACTTTTGCGGTTAAATGCACAATGCAACCATGCTAAAAAATCTTCTTTAAATATCTTTTATAGATTGTTAATCCCGGAAATTTAAATTAAAGTAAGAATTTTAGACTTGAATATTAATATTTATAGTGTGAAATTAAACCAAAATAATTACGGAGTCTATGAGAATAACTTTACTATTCCAAATAAAAAGGAGTAGTTAGATGAAAAAGATTTTTTTATTTACCGCCGGATTAGTTCTAACCATCTCAATTTATGCGCAGCCTGTTACATCTCTTCAATTAAACGGCGGAATTTTATTACCTAACCATGCCCAAGATGGTTTTGCATTATCGCTGCAATTGAATCATGGCATCTGTGAAAATATTACTCTCTATTTTTATTCCGGCTATTCGGTGTGGAATAAGAACAAGATAATTATCCAGGAGAACATGAAAAATTATTCCGGTAATACCGAAGATGATCATTTTCTAATACCTGTTTATATCGGGGGGAAGTGGAATTTCAATATGATAAAAACATTCGGAACTTTTGTCGGCGCGGAAATTGGTTATAACTTTTTATCTTACAATAAATACGGCAGCATAGATTTTCTTGAAGGTCCTTTGAATACTTTTCAACCTGTACGCTCTACAAAAGAAAGTATTAGCGAAAGTAAATTGGGAATTGGTATAAGTCTGGGAATAACACAGACAATTGCTGAAATTTATGGATTAACTCTGGTTTGGAAAATGAATAATTTGTTCAGATCTCTTAACGACCCGCAAACGGTTTACTCGGTAATTGCCGGGTTCATTGTAAATCTCTAGCTGGAATCATAATTATTTTTTACCCCGCTTTTAAATGTTCTAAAAGGGGGATTTTTTATTCAACTCTTTAGAAAAACCTACGAATTAATTAGATTGCCTGTTAAGAATTCCAAAGATTAATAGCAATAATAGAGAGTTTTTCATGGCTAAAATAGCTTTTTCAATAATCATGTTAATTCATGGTTTAATTCATTTGATGGGATTTTTAAAAGCATTTAAACTCGGCATAGTAGAGCAGCTCACACAGGATTTGTCAAAACCTGTCGGTCTAATATGGGGTGCGGCGGCTCTTCTATTTGTAATTTCGGTTATCATTTTTTCCCTTAATAAAGATTGGTGGTGGATTCCCGCGGCATCGGCAGTAATTATTTCACAGGCTTTGATATTTTTTTCTTGGCATGATGCAAAGTTTGGAACGATAGCTAATATTATAATTTTAATACCTGTGGTTGCAGCTTACGGTATTTGGGGATTTAATAAAATGGTGGGTGATGAATCGATACAATTTACCCGGCTAGAGAAAGGGGAGGCGAAAATCATTACGCGGGAAATGATTGATCCGCTCCCTCAACCGGTAAAGAAATGGATGACTGCTGCAAATATTTTGGGTAAAGAATTTATTAGAACAGTTCATCTGAAACAGGCCGGTGAAATGAAAACAAAACCTGACGGTAACTGGCTCCCTTTTAAAGCAGAACAATATTTTAAAACAGAACTACCGGGATTTTATTGGATAGCCGATGTTAAAATAGCTCCGATGATTCACATAGCCGGACGGGATATGTACAATAACGGTAATGGGCATATGCTCATAAAGCTGCTGTCTCTTATACCCGTTGTTGATGCAAAAGGTAAAACGATTGACCAGGGTACTATGTTACGGTATATTGCGGAAATGATATGGTTCCCCACCGCTGCATTAAGCGAATATATTTCATGGGAAGAAATTGATTCATTATCGGCTAAAGCAACTATGAGTTATGGTGATGTTACTGCTTCGGGAATATTCCGATTTAATACAAAAGGGGATTGTGTGCAATTTGAAGCCAAGCGATACTATGATAGAAAAGAAGGGGCTACATTAGAAGATTGGCTTATAAATGTTGATGATAATTCATTCGAAGAATTTCAGGGCATACGTATCCCTGTAAAATCATCCGTAACTTGGAAACTGGAAACAGGGGATTTTAATTGGCTCAGACTTGAAATTTACGATGTAGTGTATAATGCCGAATAGAAATATTTTTTAATTACGGCTCCTTTTTATTAGCTAAAATAGGGGTAAAAACAAACCTCTTCTGCAAACGTATTTTTCTCAGCGGATACTTATTAAATAGCGAGAATATATTATAGATTTTTTACTGGTTCGTAAAAAATCATTCCGGATTAAATTCAAGGAAAGTATAATGTTGAAAAACAAGAAAGCCCTTCCATTAATAATGATTTTTGTTTCCGCCTATTTAACAGCGGATTATGTCTCTATCGTATTGAGCGGGGATGACAGCTTGGTTCGTAAGATTGCATTAGGCGCTTGGGTAATTCAACTCATTGTTTGGATTTACCTTCTGATTAAAACAGTGAAAGAAAATAAAGGCGAGAAAAATATTACCGGGTGATTGCCTGCTATGTAATCAGCGCATTTGGAAGTTGATATAAGACATAACATAAGCATAATAAATTCTTAGATTTATATTCAAAATAGGAATTGAATGAAATGGATAATGTTAAAGGAATAAAACTTGGCTGGATAGGGGGATGGTTGGGATCATTCCTTTGGTTTTTGGGATTTTCTATAGTTTGGCTTGTACGGGGCGATATTGGCTTCGGTTTAGCCGGATTCCTTTTATTTGGCATTGCCCTCTTTGGGATTTTCTATTTAGCTCCCTGGCGATTCCCAGAAACAAGATACTGGAAATTGATAACGGTTTTACTCATTCTTTTATTTGTATGTGTCTATGTAACTATTGAGTACTTCGGAGGATTTGAGGCAAGCGGCTTAAAATGGTGGAATATTTTTTTGATTATGCCTGTATTATCGCCATTAGCTGTTTTAGGTCATCGAAGATGGAGTGATTCTCTCAAAAAAAATTATAATTTAGATAAATAAAATCTCTTTAAATCGGGTTGGAGAAACACACAAAATCTATACTAAAAATTATTTGTCAACTCCGATATTAAGATTTTTTTTTAACCGGGAATTATTCTCTACTTATTATTTTATTCCTCTTTACCCGGCACAATCCCTTTAATCCTTTTTAATAAATCCTCGGTTAATGTTTTTAAGTTAAACAAGATATTCTCAAATTGGCCTATCGCCGTTCGTAACAAAAAAAAACCATTAACAACATTTTTGCTCAATCAAACTAAAGATTTTCCGATTATATATGCGTGTATTAATAGAATAGTACAAAAGCCAAAACTATAATCTAATTGTCGGGACCATATAATGAGCCTCTTTTTAATCAAAGATTAATTCATGATTTGAAACCAAAATCCAAAAATTCGAATTAGATAAATGCAACTTTCAAAAAAAATATATAATACAATACACCGAAGTAATCTACTGTAATATTGAACAGCAATTGGAGTTCTTAGAAATGTTTAATAGTTATAATCAATTGCAGGATAAAGGGCATTCAAAAAAAAAGAACAATGATGTTAGGTCCTTGAACTCAAACTTGAGCAGATTTTTTGATTCGATTGATGATATGCTGTTTGTTCTTGATACGAATGGTAATATTCTCAAAGTAAACAAAACGGTTTTAGACAGGTTAGAATACACGCATGAGGAATTATTAGGTGAAAATATCTTAATTGTTCATCCTTCCGATCGAAGAGAAGAAGCGGGTAAAATTGTTGAAGAAATGTTAATTGGCACCGAGAAATCATGCCCTATCCCGGTAATAACCAAAAACGGTAAATTAATTCCCGTTGAAACAAGAATAACTCCCGGAGAATGGGATGGTAAGCCGGCACTCTTCGGAGTGTCGAAAGATATTTCAGAATTGAAAGTATCTGAAGAAAAATTCTCTAAAATTTTTCACAACCACCCTGCCGTAATGGCAATTTCAACTTTTGACGAAGGGATATTGCTCGATATTAATAGGGCATTCGAGCAGAAATTGGGTTACGCCAAAAATGAAGTAATTGGTAAGAGATCTACCGAACTTAATTTATTTGTTAATGAAGAAGACCGGTTGGCTGTATTGAAGAAGATGGCTAAGACTGGAAAAACTAGAGACTTTGAAATTGAAATACGGGACAAACATGGTAAAATACATATTGCAATGTTTTCCGCCGATACGATTGGGATACAAAATAATAAGTTCTTGCTTACTGTGATGATAGATATAACCGAGAAAAAAGAAGCAGAACGAGAACTGATCAAGCAAAAAGAATGGCTTGATACAATTTTCAATACTGCATTAACCGGTATCATGATTATTGACAAACAAACTCATGAAATTGTTGAAGTAAACAACTCAATTTTGGAGATGGTAAGAGCAGATAGAAGTGAAGTAGTTGGGAAGAAATGTCACAAATTTGTCTGCCCTGCCGAGGAATTCTGCTGCCCTATTACCGATCAAAATAAAAAAATAATAAACGAGGAGAGAACCCTTTGCCGTCTTGACGGTTCCGAAATTGCTATTATTAAATCTGTTACCGATAAAAAGATAGGGGGAAAAGAATATCTTATCGAAAGTATAATTGATATCACGGGGAGGAAAAAAGCCGAAATTGCGTTACAAGAGAATGAACAAAAATTGAAAACTATATTCGAAATTCTCCCTGTAGGCATTACTATCAGCAACATGAACGGAAACATTGTAAGCGCAAATGAATCCGCTGTAAGCATATTGGGATTGGAAAAACTTCCCGGTAAGGAAGAATTTATTTACCCCCCCAATTGGCGTAGAATTGACCGGAATTATTCTGCAATCGAAAAAGCTAAATTCCCCGAAAAAATTGCTAAAAGAGAAAACCGAATTATCGTTAACAGTTTAATCGGGTTACAGAAAGAGAATGACTTAATTACTTGGTTGAATATATCCGTTGCACCATTACCCTTAACAAATATGGGTGTAGTTAGTATTTATTTTGATGTGACAAAAAATATTAATTACGAAGAGGAGTTGAAAAAACTCAATGAAGAAATTTTAGAAAATAAATCTATACTTGAGGAAAACCAGTATAACTTGCAGCGGATTATTGAAGAATTGGAAGACTCAAAAGGGAAATTAGTTGAAGTGAATAGAACCAAGGATAAATTCTTTTCAATAATAGCACATGATTTACGCGCCCCGTTTTCAGGTTTCCTTGGGATTTCCGATTTGCTGTCAAAAGAAATTGATACTCTCTCAATAAGTGAAATTAGAGAAATGGCCGTTACTTTGAATAAGACTTCTATTTCTACATTTAATCTTCTAAATGATTTGCTTGAATGGGCAAGGCTTCAAACGGGGAGTATAAAATATCACCCGGCAGCAGTAAATGTAAAAGAGCTTGTTAAAAAATCTCTAAATATTATGACGAACACTCTTGAACAAAAAAATATAACTTTGATGGAAGAAATAGACCCGGATTTATTAGCGGTTTGTGACATTAATATGATTCAAACTGTGATTAGGAATTTGTATTCCAACGCGATCAAATTTTCGAGAAAAGGGGGAGAGATATTTATTTCGGCTAAAAACAAAAATGAATTCATTGAAATTTCAGTTAAGGATAAAGGAGTGGGTATTCCAAATGAAAAATTGGAGGATCTGTTCAACATAGAAAGTGATTTTTCTACTTTAGGAACCGAAGCCGAAAAAGGAAGCGGTTTGGGTTTGGTTTTATGCAGGGAGTTTGTTGAAAGAAACGGCGGTTCTATTTTGGTAGAAAGTCAATTTGGGCAAGGGAGTACGTTCACATTTACACTTAAAAGTGTATTATAAATTTACTTATCCTCACAGGCCTGGTCTGAAGATTCTATATCGCCAACTTGAAGCAATCTTTTTAATTCGCTTATCAAAGATTTATATTCTATCGGTTTTCTTAAAAGGAGTGTAGCCCCGGAATCCATAGCATTTTTTAAATCATTAACATAAATACTTGCCGTAATTACAACTATGGGCTTGTCTTTATTCTCCGGTTCTTTCTTAATTTCCTTAATTAAACTAATTCCATTTTTAACATTCTTTAAAGAGATATCAACAATAAATAAATCGTAACTGCCGTTGTTTAAATTCTCAAAAAATTCATTTACGCTATTACATATAACAAGCTCAAAATGATCGGATAAAATTTTTGAATACAAAACAGATGTAATAACATCATCTTCAACTATCAATAACCGTTTAGTTTCATGCATCAGGTTTTCCCCTCTTCGGATAATTATTCAAAACTGTAAATAAAAGAGTAATATTTATTATTTACTTAAGTGAAAATAATATGGAATAAAAAAGTACTCAAAACTAAAGTTGCAGACGGTAGATCTATGTTGTAAAAGGAATTTGTAAGAATAAAAATTATTCTTATATTCATTTGCAATCGTCCGAATAAAACACTCTGTTTATTTTATAAGGGAAAGTATACCAAATGAAATCAAACCGGTTGTCAAATAAATTTCCCTTAAGATATTTTCTTTACTTCTCACTGCTAATTATTATAATAGTATTCCTGGGTTTCAGCCTTCATCTAAAGATTAAAACTAATGTTGAAGAAGATGAACATAACCATATCGAAACAATAGCACATTTAAAGGCAAATCAGGTAAAGGGTTGGATAACTGAAAAAATATCCGACGCTAATTACATTCTTAATAATCCTTTCAAAAATGAATTAGTAAACTATCTTTCTAAAAGAACCGGCAAAGCGGTAATTGTTCAATGGCTCAGGTCAGTTGTTGATTGGGGTTCATATGAAAGAGCTCTTCTGTTGGACAATAACTTAGAAATAATTCTCTCCGATGAAGAAGAAGAAATTGTCTTTGCTCCATGTGAAGCAGAACAGGTTAAGGAAGCCGCCTCAAAAAACAAAATTATCTTATCTGACCTGCATTATTCGGAATACGGAGAGAAAGCCCATATGACCCTTTCAATACCTCTTCATGATTTAAGGAAAGGGAGGGATTCTTTCATAGGAATATTAAATCTGCGTATAAACCCTTATAAAGATTTGTACCCTCTGATTCAGTCTTGGCCTTCTCCCAGTATTTCGGGGGAGACACTTCTTTTGAGACGTGAAAATGATGAAATACTTTATCTTAATGAACTCCGCTTTATGAAAGGAACAGCTCTTCAACTTAGGCAGCCGATTGGTAAAAGTGACCAAGTATGCTCTATGGCTGCAAAAGGGATTGAACAACAAGTAAAGGGTGTAGATTATAGGAATATTCCCGTTTTGGCGGCAATAAAAAAAATTGAAGGAAAATCATGGTACCTTGTTGCTAAAATTGATTTGGAAGAAATTGAAGCTCCTCTCCGTTTCCAATTATTAATTCTTTGGGTAATTGTCGGCCTGATGGTTATAATCTCCGCTTCGGTTATTGCTTTTTTATGGCGGCATCAAAGAGCGCAATTTTATAAGGAATTGTATCAAAATGAAATTGAACGGAAAGCAGAGCTCAAGCATTATGATTATATGATAAAATATGCTTACGATATAATTTTCCTTATCAATGAAGATGGGGAAATTATTGAAGCTAACGAAAGAGCTTGCTCTGCATATGGGTATTCGATGAATGAATTTTATAATCTCCATATCAATGATTTGAAACCGAACTCGGGGAGAATAAGTAGTGAGGATGCTGAACTTAAAATTGAAAATCCCGGCGGAGTGTTATACGAAACCCAGCATTGCAGAAAAGACGGAACCATATTCGACGTAGAAGTAAGCGGTCACTACTTTTATATTGAAAATAAAAAATTTTTCCAAGCTATTATCCGCGACATTTCTCAAAGGAAATTGAATGACGAGAAGATCCGGAAAAGTGAGCTGAAATACCGCCAACTCTTTGAAAATATTAATAACGGGTTTGCGCTGCATGAGATGATTTACGACCAAAACGGCAGAGCAATTGACTACCTGTTCTTGGAAATTAATCCCGCGTTTGAAAAACTGACCGGTCTAAATGCAGATAGTCTAATTGGGAAAAAAGTTAAAGAAATAATCCCCGTTGTTGAAGATTACTGGATTGATAATTATGCCAAAGTAGTTGAAACAGGAGAACCGGTTTCATTTCAAAATTATTCAGAGGCAATTAATAAATACTTTGACGTTTGGGCATTCTCTCCCGAAAAAGGAAAATTCGCGGTTATTTTTAATGATGCAACCGACCGTAAAAAAATGGAAACCGATAGGGAAATTACCATTAAGCTTCTTCGTTTAATAAGCGGTCCGAATAGTATGCATGAATTGATGAAGTCCGCCGCTCAACTCCTTCGTGATTGGTCGGGTTGCCAAGCTATAGGTATTCGTATGCAAAGCGGTAATGATTATCCCTATTTCGAAACATTGGGCTTCCCGGAAAATTTTGTTCTTGCGGAAAGCAGCTTATGTATTACAGACGTAAACGGGCAGATATTACGCGATGAATTGGGCAATCCTATTTTGGAATGTATGTGCGGAAATATTTTAAGAAGCAGGTTCAATCCGGATCTTCCGTTCTTTACCCCGCACGGTAGTTTTTGGACAAACAGCACATCCGAACTTTTAGCGTCAACCTCGGAAGAAGACCGCCAGGCAAGAACACGTAACAGGTGCAACGGCGAAGGATATGAATCTGTGGCTTTAATTCCACTTAGAGTAGGAGACGAAACATTCGGTCTTCTCCAATTTAACGATCCGAATAAAAATAAATTTACAATAGAGAAAATTGAATTTTATGAAAGACTTGCTGATAACCTTGCCATCGGGTTGGCTCAAAAAAGAGGGGTATCCGCCTTAAAAGAAAGTGAAGAGGCAGCGCGCGCTTTAATGAACGCAACACGAGATGCGGCCTTTATGATGGACAAAGTTGGCACTGCACTGGCGATGAATGATGAAGCGGCTAAAAGACTTGGCGCCGCTAAAGAAGAAGCTTTAGGGTATAATATTTATGATTTTCTTCCCGCGGAAGTAGCTGGAAAAAGGAAGGAAAAAGTTGATCAAGTTTTTGCCACTGGTAAACCTGTCCAATTTACGGATGTTCGTAACGGAAGAATTATTGATAATAGTATTTACCCGGTTTTCGATTCCGGCGGAAAGGTTGGCAGAGTAGCAGCATTCGGCCGCAATATTACCGAAATGAAAAAAGCCGAAGAGAAAATTCAAAAACAAAAAGAAACTTTTCAAAATATCATTGATAATTCTCACACGCAGCTTGTTTACCTGGATAATGAATTCAATTTTGTGTTTGTTAACGATGCTTATGCCGCTAATTGTAAAATGACGAAAGAAGAATTGATTGGTAAAAATCATTTCTATTGTTTTCCAAGTGAAGAGAATGAAAACATTTTTAAACAAGTAAGAGATACGGGGCAGGCAATTAGTTATACTGATAAACCCTTCACATTCCCCGATCAACCGGAACGCGGCGTTACATACTGGGATTGGACGCTGACCCCGGTTAGAGATAATACCGGTATAGTGAAGGGATTGGTATTTTCATTAATTGAAACAACAGAAAGAAAAAAAGCCGAGATGCGGCTTAAAGAAAGTGAAAACCGGTTCCATTCGATGTTCGAAAAGCATGGCGCTGTGATGCTGCTAATTAACCCTGCGGACGGTAAAATTATTGACGCAAATACTGCTGCTCTTGAGTTTTACGGGTATTCAAAGGAAACGATAAATACATTATGCATAACTGATATTAATGTTTTACCTCCGGAAATTATAGAGCAAAAGTGGCTTGAAGCAAAAAATGAGAAGAATGATTACTTTGTATTCCCTCATCGGCTTGCTGACGGCCAAATACGGAAGGTTGAAGTTCATTCTTCTCCAATACTGATTTCAAATAAAACAATTTTGTTTTCTATTATTCACGACATTACCGAAAGGGAATCGGCGAAGGAAGAACTACACAGACAGTTGAATGAGTTAAAAAGATGGCACAAATTAACTTCTGAAAGAGAATTTAGAATTATTGAACTTAAACAGCAGATCAATAAAATTCTTGAAGAACAAGGGCGTTCCCCCATATATATGAGTGTTGTTAAAAAATCTAATAAAGATTCAAGCGATCATTAAATATGAAATGCCTCCGCATTACTCCAGTGTGGAACAAGGTAAACTGGAAAATTAGATGAGCTTTTCTATATGAAATACGACTTAAGAGATTTGATAGATATTCCTAAACTTCAGGAATTAACTGAAGAATTATACTCGGCTTCGGGGATACCTTCGGCATTAATTTCAATGGATGGGGAAATCCTAACAGGGGCAGGCTGGCAGCCGATTTGTACCGACTTCCACCGGAAGCATACCGATATAGAAAAAGAATGTATCGAAAGCGATACTAAAATTAGAAAGCAATTAGATCAGGGGGGGCAGTTTGTAATATACGAGTGCCCGCGCGGTTTGGTTGATGCATCCTCCCCGATTGTTATTAACGGCCGACATATTGCAAATGTCTTTGCGGGGCAGGTTTTTCTTTCCCCCAAAAACATGGAGAAGGAAGAATTTTTCCGGCATCAGGCTCACAAGTTCGGGTTTGATGAAACGGAATATTTGGAAGCTTATAAAAAAATTCCCGTCTTCAGCGAAGAAAAATTCAGGTCTGCTCTATTATTCCTTTCAAAGTTAGCGATATTTATTGCTAATCTTGGTTTAGCAAGATTGAATGAAATGAAAGCTTATTCCGATCTCCAATCAAGTGAATTAAAATTCCGCCGCCTGCTCGAATCGACTAATTCTATACCGTGGGAGTTAGATTTTGCCAATAATAAATTGGATTACATAGGCCCACAAATTGTCGATATGCTTGGCTATCCAATTGAATATTGGAATACGGAAAACGCGTTAGTGAATATAATTGTTGAGAAAGACAAAGAAGAGGTTATAAATAAATATCAATCGTGTTTAGAAAAAGGAAATGATTTTGAAATTGAATGCAGAGTAAGATCGAAGGATGGGAAAATTCTCTGGCTTCGCGATAATATTTCGATAATATCGGGTAAAGACGGGATAGAAAAATTGGTCGGCTTCATTATTAATATAACGGAGAAAAAAGAAGCCGAATTGATTCTTCAAAAAGAAAAGATTATTCAAATTACAGAACTAGAGGAAGCTGAAAAATCCCGCTTGCAGCTTCTCAGCATTCTTGAAGATCAAAAAGAGACGGAAGCGGCTTTAAAAGAAAGTGAAGAACGTTACCGCGTATTGGTCGAAAATCTTAATGACGTAGTATACACGGTAAATATAGATACTACAATCAGTTATATAAGCCCGGTAATTGAATCAATTCTTTTATACAAGCCTGAAGAAATGATCGGGAAATCTTATTTGCAATTTGTTCACCCTGATGACAGGGAGAATATAAAAATAGTATTTAAAGACATCCTAAATAATAAACTCTATCCTTCGCGTCATAAATTCATTACAAAATTTGGAGAAGAGAAGTGGGCGCAGGTATCAAGCCGACCGGTATATTTTAGAGATAAACTTACCGGTGTACAGGGAATACTGACCGATATAACGGCGCAAAAGGAATCGGAAGATAGAATCCAATTATTAGCCGATATGCTGGATACCGCACCAAATTCAATCACGGTTCATAACTTTACCGGTAATTTTTTATATGCCAATTGCAAAACTTATGAAATGCACGGTTATGATAAGGATGAATTTATGAAGTTAAATTTGCGTGATTTGGATGTTCCCGAAAGCGCAGAGCTGATAACCTCACGTATAAAAACCATCAAAGAGACCGGTGAAGCTTCTTTCGAGGTTGCGCATTTCAGAAAGGACAGAACCAAAATACCTATGCAAATTTATGTAAAGATAGTTAACTGGCTGGGTGAACATGCAATGTTGAGTATAGGAACGGATATAACAGAACGTAAAAAAGCCGAAGAAGAAATAAATTCACAAAAAAATCTACTAAGCGCGATATTCGAAAGCTCCCCCTATATTATTGCATTGGTTGATGAAGACGCGAAAATAGTAGCGATGAATAATGAAGTTATCAAATTTTCCGGCCGCGAAAAAGAATCTCTGTTAAACGAATTGGGGGGAGTTGTTTTTAACTGTATCCATTCGTTGAAAGGAGAGGGGTGCGGCAAAAACGCCGAATGCTCGGATTGCCCCGTTAGAAATAGTGTAAACCATTCATTTAAATCCGGAGAATCCCTCCTAAATGTTGAAGGGAGAATGTCTTTCTTTGAAAAAGATATTATTAAAAATTTTGATCTTCTGATCTCTACCAGCGTTGTTAATCAAAATAATATGAATTTTGTGCTTTTAACAATTGTTGATATTACGGAACGAAAAAAAGTTGAAGAAGCCCTCCGCCAAAGTGAAGAGAAATTTAGAAGTCTATACGAAAACGCGACTGTGGGTATTTACAGGGTTGATACCGCCGGGCGCTTTTTAATGGCTAACACCGCTCTTCTTGTTTTACTCGGTTTCAGCGAAGCCGGATCAATTAAAGATGAAGGTATGCGCTTAAGTAAATTTGTTTACCCTGAAGACCGGGAAGAATTCTCAAGAATAATTATTGCCGAAGGGGTTATTTATGATTATGAATCAACTTGGCATAAAATAGACGGCTCCATAATTTTTGTAAGAGAAAGCGCATGGACTGTTAGAGATCACGATAACAATATTTTGTACTGCGAAGGTATTATTGAAGATATAACCGAGTATAAAAAAGCTAAAGAAGATTTAAAACAAAGCGAGGAAAAATATAGGTCGATATTTAACGATTCACCCATTGCTATCGAATATTTCGACGCAGATGGAAATTTGATTGATATAAATTCCGCGGCATTGAATTTATTTGGAGTAGCTGAGTTTACCGGGATTGTAAATAAATTTAATTTTTTCAATTCCCCTCAAGTATCCTCCGAAATTAAAGAAAAATGCCGTAGTGGAATACCGGTAAGATATGAAAAGAAAGTCGACTTTCTTTCCGTTAAGAAAGATAAGCTCTATCCTACAAAAAAGAATAACTCGGTTTTTCTTGATACTATTGTCACTCCCATTATAACTGAAGGCGAAAACAAACCATCTGCCTTTGTTGCTCAAATACAGGATATCACCGAAAGAAAAATAGCTGAAAAAACAATTCGTGAACAGGAAAGGAAATACCGCATTGTTGCAGATAACACTTACGATTGGGAATATTGGCTCGATATAAACGACAATTTTATTTATTGTTCCCCTTCGTGCGAAACAGTTACCGGGTATGGTCAAGAACAATTTCTTGCCGATTCAAAATTGATGACGCGGATAATCTACCCGGATGATTCTGCGATTTATAACAATCACCACCTCAACATTGAAAGTAAACATAAAGCTTGTCTAGCCGAATTGGAATTTAGAATTATTAAAAAAACCGGGGAAATTATTTGGATAGGACATGCATGCAGGTCGATTTTTGATGAGAAGGGGAACCCTTTGGGGCTGAGAGGAAGTAATAGAGATATTACAAAACGGAAATTTGCAGAAATGGCAATGAAAGAAAGTGAAGAGCGTTTTAGAAAAGCTTTTATGACCAGCCCCGATTCAATTAATATTAATAGACTTGCAGACGGTTTATACCTGGAAATAAACGATGGATTTACAAACATAACCGGTTTTACTAAAGAAGATGTAAAAGGAAAAACTTCTGTAGATATTAATATTTGGGCCGATTTGAATGACCGTGAAAAACTCGTAAAAGGATTAAGAGAAAAAGGTAAAGTTACAAATCTCGAAGCCGGGTTCCGTATGAAGAACGGCAAAATTATTAATGCATTAATGTCCGCTTCAATTATAGAATTGAATGGAGAAAAATGCATTCTATCAATCACAAGGGATATTGAAGAAATTAAGCAAGCCCAGGAAGCATTGCGTAAAAGTGAAGAGCAATTCCGCCTGCTTGCCGTCAATTCAAGCGATGTTATCTGGACGATGGATATGAATGGAAATTATCTTTATGTAAGCCCCTCGGTTGAAAAATTACGCGGATTTACCCCCGAAGAGGTAATAGAACAAGGGATTGAAAAAACCCTATCCCCGGCTTCACTGGATGTTATGCGGAGCAAAATGAAAGAAGCTGAGACCGTTATTAAAGAAGGGGGAATTGTCCCGCCGCAGACGTTTTCGCTGGAACTTCAATGCAAGAACGGATCAACTGTTTGGACCGAAATAACTATTAGTATAATTTATGACGATTCGGGTAATTTTAGAAGTATACTGGGAGTTACGCGCGATATTACCGAACGTAAAAAAGCTGAAGATGCGCTTTGGGAAAAAGAACATTTTATTCAAACAATCCTGGATACAACCCCAAGTTTTATTTATATCTATGATCTCATAGAAAAAAAACTTACTTATACTAATTCAGAACTCTCCGGTCATTTCGGTTATAAGTTGGGGGATGTTGAGGTCGATGTCCCGTTCATTATTAATTCTTTGCACCCGGATGATCTTCCGATGATTATGAAAAAGCGCGAAAGACTTGCGTCAGCCGAAAATCATGAAGTTCTGGAAATGGAATTTAGAGTAAAACACGGCAGCGGTAAATGGCATTGGCTGCAAAGCCGGGAAGTACTTTTTGCCAAAACGCATGACGGAGCAATCTGGCAGATACTGGGCACTGCGGAAGATATTACGGAAAAAAAGGAAGCCGCAGAAGCTCTCTTGAAAAGTCAAATGAGATTCAAATTACTTTCGGATGCTTCCCCGCTGGCCCTCTACGAAACAGACGCAAATGGCGACTGCATCTATGTAAATGAAAGATGGTGTGAGCTTTCCGGTTTAACGCCTGAAGAAGCGAAGGGGAAAGGATGGGTAAATGCTATTTATCATGAAGACAGGGAATACATAAAAAAACTTTGGTATGATCATGCCAAAGACCAAAGACCTTGGAAGTATGAATACCGTTTTTGTACAGATGACGGAAAAATAAGTTGGCTATTAGGTTCGGCTGTTGCTATCAGGAATGAGAACGGAAAAATAACCGGGTACATTGGGGCTAATGCCGATATTACCGATAGAAAGCTTGCCGAAGAATCTTTGAAAGCTCTCCATGAAAGGTATAACCTTGCTGTTAAATCGGCTTCACTTGGCGTGTGGGATCTTGATCTTGTTAATAACCACCTGGTTTGGGATGACGGGATGTATCAGTTATATGGTATTAGCAAGGAAAAATTCGGAGGTGCATATGAAGCATGGGCTTCGGCTGTTCATCCCGATGATATAAAAAGAAGCGATTTGGAAGTTCAACAAGCAATTAAAGGGGAGAAAGAATTTAATACGGAATTCCGTGTTATTCGGCCCAATGGTGAAATTCGCTACCTGAGAGCACTGTCTTTTGTAACCCGCGATCAACAGGGCGCACCCCTAAGAATGGTAGGTATTAATTATGATATAACAGCCCGGAAACTTGCCGAGCAAGCGCTTATTAAAGCCAAAGAGTTTAATGAAAACCTTATTAAAACCGCTAATGTTATTATTGTTGGTTTAGATATTGAGGGTAAAATTCAAATTTTCAATGATACGGCAGAATTAATCACCGGTTACAAAAAATCTGATTTGGACGGCAAAAATTGGTTTGAGGTCTTGGTTCCTCTAAACAAATACCCTGAAGTTTGGAAAGAATTTAACCGGTTGCTGGAAGGAGAATTGCCCCGGCAGTTTGAAAACCCGATTCTTACAAAAGCGGGGGTGGAAAAAATTATTTCATGGCAGAATAGTGAAATTAAAGAAGGGAATAATGTAGTAGGAACACTTTCTTTCGGTATCGATATAACCGAGAAGAAAGCAATTGAAGAAGAATTGCACGAGACTTATCAATTCAGCAACCAGGTTATAAACAGCGCACAGGAAGGTATTATTGTTTATGATACTAAATTGCGTTATCTCGTTTGGAACCCTTTCATGGAAGAACTTACGGGTATAAAATCTGAAGCCGTTATCGGTAAAAAACCATATGAAGCATTCCCTTTTTTGAAAAATCATAAAATGGTCGCAAACCTTAGAAAGGTTCTTAAAGGCGAAACTATTGGGCCGATTGATTTTCAATTTGATTTTATTGAGACAGGTAAAAAAGGATGGACTTCCGATACCAGCGCTCCCCTGCGCAATGTTAAAGGTGAAATTATAGGGGTAATTGCAACTGTACGCGATATTACAGAAAGAAAGAAAACTGAAATGGAATTGGAAGCGCATAGAAATCATCTCGAGGAATTGGTAGATCAAAGAACAGAAGAATTGGAAAGAACAAATTCCAAACTTATTGATGAAATTGAAAAAGAGAAAAATATTGAAACAATGCTGCGGTATTCGCTGGATAGGGAGAAAGAATTAAACGAGTTGAAATCGAGATTTATTTCAACTACATCACACGAATTCCGTACACCGCTTACTTCAATTCTTTCTTCAACAGAACTAATACAGCGATATTCAAAAAAATGGACTGAAGAAAAATTGAATGAACATCTCGAAAGAGTTAAAGACTCGGTCGATTACTTAACCAATTTACTGGACGATGTTCTTACAATTAGTAAATCGGAAAGCGGCAGAATTGTCTTTGACCCGCAGATGGTTGATCTTTATCAACTCTCCATTGATATAATTAATGAAATGAATTGCATAAAAGATAAGACTCACAAATTTTCATTCGATTACTTGGTCCAAAAGAAAAAGTTCTACCTTGATTCCAAGTTAATTCGTTTTATTATCAGCAATCTTTTGTCCAACGCTTTCAAGTATTCTCCGAAAGAGGGCAATGTATTTTTCGAAATATCTTCAGCACAAAATGGAATTGTTTTTCAAGTAAGCGATAATGGAATCGGTATCCCCGAAGAAGACAGGAAACATCTCTTTGAACCGTTTCACCGGGCAAAAAACACGATGGAAATTCAGGGCACCGGGCTGGGGCTTTCAATTGTTAAACGAGCCGTTGACTTACACGGCGGAACTATTAAGTACAATTCTACTGTTGGAACTGGAACAACATTCACAATAGAAATTCCGAGGAAAGAAAATGAATCGTAAAATTTTAGTTATCGAGGATGAGAAAATTGTGCGGGAAAATATTGTTACATTGCTTTCCGAAGAAGGTTATATCGTCTTTTCCGCCAAGAACGGGGATGAAGGAATTAAAATGGCAAAGGAAGAATTGCCGCAATTAATTATATGTGATATAATGATGCATGGTTTAGACGGTTATGATGTTTTGGCTAAATTATCAGAAGAGACTGCCACAAAATCAATCCCTTTTATTTTCCTTACCGCTAAAGTTGAACGGGACGACATTCGCAAGGGGATGGAACTTGGCGCGGACGATTATGTCTTCAAACCTTTCAAATCGGAGGAACTTCTTAAGTCGATTGAAACACGGTTGAAGAGAATTGATACTTTAAAGGGAACGTTAATGGATTCCCCCGGTCAGTCCTCTTCTCAATGCTATTCTATAGACGACAAAATCTTCATAAATGTAAATAGTAAACCTCACCTGATTAAAATAAAAGACATAATCTTTATTTCGGCCGAAAGTCAATATACATCGCTGCATATGAGCGACCAGGGCTCTTACCTTTTAAGAAAATCAATATCTGCATGGGAAGAGGTTCTGCCGGCAAAAAATTTTCTTAGGATTCACCGCTCTACAATAATCAACGCAGAATACCTGGTAAAGATGGGGAAAGCCTACAATTCCAGTTTCCTTATTTATCTTAAAAATGTGCCCGAACCATTTGTTGTGAGTAAAAGATATTCAACAAAAATCAGGCAGTTCTCAATCTGATCCCGGTTGAGTAAAAATAAGTTAAAATTTAACCGCTTACTACAATCAACCACCGTTTGCAACATTATTCATTAATAATCCTCTTTTTATGCCGATTATTTAGGTAAATCATCGAGGAAATTGTAATGAAGAAAATTCTTGTGGTTGAAGATGAAAGAGATCTCCGAAGAAATTTGGACGATCTGCTGGAGGGGGAAGGATTTCAAGTACTGGTTGCCGAAGACGGATTTATGGGATATCAACTAGCCGTAGAAGAAAATCCGGATTTGATTATCAGCGATATTTGTATGCCTCTTATGGATGGTTTCGATCTAATAAAAAAAATTCAAGCTAACCCGTTAACCGCATCAATACCATTTATTTTTCTCACCGCTAAAGTTGACATGAAAGATATCAGGGAAGGAATGACATGCGGAGCCGATGATTACATAACTAAACCTTTCAAAATAGATGATATTCTAAAAGCAATTAATTCCCGCCTCAAAAGGAAAGAAAATTACTTATTGGCAGTCGACGAGATTAAAAAAGATTTGATAAAAAAAATTCCTCATGAATTGAGAACTCCGTTAGTAGGTATTCTTGGATGGTCGGAAATTATGCAGGATGATATTGAATCGTTATCAAAAGAAGAATTGATTGAGATGGCGGGGGGGATTAACAGATCGGGTAAAAGATTACACCGCAGGATAGAAAAATTTCTAATTTATGCGCAGCTTTTGGAAAATAACGAAAAGCGGGATGATTTTTTAGTTCTCGACAACGGGTATGAAATTGATCCTCAATTCTTAAGCTCACAGCTTGCAATAAGCGCGGTAGAGTATGATAGAAGCAACAATCTTAATACGAATTTCCAAAAGGGGAAAATGAAAATTAACGGGAAACATTATGAGATAGTATTAAATGAGTTGCTTGAAAACGCCGTGAAATTTTCGAATGAAAATTCCGAAATCAAAATTGAGGGATTAAAAAACGGGAAATATTACAAGACGGTATTCACCGACGAAGGTAAAACAACCGAAAAATTTAATGAAGAAAAGATTGATGTATTCAATAAAGCAATAACCTCAGATAATACTATTGAAGGGCTGGGCCTTGGATTGTCTATAGTTAAAAAAATAGCGGAGATATACGGGGGATATATAAAAATCGAATCCGAGCAATTGACTACCAAGATAGAGTTCGGGATTCCGTTATTCGAAAATAATTAGGGAGAGAGAATGAAACATGTAATGGTTTTTTCGTGGGAGTTTTATAACAAAGTATTGGAATTGGCCGAATTTCTTGAAGAAAACTCCAAATTAGTGCTTAATCATCTAAGGAAAATGCCCCTGTTTGATGAAGAGGATGAAATGAAGTATAGTAATTATCGAATAGCGCTGCGTGAAATATTAGCTACTTCACAAAAATTAAAAAAAGAATTAATTACCGCAGCAACAAAACAAAAAGATATGCTGCATGATTTCGAATCATTTAAAACAAAATTCACGGCCATCGGTGAAAACATGAAAAGGTTCCAGGTAATATCCTCTAACATATCCGATCCGATGTATTACATAAATGAAAAAGGTAAGCTCGTAAATAACAATATAAGTTAAACAAACGGAGTTAGTATGAAAGATGAAACTCTAGGTAAAAATGAATCTGCTGAATTACTCCAGTTGGTCAGCTTCAAGATAGGGAATGAAGAATTCGGGGTAGACATATTGAATGTTCAGGAGATTAACAAGATGACCCAAGTAACAAAAGTGCCTAACGCACCCGCTTTTGTGGAAGGGGTAATCAACCTAAGGGGGAGGGTTATACCGGTGATCGATCTGAGATTAAGATTGAATCTCACCAAAAAGGAGTGCGACAAGGATACCAGGATTATTGTTGTTGATGTTGGGAATAGAACAATCGGGTTCATTGTCGACGCTGTAAGCGAAGTATTGAGAATTCCTGTAAGTATTACAGAGGATCCGCCGGATATAGTAACAAGCGTAAATTCTGATTTTATCAAATCGGTTGGAAAATTAGAGGATCGAATACTGATTTTAATCGATTTGAATAAAATCCTAACATTCGAGGAAGATAAAGTGCTTAGTGATGTTGCTTAAAAAAAATTTGGTAATCGGTTTTAATCCTGTTAGGAATGTAAATAATTTTTATTCAATAGCAGGAGTTGGTCATGTTAAGTAATTTAAAAATTGGTATTCGTTTAGCGGTGGGGTTTGCCGGGGCAATGCTTGGTCTAATTATAATTGCCGTTGTAGGTCTTACTTCACTTTCTTCTCTCAATTCTGAGAACAAATTGTTGGTAGAAGATCGATTTCCCAAGACCGTTTGGGCAAATGGTATAATTGACGGTGTTAATGAAGCCGCCAGTTCGGTAAGAAATTATATGCTATCCAACAACCAGGAAATACGCAGGGAAGAATTGGACAATATGAAAATTATTGGTGAAAGTGTTAATGCAGATGTGGATTCATTGAAACGAAATATTCATACCGACAAAGGGAAGCAATTAATAGCAAATTTTGAAACAGTAAGAAATAACGTGTATTATCCAAGCAGGGAAAAAATGCTTAGATTATTCGACAATGGCGACAGGGATGGAGCGATAGCCAGTTTATTCGGAGAATTTCGTACGGCACAAAAACAATATTTAGATGCAATCAATGCGATGATAGATTATCAAGTTGAACTTGTTGAAGAAAGCGGAAGGAACAGCGCTGAGACTTACAGTTCTTCATTCACTACCGTTTTGATTATAGGGATCGTAGTATTTTTATTTGTTGTTTTTCTTGCGTTCTATATAACCAAAAGTATTGTTAACCCGGTTCAAACAGTTGCAGATAGAGTTCAGCAGTTGCAAACGGTTTGTATTACAAATCTCGGCAACGGGTTAAATATGATGGCTAAAGGAGATCTTAATGCCAAAGTTGAGAAAGCAACCAAACATTTGAATATGACGGAAAAGGATGAAATCGGGGATATGGCACGGTCAGTAGATAAGATGATAACAATGGCACAGGGAGGAATTGACGCCTATGAAGAAGTGCGGGGCAAAATTTATATGCTCACAGAAGAAATCAGTAAATTAATTGAAGATTCCAAACAAGGCTTGCTAGATAATAGAGGCGATGTAAATAAATTCCAAGGTGTATATCAAGAATTGATAAGCGGCTTAAACGATATGTTGAATGCTATTATTCTTCCTATACAGGATGGCGCAAGAATATTAGAAGTAATGGCTACTGGGGATTTCACACAAAGAGTAACCGCCGATTATAAAGGTCAACACAGAATGATAAAAGACAGCATCAATAAACTTGGGGATTCTGTCGGCAATATATTATCGGAAGTAACCCAGGCTGTTGAAGCAACCGCAAGTGCAAGTAATCAAATATCCACAAGTTCGGAAGAAATGTCGAGCGGCGCTCAGGAACAAAGCGCGCAAACAATAGAAGTTGCCGGCGCTGTTGAAGAAATGACAAAGACAATACTGGAAACATCTTCAAACTCATCACAAGCGGCTGAGTTCGCACGCAATGCAGGCGATACCGCGAAAGAAGGGGGCAAGGTTGTTTCAGATACTATTGAAGGAATGAATAGGGTTGCACTTGTAGTTAAGAGAAGCGCAGAAACAGTACAAGCATTGGGCAAGAGCAGCGATGAAATAGGCGAGATCGTTCAGGTAATTGATGATATTGCGGATCAAACAAATCTATTGGCGCTTAACGCTGCAATTGAAGCCGCTAGAGCGGGAGAACAGGGAAGAGGATTTGCCGTGGTTGCCGATGAAGTTAGAAAACTTGCAGAAAGAACAACGAAAGCAACCAAAGAAATTGCCACAATGATACGGCAGATTCAAAAGGATACCGAAGGGGCGGTTAAATCCATGAAAGAAGGTACGGAAGAAGTTGAAAGCGGTAAACTGCTGGCTGATAAGGCCGGACAATCATTAAAAGAAATAATTACAGGTGCGGATCAGGTTGTTGATAAAGCTACACAGGTTGCCGTGGCAAGCGAAGAACAATCATCGGCTGCCGAACAAATTAGTAAAAACGTTGAAGCAATTAGCAGCGTTACACAACAAAGCGCAGCCGGTATTCAACAAATTGCCAGAGCTGCTGAAGATTTGAATAAACTTACTTTCAATCTGCAGGAGTTAATCTCCAGGTTCAAAATTCAAAAAGCAAAAAGCGGTGATATAGATAGATTAAACAAGCCCGACTCCTATAGCAAACTTGCTATACGATCCAATGGAGTATTAGTAGACCACTAATACTTATCTCCGGGAGGGGAAAGCTCGCTTTCTCCTCTCTCTTAATTACCAATCATACAATTTACAAAGTCAATCACATATTTTGCCGGGATGGTTTGAAGTGAGGAATATTTTGTAGCTAATATTGAGTGCTTTCTAATAAGTTATAAACCGAAAGATCGGGTAAACTATTCATAGATTCTCTCGATAATAATAGTGGATAACTCGTTCCGTTTAATAATAAAAATAATTGAAAGCTTGGAGTTATGAATACAGCAATTAAGTCGATTTTAATATTTCTTTTTCTTTCCCCCTGTTTTGCAATCGGTCAAAAGGTTTCTCACAACCAGGTAAGAATTCAATCTATCCATGTAAATGAGACGCAAATAAATGAAGCATCTTGGGGCAATTTGGAAATTTACCCTGAAGATAAAATCCATTATACAATAGTTGAACCGGAAGGAGTAACGGGTAGAATTCAATATAAAATTTTCCTCAATGGGCAAATCACCAATGTAGAACAAAGATCTCTTGACGGGGGGATTACTTTTGAAAAATTGAAAGCAGGCTCATACATTTTGAAAATATTGCCTTACACGATTGAAGGTAACGAATTTATACCGGTTATTCACCATTTTATTGTAGATAACGTAAAAGTATCGAATAATTCAGAGAAAAATATTGCTTCTGTAAATTATGAATCATATTTAAATATCCATACTCTCGGGATTGTTTGTGTTATCCAATTGTTGTTGATTATTGTTCTGCTCCTGCGAGGAAAAAGTAGGGGAAATAATACGAAAGGGGCTAAATATGATGAATTGGTTGAAGAACTTTCGGATTATAAATATTCATATAAGCGATTAAAAGAGGAGATTGCCAATCAGATTGACGCTAATACTTATCTTCAAAAACAATTGAAAGATTTGGATGCGCACATTAAAGATTTGGAAAAGGCCAATATTCAATTACTCGAACAAAAAGAAAGATTATCAGAAAGTAAACTCCAGCTTGAAGAACTTCAGGCTCAGAAAGAAGAATTATTTACAATGGCAATACATGATATAAAAAATCCGGCATCTGTAATAAAGAGTTGTGTCCAGTTATTAACTTCTTATGATCTTAACGCAACGGACCAGCATGAATTGATCAGTTCAATAATGGCGTCATCCGATAACCTTGTTCAGCTTTCACAAAACATGTGTACGATAATAGCAAAAAGCAAACCCGAACCAACTCTTAAATTTGTTAAGGGCTCATTAAAGAAAATAATAGACGATGTATGCCTGCATAATATGTCGTATGCAAAAGCAAAGGAGATAAAACTTTTCAACAAAGCCTCGCAAAGCCTTCCGGATGTATTTTTCGATCACGTTAAAATTGAAGAAGCTATAGATAATCTTGTAAATAATGCAATTAAATACGGACCTCCCGGGACTAATGTAGAGGTTAATTCATACCTTAAGAATAATAAGCAGGTTATTGAAGTTAAAGACACAGGGCGCGGTCTTTCGGATGATGATTTGAAAAGAGTATTTAAAAAAGGAGCTATTTTAAGCAATAAGCCGACCGGTGTGGAGCAAAGTTCGGGATTAGGGTTGTGGCTTGTTAAAAAGATAATTAATGAACATGGAGGGGATATCCGTGTTGAAAGCAAAATTAATAAGGGAAGTTCATTTATTCTTGAAATACCGTATATGCCGGAAGGTTAAGGACAGTTTAATTTAAAATTTTATAAAATGAATAATTTTTGCACCGGTCTGCAAGAATAATTAAAATCAATTTGCTGCAATCAATCAGAATCAAAATGTCAAATGCCATCCAAGGCGAGGTTATTTTTGCCTAAAAATTCTTAAATTTTGTTCACAATGTCTATTACTTTATACACCTCAAGGCGTCTAAACCGGAAATATCGAAGTTTTCCAAACTCGGAATCTGGCACTTTAATTGAGAAGATAAAAGGATAATTTCCAAATAAAAGTGAGAATAAAATGAAGAGATTGATTTTACTGGTTCTGATTTTATCATCCGCATCAATATACGGGCAGAGAAATTCTGCTGCAGTAAAATTAGGAGTTTTTGATCCCGGTGCAACATCCGGAGGTTTTATTATCGGTTATGAAGGGGGTAGGCGCATCGATGAAAATTTGAGTGTAGGATGGAGTGTTGATTGGTATCGTAAAGAATATATCGATGAAGCTTTGGTAAGAGAGTTAAATGATTTTGATGACTTGGCAATAGGCACTGTTAACGAGTTGCGCGCTAAAACAAATCTCCACGATATACCGGTCATGTTCACTATGCGCGCTAACTTTCCTATGAGGAATAGAATGGGAGTCTATATAACCGGGAGCATAGGCGCTGAAGTATTATTGATTTGGTATAGAAATTATGAAAACCCGAATAATGACGAATTCCAAGGGGCTTTCGATTTTAGCTGGCGCTTGGGAGCCGGAATGTATTATGAACTCGGCAGCCGGTCGGATTTAATAGGCGAAATTACCTATCACTCATCCGAGCCAAGCTGGACTTACGAAGTTAATGATGAAGGAAGAACAAGATTATTTGAAAGAAGATTTGATATGTCTGGTTTAATGGCACGGGTTGGTATTAGGTTTTTCTTCTAACATATTTATCTTATAATTTCAAAAGGTTGTTCCAGTTATTCAAAAAAATAATTGAAACAACCTCCTTCTATTCAGCCAAATATTTTATAATTTTTATTTTTTCAATAGTTACCAGGCTTCCGCAGTTGGCATCTTCAAATATTTTCTCAAGCGCCGGCAGAAATTTTTCAATTTTATCTATCTGGTCAACAATCTCAATTATCAACGGTTTATCTTCTGAGAGGCGGAGTATTTTTGACGTATGAATCTGACTGCTGCCTCCGTATCCCATAATTCCTTTTATTACAGTTGCCCCGGCAAGCCCCGCTTCTTTCGCCGTTAAAACTATTTTCTCGTAAATCGGCATATGCTCAAATGTATCCGATTCAACAACAAATATACGGAGTAATTTTGCATCACCTTTTAATTGCATGCTAACCTCCCATCACGTTTTTTGATATGATGTATGCAAGCATAACGCCGGCTAATGAAAAGAGAACATTCAAAATAATATTGAAAAGTGCAAGAAGAATTTCCGAATCCCGTATAAGGCTTATGGTTTCGTATGAAAAAGTAGAAAATGTGGTAAATCCACCGCAGAGCCCGACTGTTAATAATAACCTGAATTGCGATGCTAAAAGATCATTTTCATCAAAATAAAAAATCAAAATACCAAGTGCGAAACTTCCGGTAATATTGACCACAAGGGTTCCGTATGGAAAAGTAGACGGCATTACTTGATGAACCAATCCGGAAATCCAGTATCTCAGCGCTCCGCCTATTGCCGCGCCTATAGAAACATATAAATAATTAATCATAGCAGTTCCTAACTAATTGGTGATTTATTTATCAGGAGTCATCAGCCCGGAAGGTTTTTCGGACGGTTAACCGCATCTGCTTAATCAGCCAAATGCCGCTAGGCGAACTCCATCGCCGGTGCAAAAATAATTATTGCTTTTTGATTTGGCAAGTTAGATGCCGCTGCTTCAAGGAATAAAAAAAGCGTTAGAGATTCTTTGGGGAATCATCTAACGCTATCCGAGGACCTTTATTGCTAAAGGTAAATTTGGTAAAGGGTGCTTAATCCTTTTGTACTATCATTATCGGATAGTTTAGAAGAAAGTTTAGCCTTTTTTTAAAATTTTTTTAATTTTTTTTAGTCTCAGAAAGTGATCGAAATTAGGTAAATTCCTCCGGCAATAACTAAGAGACCGCATATCTTTTTAATGATTTTCATCGATTTCGAGCTCTCAGACCAATTTAGGTAATTCTGAACATATTTTGTGAGAGTGCCTGCCCCAACGATCACAGCGCAATGCCCCAATCCGAAAGCCGAAAGAAGCAGGATGCCGAGAACAAAATCAGTCTGGGATGTTTGAAAAACCACTCCCCAAACCGGGGCCATGTAGGCGAAAGTACATGGTCCAAGAGCTATGCCGAATATCAGGCCGATTACAAATGCGGCTGTGAATCCTTTATATTTTGTAGGTTTTACTGATCCGCCTTCCCATGGGAGTTTGATAAAGTCTAGTAGGTACAAGCCAATAATAAAAAATATTCCGGCGACAACATAATTCCCGATGGTCCCAACATCCCCCATCAACCTGCCAAGCGATGCCGTGATAATACCAATCATCGCAATGGTAACCAGAATACCGATAGAAAATACAAGCGAGATGGAAAATGTTTTTCCAATCGAAATTTTACCCTGAGAACTGATGTAACCGACGATCAACGGGATGCTGGAAAGATGACAGGGGGAGAGTAGGATGCTCAACACTCCCCATGCGAAGGAAGCTGTGATTGAAATCCATAGCGATTCCGTAAGTGCCTCATTGAGAGTTGTGAAAATTTCCGTCAACATCATTAACTCTCTTTTTCGTGGAGAACTTGTAATCCTTTAGATTGCAGCAGAGAATCGATTTTTTCTTCAGCGAAAAAACCTTCGTGCCGGAAAAATTCAGCGCCCGATTCATCCAGAAATACCTGTGTGGGAATTAATTTAATTCCATATTCTTGAGCATATTTTTTCTGCTCCGGTTTCCACACATCGTAAAAGATTACTTCGAGTTGGTCGCCGTATTTTTCTTCTACTGCTTTCATAACCGGCTGCATCATTTTGCATGGGATACAATTCACAGACCCTAATTCAACGAATGTCACTTTAACCTTTGATTCACTTTCAACCGATTCTGATTTTTTGATTTCTTTGTTTTGATTCTCCTGCCCGCAGGCGTTTAGAGATACAAAAAGTAAAATTGAGATTCCAAATAGGAAATTTTTCATTTACTATTCTCCTTTAAGCCATTTTATTATTTGATCGTCTTTGGGTATTATCCCTGAACTTTTAACTACTTCATCAATTACCAGCCCTGGAGTCATCATAATACCATAGTTCATGATATCATTAATGTCAGTTACTTTCTCGAATGTGGCTTCGATATTGTTTGTTAGAGCCAATTCCTTAACTTTGTTCTCCAACGTCAAACACTTCTTACATCCGGTTCCTAATATTTTTACTAACATGTTTTACTCCGCGTTATTTGAGGATATTATAGTTTTAAAGATTTTTAGTATTATCGAAATATTTCTTTTTCAACCAAAGGGCAACATTGACCAAGCCGATTAATACAGGAACCTCAACCAGCGGGCCAATTACCGCGGCGAATGCTTCACCGCTGTTAATGCCGAATACGGCAATGGCAACGGCAATTGCCAGCTCAAAATTATTACTAGCGGCAGTAAATGAAAGGGTTGCAGATTGTTCATAATTCGCCCCGACTTTCCGGCTCATATAAAATGAAAATAAGAACATCACAACGAAATAAATTAGCAGCGGAACGGCAACTCGTACAACATCGAACGGGAGCTCAACAATATATTCTCCTTTTAATGAGAACATCACCAATATTGTAAAGAGCAAAGCAATTAAAGTAATGGGACTTATCTTTGGAATGAATTTCGACTGGTACCACTCTCTATTTTTTAATTTGATCAAACTGAACCGCGTAATGATACCTGCGATGAACGGGATACCTAAATAAATAAATACACTTTCAGCAATCTGCCCGATTGTTATTTCCACTGCTGTTCCTTCCAAACCGAACCATGTAGGTAAGATTGTGATGAATACATAAGCATAAATAGAAAAGAACAAAACCTGAAATATCGAGTTGAATGCTACTAACCCCGCCGCGTATTCCGAATCTCCTTTTGCAAGTTCATTCCAGACAATTACCATAGCGATGCAGCGCGCCAGGCCTATCAATATCAAGCCGTACATGTAATGTGGAAGATCACTAAGCAGTAATACAGCCAATGCGAACATCAGCACCGGGCCTATTATCCAGTTTTGAATTAATGACAGGAGCAATACTTTCCAATTGCGGAAAACTTTTCCCAGTTCTTCATATTTTACTTTTGCAAGAGGCGGGTACATCATTAAAATCAAACCAATGGCTATCGGAATGTTGGTTGTGCCGATTGTAAAGTAATTCCAGAAATCAACCATTCGCGGGAATAGATACCCTGAAAAAACACCAGCAAACATTGCGAGAAAAATCCACAGTGTTAAATACCTGTCGAGAAACGAAAGTTTTTTTGTTAATGAGCTCATGTTATTCCTTTCAGAATATTTTGTTGTTATCACTGAACTTTTTGTTTACAAAGTAAATTATGAAAGCGAAAACAGCCGCTGCTGGAATAATTATTATCCAACGGTTTATGCCAAGTAAAAGAGAAATATCACCGCTCATCTCACTGGATAGGAAAGCGGCTTTAACCGGTTTTATTGTAAGAGCATAGATTAAAATACCGAGAGCCATCCCGAAGAGAGCTAGAATAGATTCCTTTTTACCTTCGCCAATGCGCGCAGCCATTGTACCGGGGCAGTATCCAAGTATTCCCATGCCTGTCCCGAATATCAATCCACCGACAAGTTTACCCCAATCAAGGTTTTTGGGAACCACTTTAAATAATCCTAAATCGCCAAGGAGGTAAAATAAAATCATTGAGGAAGTTACAGCCGTTAACATGAATTTTAGAATTTTAAAATCCTTCAGCAAGAGCATACCCATTACGCGCGGGTATTTTGTTATTCCGGTTCTTGATAATATGTAACCGAATGCAAATCCTACAGCAACACCAAAAACGATATTAATTATTATCATCGCTGCCTCCGGTTTTGGGATAAAGAATTCTTGCCGTTATAATTCCGGCGGCAAAGAATGATGCGCCCGCAACAATACTACCCAACGATAAATGAGCCCATCCCTGTAAAATATTCCCGGTAGTACAACCCGAAGCCAATGCTGCGCCATACCCTAAAAGAATGCTTCCGATTGTTACAAAGAGATATCTTTTTATAAGACCGGGTCCGTGGTATTTTTTCCAGACGGCGGGTATGTCTTCAGAAGTATTTTCGCCCGATAATTTTGATGCAGTGTAGCCGCCAATAACTAATCCGACCAGAGTGAAAAACTCAATAAACGCATCGGGCTTTTCGCTAAACCTTTTTATCACAGGATTGTCGGTCATCGTATTAAATAACACAGCTAACTTAGCCGAAATAAAACCAAATCCCGCAGTAATACCGAATGGATAATTCCTTTCGGCAATAGCGGCAAAAATAAAATAGGTGGCAACCGATAATATTGAAACTAGAATACCTCCTTTAAACCAGTGCCATTCGTTATTTCCTGTTTTCATTTCTTATCTCCGGATTTATTTTTATTAGGTCGCATCACACAAAGGCATGAACCGCTCAAACGCTCATTGTTATTAATAATCAACGGCAGGTTATCCTTATCCCATTCGAACATACCGCCGGCCAGGTTTGCAAGATTATCGAATCCTTTTGACTGTAAAAATTCCACGATCTCTTTGCTTCTCAAACCGGCGTTATCCGCAACTATCAGTGGTTTATCTTTCGGGAGATCGTTGAAATTTTCTTTAACCGTTTTCGGTTGAGCGGTAATAATTTGCTCAACATCAAATGATTTATAACCTATTTCACTTTCTCGTCTTAGATCCAGCAGTATTGCGCCGCCGGAACATTCTTCAAATACTTCTCTTGGTGAAAAATGCCTAATACCGTTGATTGTATTTCCTTTGTATTTGAACATGTTTTAAGAAGCTTCTTTTACGGCGTCGTTTATCCAATGTTCAATTGTAGATTGAGTCGGTATTTTCCCGCTGCTCATTACTTTATCATTGATTATCAACCCTGGTGTAACCCAAATGCCTAGTTCTCCGAATACATTCGGATCGGTTACTTTTTCAACAACTCCTTCAATATTTTTTTGATTAATTATATTTTGACACATCTCTGCAAGTTTGACACAATTAGCGCAGCCGGAGCCGCATACTTTAATAGTCACCATTATTATTCTCCTTAAAAATTATTGTAAATTTGCCAACACTTGAAATTGTGAATTCAATCTCATTATTATCCATCAATTCTTTATGAATATAAATCTCAATATCATCGAGACGAAATAATACAAAATCCTTGGATTCAACTTTATCTTTTAGATTATTAGGCGATAACATCCGACCGGATGTTAGTTTTACAATTCGTCATCAGCCGGCCATTTCAACAAAATTGCCGATACTAATAACGTTGCCCTTTGAGCGAATGTAATCTCGCAATTGATCGCTGACAATTATTTTCTTCATAGTTGCTTTACATGGTTTCAAAATTACTTTTAAAGAATTTATGGAATCGATCTTTTATTTGATCCCTGATTCTTCTAAATTCATTTGCTATTTCTTCTTCTGTTCCGGTTGCATCTGCCGGGTCTTCAAATCCTATATGGAGTCTGTGATTAACTTTCCCCGTGAAGAAAGGGCAGGTTTCTTTTGCGTTGTCGCATACCGTTATTACATAATCAAATGATTGCGAGAGGTACTTGTCCACATTCTCCGGTTTGTACCCGCTTATATCAATACCGATTTCTTTCATAACAAGTATTGCTTTCGGGTGCACCGCTGACGATGGATTTGTCCCGGCTGAAAATACTTCCAATTTATCGTCAAAAGATTTGAGAAATCCTTCCGCCATTTGACTGCGGCATGAATTTCCGGTGCAAAGTATTAGAATTTTCATTTATCATCCCTTTCTAAATCATTTTATTAAAACATATTTTTTGCTTTCTCGAAAATTTTTTGAACTTCCGATTCGTTTGCCGGTGATTTGCCTTTTACATACCCTTCATCTTTCAAGCAAAGATAAACATAATCATCAATCCCGCTTTTCTCGGCAATTAGTTTACCGCATGCAACCGGGCATCCGTCAATGATAAGCATATTCTTCAACTTAAATTTCTCAATCGATTTTTCAATACCGGCTCCTATAACGGATAGACAATTCATTTTTCGTATATTCTCTTTACTTAACTTTCTTGCAACAAGATCCGTTAAATACCCTACATCCGAGGCACCCGAACATGCAAACACAATGAATCCGTCCGGATCGCTTGAGCAGCCGCATTGATTATTATTTGTATTCATTATAAATCCTTGCTAAAAAATAAATCCATAAATTAAACCTGATATTGTTGCCATCACAACAACCAATGAAACGTAAACAACTGTTTTTTGTGTCCCTATTACGCTGCGGATTACCAGCATATTGGGGAGCGATAATGCCGGGCCTGCCAATAGCAGAGCGAGCGCGGGTCCTTTCCCCATACCGCTGTTGATCAATCCTTGCAGAATCGGGATTTCCGTTAACGTAGCAAAGTACATAAACGCCCCGGTGATTGAAGCAAAGAAATTTGAAAATAGGGAATTACCCCCTACGAGGGATACAATCCATTCGTTTGGTATAATCCCGCCGTTCCCCTCAACAGAACCGAGTAAAAATCCGGCGACCAAAACACCTGCTCCTAGTAAAGGCATAATCTGTTTTGTAAATCCCCATGTTTCACCAAGCCACTGATTTGGTTCCCCCTCTGTGAATGTTAAAGCCAATGTAGTTGCAACAACAGCAACTACAAACGGAATCAAAGGATTTTGATAAAAAATTAGACCGGCAATAACAACAGCAGCAGTTCCGAGAATCACAAATATTTTCTTAACCTTAATTATATAAATCAAAGAAAGGGCAAATCCAATTCCAAAGATTGAAGTTATGAACCACTTACTCGCGAACATAAAATACCAGAAACCTTCAGTTGTATCTGCCGGTTTGCCCCAATTAACAAAAACAAGAATGGCTACGAGAATAAAAAAGTGAAGAGTTGTCTGCCAGAGCGGTCTCGGTTCCTCAACATCCGGCATTGCAAGCTGGGCTTCGCTGCGTTCTTTCTCTTCTTTGCGGTATATAAAAGACATTATAGAACCGATAACAACGCTGAACAATACAGCGCCGATTATTCTTGCAATTCCAAGTTCAAATCCGAGAATACGCGCGGTTAAAATGATTGCTAAAATATTAATTGCCGGGCCGGAATATAAAAATGCAATTGCAGGTCCTAATCCGGCTCCTCTCTTGTGAATACTGGAGAAAAGCGGAAGCACCGTGCAAGAGCAAACGGCTAAAATTGTACCTGATACGGAAGCAACAAGATAAGCTACCCATTTTTTTGCTTTCGCTCCAAAGTATTTTATAACTGCAGCTTGACTTATAAAAACAGCAATAACGCCGGCAATAAAAAACGCAGGCACCAAGCATAACAGAACATGTTCTTGTGCATACCATTTAGCCAGCGCAAATGCATCTAGAATTGAATTCTTGAATGTGTTGGTTTCAATCGGCATCAGGTACGCAAATAGGAAGATTCCTGATATCCATAAAAATGACTTATATTGTTCTTTCCAATTCATGAAAACTCCATCATTACTACATTTCGAAAAATGACGAATTGTTAATCAAATAAATTAACCGCCACAGATTTTATTTCGATCAGCGAGTGATTTTAGTTTTTTATCGGTTTGGATTGTTTCATCGTCGCTTAACCATTTTTTAAGAAACAGCTGCATCTCTTTGACATAAGTGCTTTCAGGGGATTGTGCTAATCTAAAGTTGACCCATTTTCCCTCCTTGAAGTCAACAATCAATCCAGCTTCACGCAATATTGATAAGTGCTTTGATACGGTTGAATTTGCAAGTTTCAACACGCTGCTTATTTCACATAAACAAAGTTCTTTTTCTTCCAGCATCTTCATTATCCTGATCCTATTTTGATCTGAAAGTGCTTTAAAAATTTTTGTAAGATTTTTCATAAGCTCAACTTCTCATTTCGTTAAACAACGAAACATAATAATGATCCGGCTAATTTCCAAAATAATTTTATTGGGCTTTAAAAACTTCTTGGTTACTGCTGAAATACCAAAATATAGAATTTTTGATTGGGTGATTTACAAAATAGGAGTTTTCACTGCAAAATTGTATTTTTAACTCAAAATTATGGGAATGGGGAGTACAACTTATTGAACCAGAAAACGGATATGTGAGATGATTATACTGGATCTAATCTACAATCTGTCTTTACTTGTGGCTTTAAGTATTCTTTCAGGCTTCATTTCAAAGAGAGTAAAGCGATCATTTATTAAAGAGATATTCCAAGGATTTCTTTTCGGATCGGTTGCTATAGTCGGAATGCTTTATCCCTTTGTCTTTCAGGAAGGGATTATATTCGACGGAAGATCAATAGTTATAAGCTTATGCTCATTATTCTTCGGTCCGCTGGCAGGAGGAATTTCGGCATTAATGGCTGCGCTTTACCGTTTATGGGTGGGTGGAGGCGGCATTATTATGGGCATTTCGGTAATAACCGTTTCATATTTGATAGGGATAGTGTTTTATTTACGGAAGAAAAATACAGCAGGTATGAGCATTACAAACTCACTCCTTTATATCTTCGGATTAATTGTTCACCTCGCTATGCTTATATTGATGCTTACTTTGCCCGGAAGCAGCATTATAAATGCGATTCATAAACTTGCGTTAACAATTATGCTTGTATATCCCTTCGCTACTTTACTAATTGGGAAAATATTACTTGATCAAGTTAATATAGACAATATACTTACTGAATTGAAAGAACGAGAATCATTATTAAGAACCACTTTATATAGTATCGGCGACGGAGTTATTGCGACAAACCACAAAAGTGAAGTAATGATCTTAAATGCCGTAGCAGAAGAATTAACCGGGTGGAATGAGAATGAAGCAAAAGGGAAATCCCTTGAGGATGTTTTCAATATAATTAATGAAGAAACAAGAAACGTTGTTGAGAATCCGGTTGAGAAAGTTATACGCGAACAGGTAGTGGTAGGGCTTGCGAATCATACTTTACTAATATCTAAAAACGGTATTGAAAAACCCATCGCTGACAGCGGGGCTCCTATTAGAAATAAGGAAGGAGAAATAATAGGCGTAGTTTTAGTATTTAGAGACCAAACCGAAGAAAGAGGGTATCAAAGGGAAATCAGCAGAAGCGAAAAGAAATATAAATCCTTATTCAACAGCATACGTGATGCAATACTTATAACCGACTCTTCAAGAAATATTATTGGATACAACCCGGCATTTATTAATTTATTCGGTTACTCCGAGGAAGAAATAAACGGGCAAACAACCATGCTTGTTTATAATGATCCGGATGAGTTTAAACAAATGGGAAACATACTGGCTGAACATGAGGGGAGTGAGGAATTTTTACAGATTATCAATTTTAAGAAAAAAGACGGATCCGTTTTCCAGGGGGAGACCAGCATATTCAATCTTGAAGATGATGAAGAAAATATAAACGGATTTATTTTGCTTATCCGCGATATAACCGCTAGAAGACTTGCCGAGAAAGCTTTGATCGAAAGTGAAGAAAGATACAGCAGTATTTTTAAGAATAATCATGCAGTGATGTTGATCCTTGATCCGCAGAATCAAAGAATTGTTGACGCCAACCAAGCGGCATGTGATTATTACGGTTATTCAAGAGAAGTTCTCCTTGCCATGGTTATTTCCGAAATTAACATATTACCGAAAGAGAAAATATTTGCCGAGATTGAAAAAGCAAAATTGGGCAATAGAGGATATTTTATTTTTAAACACAAACTTGCTTCCGGTGAAATAAGAGATGTCGAGGTTTATAGCGGTAGATTGGTCTTAAATCAAAAAGAACTGCTCTATTCAATAATTCATGACATCACGGAAAAATTGAAAGCCGAAGAAAACCTTCGTGCAAGTGAAGACAAAATGCGTCTTTTAGTGGAAGGAACTCCATACTTGTTTTTCTATACGCAGGATTTGGAAGCAAACATTACCTACGTTTCCCCCTCGGTTGAAAAAATTACAGGGCGAGGCGTTGATGAATGGATGGGACAAAAACATTGGTTTATTACAGATAACCCGATAAATGAATTAGCAAAAAAGAGAACACGAAGTAATTTAACCGGAGAAATTACCAACGAAGCAACTTGGATTGAAATAAAGCATAAAAATGGAAATCTAATTATGCTCGAGGTGTATGAAAACCCGATTTTTAGAGACGGAAAGGTTGTTATGCTTCAGGGGGTGGCTCATGACATAACTGCAAGGGAAAAAATGATGGCCGAATTGAAAACAGCGAGAGATAATGCAGAAGCGTCAAATAAATTGAAAACCGAATTCCTTGCACAGATGTCTCATGAAATAAGAAGCCCGCTTAATGCTGTACTCAGTTTTACTTCCTTGCTGGAAGAAGAATACCCTGGTAAAAAGAATGAAGAGGTTAATGGAATATTCTTGGGAATTGTTTCTTCAGGTAAAAGGATAATAAAAACAATCGATTCTATTCTCAATATGTCTGAACTGCAATTAGGAATTTATGAATTATATTTAAGAGAAATTAACCTGGAAGAAATATTAGCTGGGTTGTTCATAGAATATAGACCAAATGCAGAATTGAAAAAATTGAAGTTAATTATTAATGCTGATCTAGAAAATCCAGTTATCAAGACAGATGATTATGCAGTAACACAAATAATTGCCAACTTGTTGGATAATGCGTTAAAGTATACAAAGAAAGGGCATGTGGAAGTTTCTTTGCATTCCGAAAATGAAAATGAAATTATTCTTGAGGTAACTGATACCGGAATTGGAATCTCGGAAGAATATCTCCCCTATTTGTTCGAAGAGTTTTCCCAAGAGCAACAAGGTTACACAAGAATGTTTGAAGGCAACGGACTAGGATTGGCACTTGTTAAAAAGTATTGTGAACTTATTAATGCCGAAGTATTTGTTGAAAGTACAAAAGGCAAGGGGAGTATTTTTAGGGTTATCTTTAAACGAGACCAGGTGAATACTAATTAATTGGAAAAATTATTTGAATATATCGGGAAAAAAGCAGGGCAAGCATTTAAGAAATCAAAATGGATTTATAACTCGGTGCTTGGCGATGAAGAAGAAGCGATTGAATCCGAATATCAATTCGGGCTTTATATGGCAAAAGATATCCAGTCTAAAGGGAAAATATATAGATCGGATTTATTGGAAAATATAGGGAGAAAACTGGAAAAAAGATTGAATACTTCTCATCGGTTCAATTTTTATATTTTGGAATCGGACGAAATTAATGCCTTCGCTTTACCCGGCGGATTCATTTTCATGCATAAACCGATTATTAAATACTGTAATGAAAATGTTGACGAGATTGCATTTATCTTAGCCCACGAAATGTCGCATGTTATAAAAGGACATTCATTTAACAGGCTTATGGCCGAATACTCAATTAATACAATAAGCAGGTTGATTAAAGTATCAGGCCTTCTGCAAAGTGCGGCCAAAGAACTTACTGCTAAGTATTTTAAAACACGTTACTCGCGCGAAAATGAATTAGAAGCCGATGATTTTGCCATCAGGTTAATGTCGGCAGCAAAGTATAATCCGCAAGGCGCAGTTAATTTTTTCAAAAGAATGAAAAAACTAAGTAAAGAGAAGACTCTTCTACCCAAATATTTTACTACACACCCCCAATTTGATGAAAGAATCAGCAACATGAAAAAAACCATATAGCTCTTTTCAATTTTAGCATGTTGAATACTCCAAAACATAATAAAAACAGGAATGTAAGATAATTTTTATAATAAACTAAACTCTTGACTTTTTACTCAAGTAAAACTTACATTACATATCAATGTGATACTTACTCGTCCTAAAAATTTATAGGAGTAATTATAATGACGGAAAGAACTATATCTATGCTCTTTGAAGAAAGCGTTGCAAAATTTCCTAATAATGTATTAATGTGGGAAAAGAAGGGGGACAAGTTTGAGCCCACAACGTACAGTGAAATGAAGCAATTAGCATATGAATTTGCGGCCGGGCTTATTAGTTTGGGTATTAAGAAAGGGGATCGTCTTGCTTTAATTTCCGAAGGAAGAAATGAATGGGTGATGAGTGAACTTGGTATTTTATATGCAGGCGCTGTTAATGTTCCAATATCGGTAAAGGTTGATGAACTCTCGGACCTTAAATTTAGGCTGGCTCATTCGGAGTGCAGGATGGTTGTCGTTTCCGGGAATCACTCACATAAAATCACAAATATAAAAAATGATTTGGCCGATCTTGAAAAAATTATTCTATTGGATGTACCCACAGAATACGACGACGACGAAATCCATGTATCCCGAGTGTTGGAACTTGGGAGAGATTTTTTAAAGAGTAACCAGGTGAAGTTTGAAGAGATATGGAAATCCGTTAAACAGAATGACTATGCAAATATATGTTATACATCCGGAACTACCGCCGATCCCAAAGGAATAATTTTAACACACCGCAATTACACGGCAAACGTTGAGCAGGCCTCCGCGATGCTTCCCATTCCCCAGGAATATGTTTCGCTTTTGATACTGCCATGGGATCATTCATTTGCTCATACCGCAGGGATATATACTTTAATGAGCAACGGCGCCAGCATGGCATCGGTTCAATTGGGTAAAACACCATTGGAAACATTAAAAAATATTCCACAGAATATTAAAGAAATAAAACCATCATTTTTATTGAGTGTGCCGGCGTTGGCTAAGAATTTTAGAAAAGGTATAGAAAGTAATATTAGGGCAAAAGGCCCCAAAGTTGAACGTCTATTTTCAAAAGCGCTGGAGCTTGCATACTCCTATAATGCCGAAGGCTGGAACAAAGGGAAAGGATTGAATATGCTTAAAAAACCTTTGTATGCTCTATATGATAAAATTATCTTCAGCAAGATAAGGGAAGGCTTCGGGGGTAAATTGGAATTCTTTATTGGAGGGGGGGCATTGCTGGATATCGAACTACAGCGATTTTTCTACGCGATCGGGATGCCTATGTTTCAAGGCTACGGACTTACTGAAGCTGCTCCAATTATTTCAGCGAATGTACCGATGAAACACAAACTCGGTTCGTCGGGATCGATTGTCCCAAATCTTGAAATTAAAATTTGTGATGATGACGGTAAAGAATTACCAATCGGGCAGAAAGGCGAGATCGTTGTAAAAGGTGAAAACGTTATGGTAGGATACTGGAAAAATGAGAGTGCAACTAATGAAGCATTAAAAGACGGATGGCTCTACACCGGAGACATGGGATATCTCGATGAAGATAACTTCCTTTATGTACTAGGAAGATTCAAAAGTCTTTTAATAAGCAACGATGGTGAAAAATACAGCCCGGAAAGTATCGAGGAAGCACTTACCGAACAATCGCCGTTTATAGATCAAGTTATGTTATACAATAATCAATCTCCCTATACTATCGGGTTGATAGTACCCAATAAAGAAGCAATCTTAAAATGGGCTAGAGATATGAATTTCTCCTTAAACAACGAAGAAGGACAAAGAGTGGTATTAATAATGATAGAAGCAGAAATAAATAAATATCGTTCAGGTGGAGATTTCGAAAATATGTTTCCGGAAAGATGGCTCCCTTCGGCTATAGCTGTTTTAGGTGAAGGATTTACAGAGCAGAATAAACTAATGAACAGCACAATGAAAATGGTCCGACCTAAAATTATCAAATTCTATCAGAATAGAATTGATTACCTATATACTCCTGAAGCAAAAGATGTTTGTAATCATCAAAACATGACAATTATTTCACGTTTGGGTTAATCTGATTTGACCGGGAGGGTTCTTCGAAGGAAGAACTTTCCCGCTCGAATATAATTGACATGCCGTCCTATATTGATTAAATTAATCAAAAAGTATTAAGAGCTGAAAAATCATTTACTATAAATACAACAGGAGGTAATATGCCTGCACCGGTTGTTCACTTCGAGATATTGGGGGAAGACCCTAAAAAACTTCAAAAGTTTTATAAAAGTGTTTTCGACTGGAGTATTATGACTAATAATCCAATAAACTATGCGCTAATTGAACCTGCCGGGGATAGAGGAATAGGTGGAGGTATAATGGCGCCAAGGGAAGGAGAAGGGAGTTATATTACAGTCTATATCGAGGTCGATGATCTTCAAGCTTATCTTGATAAAATTGAACAAGCCGGTGGTGTGACTACGGTACCTGTTACCGAAATCCCAGGGATGGTCACTTTTGCTATGTTTGAAGATCCTGAAGGGAATAGAGTTGGATTGTTAAAAAGTGAATAAATAATTCACTTTTTTTGCTTATTAGTCGATTTACTAATCTAACTGAATCAATACTTATTGGAAATCATTTATAGACAAATCATGTTTAAGCAATATCTCACAAAATAAAAGAAGGGGTATAAAATGAAAAAAGAAATACTCTACTTTTCATCTGTTATGATTCTAATAGCGGTAACCATAATTTTTGCGAGAAGCTTTCGCACTTCAAAATTGCCTCACGGGGGAGTAAATTCATGCGCAACATGTCATGTTAGTGCAGGCGGCGGCGGAGCACTTAATGCTTTTGGTCAGGAAGTTGACGGCAGGGTAACTGAAAACGGTCAGCAAGATTTCTGGACTCCCGCATTGGCATTGCTCGATTCCGACGGGGACGGCTACACAAACGGCCAGGAACTGCAAGACACTGACGGAACATGGCAGCCCGGAGACCCTGCACCGGGAGATCCGGCACTTGTCTCAAATCCTGGTGATGCAACCAGTACACCTTTAGCAACTTCTGTTGATTTTCCTTACACGACTCTTTATGAGTACAAGCTTTTCAATAATTATCCCAACCCATTTAATCCATCGACAAAAATTTCATTCAGTATAGCAATTCCTGGACGGGTTAATATCTCCATTTACAGCATAACGGGCGAACTTGTTAAAGTTCTTGTAGATGAATTCATGCTCGACGGTGTTCATGAAATAGTATTGAATCTTGAAGCTGATTCAGGATTCTCGGTCAATTCAGGTGTATATTTTTACAGGCTTACTACCGGAAGGTATACGGAAACAAAGAGAATGGTTTTTATCAAATGATAATGATATCAACCTTGAAGGCTGTAAGAACCCTCAAGGTTGATTTAATATATTATAGAATCGATACAAGTGATTCGTAATGTGCTGTGATTGTTTTATCCAGATCTTCTTTAGAATGTACTGTTGAAACAAACAATGCTTCGAACTGTGCCGGTGCCAAATAGATACCCCTGTTCAGCATTTCATGGAAATACTTCCCGTACAAGGCAGTGTCGGATTTAACGGCAGAACCGAATCCTGTTACTTCTTCTTCGGTGAAGAACATACACATCATCGAACCGATACGTGTCATTGCATAATTTTTACCTAGCTTTTTCAAGTTTGCCGCAAAACCGTTTGCGAGGTAAGCAGACTTTTCTTCAAGCATATCATAAATCTCAGGATTCTGTTTAATATGAGTTAGTACGGCATGACCGACACTCATAGCCAAAGGGTTACCGCTCAAAGTACCGGCTTGATAAACCGGCCCGCTGGGAGCTATTTTTTCCATAATTTCTTTTTTGCCTCCGAAAGCTCCTACCGGTAATCCTCCACCGATAATTTTACCGAATGTGCTTAAGTCGGGTCTGATTCCAAGTAGTTCCTGTGCCCCCCCGGCGGCTACTCTGAAACCGGTCATTACTTCATCGAAGATTAAAACAATTTTTTCTTCATCGCAAATATGACGCAGCTCGGTTAAAAATTCTTTTGTTGCACTTATAACACCCATGTTGCCTGCAATGGGTTCTATGATTACAGCCGCAATCTCTCCCTTGTTAGCGGAAATTAATTCTTTGATGGAGTTTATATTGTTAAAATCAGCGATCAATGTGTCGTTTGCATTACCTTTGGTTACGCCTGGGCTTGTGGGGATGCCGAATGTGAGCGCCCCTGAACCGGCTTTAATCAAAAAGAAATCGGCATGACCATGATAGCATCCTTCGAACTTGATTATTTTTTCTTTACCGGTATAACCGCGTGCTGTGCGTACAGCGCTCATTGTAGCTTCCGTTCCGCTGTTTACCATTCGCACTAGCTCAACAGATGGCACCAGCTCTGTAATGAGCTGAGCCATCTTAATTTCAATCTCTGTCGGGGCGCCGAAACTGGTACCGTTTTCTACTGCTTCAAGGAGAGCATTTTTAATAAAAGCGGGGTTATGACCGAAAAGATGAGGCCCCCAGCTTCCGATATAGTCTATATATTCATTTCCATCTACGTCATAAAATTTTGAGCCTTCGCCTTTATTAACAAATATTGGGTTGCCTCCCACAGATTTGAAAGCACGAACCGGTGAGTTAACACCGCCTGGAATAAAATTTTGCGCTTCTGCAAATAATTTTTCACTGGTTTTGATGTTCATTAAATATCCTCTTATTTGGTTAATCTATAAAACTCTAGTGCTTTTTCTTTTGAGACCAAACATAAGTTCAAGTTCAAGCGTTTGTTCAAGTTCAAGAAAGGATTCCTAAAAATTTTCTCTTAGACTTGAACTTGCACTGTAAATGAGATCCTTCTTCCCGCTTAAGCAACTCTCAGAATTACTTATCCAAATACTTTGCAACATCCTTAGCGAAGTAAGTTAAAATTATATCGGCTCCGGCGCGTTTAATTCCGATTAAGGATTCTATCATAACACGTTCTTCGTCTATCCAGCCTAATTTGCCAGCTGCTTTAATCATAGAATATTCACCGCTAACCTGGTATGCTGCAGTAGGCATGTTGAATTTGTCTTTCACGCGGCGGATAACATCGAGATATGCACCGGCAGGTTTAACCATGATAATGTCTGCACCTTCTTCAACATCCGATTCTGCTTCGCGCATTGCTTCTTCAACATTTGCAATATCCATTTGGTGCGATCGTCTGTCGCCGAAAGCGGGTGCAGAATCAGCAGCATCTCGGAAAGGTCCGTAATAACCGCTGGCGTATTTTACGGCATAACTCATAATAGGAATTTTCGAGAAGCCTTTATAATCAAGCGCTTTTCTGATTGATAGGATACGCCCGTCCATCATATCGGATGGGGCAATTATATCGGCGCCGGCTTCTGCATGAGATACTGCTTCTTTAGCAAGCAGCGATACTGTTTCGTCGTTTAATATTTCTTCACCATTCAAAACGCCGCAATGCCCGTGCGAAGTATATTCGCACAAGCAAACATCGGTGATAACAAGCAAGTCTTTCACTTCGGCTTTGATTGCTCTAACTGCGCGTTGAATTATTCCATTCTCGGCGTATGCTTCCGAACCGACTTCGTCTTTATGTTCGGGAATACCGAATAATATCACAGCAGGTATTCCAAGTTCAACCAATTCTTTACATTCTTTAACTAGTAAATCAATCGAAAAATTATAAACACCGGGCATTGATTTAACTTCTTTCTTAATTTTTTCCCCCGGCATAACAAACATAGGGTAAATCAAATCATTTTTAGATAAATGAGTTTCACGCACCATATCTCTAACGATAGGGTTGTAGCGGAGTCTTCTTAATCTTTTTAAAGGATATTGAGCCATAATAGAACCTATAATTTATTTATCAAATTTATTTTTAATAAAATCTTTAATTCTATCTGCAACTACTTCCGAATTTTTTATGCAATCGCCTACGGAAATTCCGCCGCGGTAATTTCCACCGAGGAAAAGTCCGGGATTATTTTCCTCAAACTTTTCAAAATATCTTTCATGTTCAATGTAACCAAGATTGTATTGCGGGATAGCTTTATCCCACATCTTATTTTTAACAATTATCGGATCCGATTTAATTTTCATAGTTTCTTTAAATTGCCTGATCACGTCACTAATCAATGTTTCTTTATCATCTGCAAATCTTTTAGGTGCTTTTGCGCCCCCAATAAAAATTGTAAATGCCGCCAAATCATCATCCGATCTATTTGGGAATATAGTTGAACTCCAAATTGCCCCCAGATAAGTTTTCTTTTCTTTTGAAGGGATAAGATATCCGAACCCGTCTAACCGGCGACCGATATCTTGCCGGTTAAAACCAACAAACAGCACCATCACCGCCGGATAATATATACTGTCTAGATGTTCATACAATTCAGTGTCGATCTTCTCAAAAATATTTTTTGCTCTATGCGACGGAATAGTTGAAAGTACTAAATCCGAATGAATAATTTTTTGCTCCCCATCCTGGAAATAGATTATTTCGTAAGCATTAGCAAGTCTTTTCACTTCGAGAACTTTACTGTTATAATGAACTCTCCCGTCCAGTTTAGAAGCAATTGCTTGGGGAAATGTCTGCATACCGTTTAAGAAAGAGAACATTCTTGCATTTTGTTTCGATTTTTCGGCACGTTTTTTTCGTTCGCGCGCACCTTTGATCATTCCCTTAACTAATCCGCCGTATAATTCTTCTAAACGGTAAAGTTTAGGGAATGCTGATTTTACACTAAGTTTGGATGGATCACCTGCGAATACACCGGAGACAAAAGGATCAATTGCATAATCGAGAAATTCTTTACCAAGACGCCGCGTTACAAATTCCGCAATACTTTGATAATACCCGTCTTCCGATTTACCCACGAATGGTTCTCCCATCACGCGTAACTTGGCATTTGTAGAAAATAATTTTGTTTTTAAAAATGCAATAGGAGAAGTAGGCAGCGGGTGAAGTTCATTATGTTTTAAAATATATCTTTTGTCCGATTGTTCGTTGGCATAAATCATTTCATCTTTCAACCCGATTTCCTCTGCAATCCGGCTAATCAAAGGTGTTGTTTCCAATCCGCTGTTAGGGCCGAAGTCGATAAGAAATTTATCTTGAGTTGAAGTTTCCATTGCCCCGCCGGGCTGATTCTTAAATTCCAAAATTCTTACATCAAATCCTTCTTTATTAAGCCAATAAGCCGCAGCCAAACCTGAAATGCCGGCTCCTAAAACTGTAATTCTAATTTCACTTTTATCCATGTTCCCTTTAACCTTCTTTTAGTGATTTCAATACAAGACCCTTCAGCGATGTAATAAATTTATGTGAATCATTCAATCCTTTCATCACAATATAATTATCAATATTCACCTTATCCGCAACGTGGCGGTATTCGATATCTAGTTCGAACAGTGTTTCTACGTGATCCGATACAAAACTAATAGGTATTATAAGTAAATGTTTTTTATCGTATCCTGCAAGTTGTTCGATCATTTGATCGGTTCCCGGTTCAAGCCATTTTACAGGCCCTACCTTACTTTGATAACATAGATGGTATTCATGCGAATTATTACGCATTTTCATAACTATCTCTACCGTATTTTTAATCTGACCGCTGTATGGATCCCCTTTCTTAACTAGACTGATAGGTGTACCGTGTGCGCTAAATACAAGCTGCACTTCGTTTCTTACTTTTACTGGGAATAGTAAAAGCGTTTCGTCTATTCTTTCATTGATTGCAGCTAAGTAATTAGGATCATCATGGTAATTAAATATGTAATTTACTATGTTCTTATCTCCCTTGAATACTCTGTTCCATTCATTGAACGATGAACCGGTAGTAGTAATTGAATAATGGGGATAGAGAGGGAGGAGAATTATCTTATCATAATTTCCTTTATGAACTTTAGAGGCAGCCGCTTTAGTTAAAGGATTCCAATAACGCATTGCGGTAATTACATCAATATTATCATATTCCTTGCAAAGCTCTTGCTCAAGCAATGAACGCTGTTTCTCGGTCCAATCATTGATGGGAGATTTACCGCCGATCAATTTATATTCTTCACTTACTTTGGGAGCGCGGCGTTTTGAGATTATTTTCGCGAATAAATTCTGCCCGAACGGGAGATTAAAAATATCCGGGTCGGAAAACAAATTTCTTAGAAACGGTTCAATCGCATTGAGTGAATCTGGCCCTCCCAAGTTAAATAAAACAACAGCAATTTTAGACATTATAAAAATCCTTTCTTACGGAATTATACCGTTCTGGAATATTTGGCTGTATCTTCTTTCCGTTCGATGTATCCGTCGAAATTCATTGCAATGTTTCTTATAAGGAGACGCCCCATGTCGGTTACCTTGATCATGCTGTCGTTTATATTTACAAGGTTATCGTCTGTCATCTCTTTAAGGTTATTTAAACCATAGCTGAAATATTTTTTAAAATCTATATTAAACTGTTTTTCAACCTGTTCAAATTTCAGTTCAAAGTCGCACATGAGTTTCATAATAACATGTCTTCTTAGAAGGTCATCATCACTTAAATAATAACCTTTGCTAACCGGGAGTAGACCTTCTTCAAGAGCGTCGAAATATTCTTTTTCTTTTTTGAAGTTTTGAGTATAAATTCTTCCAATCTGGCTTATGCTTGTTATTCCCATAGCGTAAAGATCAGTTCCGGCATTGGTGCTGTAGCCCTGGAAGTTACGGTACAATTTTTTCCGGCGTAACGCAACAGCCATTTCATCATCGGGTTTTGCGAAGTGATCCATACCGATAAAAATATATCCTGCGCCGGTTAATTTTTCAATTGTCATTTTGAGTATGTTTAGTTTCTCTTCCGGTTTCGGAATATCTTCGGCATTTATTAGCGACATGTGTTTTTTCATCCATGGAACATGTGCATAATTAAATACTGCAATTCTATCGGGGGAGATATCGATTATCGCATCGACACTTTTCTCAAACGATTCAACCGATTGAAACGGCAAACCGTAAATTAAATCTAGATTAATACTTTGAAATCCCAATTCGCGAACCCATTCAATAACTTTTCGCGTCATTTCTTCAGGCTGAATTCTATTTACGGCTTTCTGTACTTTCGCGTCGAAGTCCTGCACTCCCATACTTATGCGGTTAAATCCGCCGTTACTAAGTGCGGATAAATGGTCTTTAGTCAATTCCCTGGGGTCAATTTCGCATCCTTCTTCCGCGTCAGGGGCAATTTCAAAATTACTATTTATGTATGAAATAAGATCTGTAATTTCGTCGGGATTGAGATGTGTCGGGGTTCCGCCTCCCCAATGTATTTGTGATACTTTTCGTTCAGGGGAGAGGTAACTTCTAAGAAGATCGATTTCATTTTTAATATACTTTACATATTCTTTTATTCTGTCCCGGTTCCGGGTTACAATCATATTACAGCCGCAGAAATAACATAATGTATCGCAGAACGGAATGTGATAATATAAAGATAGGTCGGGGAGGTTGTTTCCGTTATTTGTACGAATTATCTCGTCCATATATTTTTCATGAGTGAAAGACTCGTTAAAATGAGGGGCAGTGGGATAACTTGTATACCGAGGACCCGGCCTGTCGTATTTTTTTATCAAATCAATATCTATGTTGAACATCTACTACCTTCCTTCCAAAAAATTACAATTGATATTTGCCACTTTCTTTTTTAATAAAATCAACTAATGCTTTTGCATGGGCCGGAGGGATGTCGGGTAAGATACCATGCCCAAGGTTGAATATATGCCCGCTTCCTTTACCAAATGATTCCAATACTTTACCGGCTTCCAATTTAATTTTATCAATATCGGCATATAAAACAGTCGGATCAAGATTTCCCTGCAGTGCTACCCTATCGCCGATTAATTTTCTCACATTGCCGATGTTCATTGTCCAATCCAACCCGATTACATCTGCGCCGCTGTTTGCCAGAGCATCTAAACTATGATGAACCCCTTTCGCAAAAACAATTACCGGCTGATCAGTTCTTATTATATTTGCAACAATTTTATTTATGTATTGAAGAGAAAATTCATTGAAATCTTCCGGTGATAAAAGTCCACCCCAAGTATCGAAAATCTGTACTGCATTTGCGCCTGCTTCAATTTTTGCGTTTAAGTATTCAACAACGGCCGAAGCGATCTTATCCAGCAGCTTATGAGCTAAAGAAGGATTGCTGAAAATTAATTTTTTTATGTGTGAAAAATTTTTTGAACCTTTTCCTTCAACCATGTAGGTCATCAATGTCCAAGGTGATCCGCTGAATCCGATTAACGGTACTCGTCCGTTTAACTCTTTTTTTGTAAGTGAAACCGCGTCCAGAACATATTTGAGTTCTTTTGTCGGGTCAATATCTTTCAATTGTTTGAAATCTTCTTCCGTTCTTATCGGGTGCGGGAATACCGGTCCCACTCCTTCATTCATTTCAAGAGACATTCCCATTGCTTCGGGAATTACAAGTATGTCTGAAAATATAATAGCAGCGTCTACTCCAATCAAATCGATTGGTTGAATAGTAACTTCCGCTGCCAGTTCGGGAGTTTTACACATAGTTAAAAAATCTGCTTTTTCTCTTACTGCTCTATATTCGGGCAGGTATCTGCCTGCTTGTCTCATAATCCAAATCGGTGTTCTTTCTACCGGTTCTTTTTTACATGCTCTTAAAAACAAATCATTCTGTATGATCGACAAGATGGTATCTCCTATTTTGCGAAATAATTTTATTTGGTATAATATTGAACAATTTTTTCGGATAAAGAATTCATTGTAAATTCATCGGGGATGATATTTATTTTAAGTCCGGCTTCCCGAACAGCCGCAGCTGTAACTGTTCCGATTACAGCAATCTCGGTCCCGGTAAAGTATTGAATCAAATCAGGAATTTGCAATATCTTTATGAAATTTTTGAATGTAGAGGGACTTGTGAATATAAATAAGTCGGGTTTCTTTTCTTTAATATATTCCAGCAGGCTTTTGATTTCATGGTACGGTGGAATTATATTTTTATATACAGGAACGGAATAAACCTCTGCCCCCGATTCGGTTAATAAAAGAGGTAATTCCTGCCTGGCAATAGTTGAAGAAGGGATGAATACTTTAACGGAATTAAGATTCTTATCTACCAGCTCATTAAAAATTCCGCGTGCAGAAAAATTTTGGGGTATAATATCCACTCGTAAACCGTACTCTTTGCATTTTGCAGCTGTAGCAGATCCTACAGCTATTATTTTTACTTTGGAGTAGTCGAGATCAATCTTTAAATTTTTTACCCTTGCGCAAAAATATATAACCGCATTGGTAGAAGAAAATACCAAGTAATCGAATTTTGCAAATGATTTTACCTGTTTATCGAACTCGGAGTAATCATCAATCGGTTCAATTTTGATAGTAGGTAAATGAGTAACTTGTGCGCCCTGGTTTTCCAGCAGGGTAACTATTGCCGGGTCGGTTTCGATATTACGTGTAATAACAATATGTTTATTTTGTAAAACTTTTTGATCCATTAATATAAACCTACTTACGGGTTGTATTAAACACTTCATTTAATACTGCACCTGCTCCGGCTTTTATCATAGCTTTTGCAAGAGCTTTACCTAATTTTTCAGCTTCTTTTTTACTTCCGCGGATTTTTGCTCTGAAAGAAATTGTGCCGTCAAGAGAACCGACTAATCCTTCAAGATATAGACCGTTACTTTTAACTTGCGCATAAGCTCCAATAGGAACTTGGCATCCTCCTTCCAGCGCTTTTAGAAATGCTCTTTCGGCTTTTGTAGCGGCAAAAGTATTTTCGTCGTTGAGAGAGTTGATTAGTGCATTAATTTTGTCGTTACCTTTTCTTATTTCCAAACCCAAGGCGCCTTGGCCCACCGCAGGCAGCATTTCTTCTTCACTTATGTAAGATGAGATATACTTTGCAAGTTTCAATCTTTCAACTCCGGCGCGGGCGAGTATAATAGCATCCCAATTTGATTTTAAAAATTTCTGAATTCGTGTTGGAACATTCCCACGTAAATCAACGGTTTGGATATCGGGACGCAAATGAAGAAGCTGGCTGCGGCGTCTCAACGAACCGGTTCCTACAAGAGCCCCTTCTTTAAGGCTATTTATTGTGGTTCCTTTTTTTCTTGCTATCAAAACATCACCGGCAGGATGTCTTTTTGTAACTGCTGCGATTTCCAAACCTTCAGGAACCTGCGTAGGAAGATCTTTTAAACTGTGCACCGCTAAGTCGATAGTTCCTTTCAGTAATTCAACCTCAAGTTCTTTGGTGAAAAGAGCTTTGTCCCCGATTTTTGAAAGAGCTACATCTAAAATTTTATCTCCTTTGGTCTTAATAAGTTTTATTTCAACGGAAATTCTTTTATTTGTTTTTTCAATTTCTCTCTTAATAAAGTTAGCCTGCCAAAGGGCAAGTTCGCTGCCGCGTGAACCTATTATCAATTTTTCTTTTTTGATCAAATCCGTCACCTTAATGATTAATTATTCTTCATTTGATTCGGTAGTTTTAGAACCGTTAAGATTGAACATTTCTTTCAAAATCATTGTGTTGGTAGCCGTTACCTCGGAGTTGACCCCGGAACCCGCTAATTCACGTAAACGAACTGTAGGATTATGAAGCAGGCGGCCAATCAAACGTTTCGTCATTTCATCCAATTTAGCATAATCATCGTCGGAAATTTTATATTTTATTTTTTCCATTTCGTCTTTGCGGATCTCTTCAAAAAATTCACGGAAAGATTTGATTGTGGGAACAATCTGAAGTGTATTGTACCACCCGAAAAAATCGATCATTTCTTCAACTATTATTTTTTCAACTGCAGGTATTTCCTTTTTCCTGCTTTGTAGATTTTTATCAACTATAATTTTCAATGAGTCTATATCGTGGTAAAAAACATTCTCGATATCACGCACACCGGGATCGATATCGCGGGGTATTGCAATATCCATCAATACAACGGGAGACCCTTTCCGTTTTTTCATCATTGCGCGTATGTCATCTTTCAATATCAAAATATTGTCTGAGCTAGTTGCGCTTACAACCACGTCGAATTCTTGCAAATGATCTTTAAAACCGGAATATGGTATAACTTTCCCGTTAACTTTATTTGCAAGTTCTTCAGATCTTTGAAGAGTCCGGTTGGTAATTGCTATATTGCGTATTCCTTTATCGGCTAAATGAATTGCTGCAAGTTCACCTGTTTCACCGGCTCCAATAATCAGCGCCGATTTTGTAATTAGGGCAGAGAAGATTTTTTCAACAACTTGAATAGCTGCATAGCTAACCGTTACTGCTCCTTCGCCGATGTTAGTTTCGCGTATTGCTCTTTTACCTACCTTAAGAGTCATATCAAAAATTCTTTTGGCAATTGTACCCGAAAATTGATTTGCTTCCGAAATCTCGAAGCTCTCTTTTACCTGACCCAATATTTGACTATCGCCGATAATAAGTGAATCAATCCCTGTTGCAACGCTGAATATATGTTTTAACGCACTGCATGAGAAATATTTAGCAAAGTGATCAGGTCTAATTCCTTCAATAGGTTTGAAGTTGATTAATTCTTTCTGTAGTTCGTCTTGTCCTATTTTAAAATCATGAGGGAAACCGAATATCTCGGTTCTATTACAAGTAGATAAAATAAATCCTTCTGCAAGGTATTTATTACGTAAAATAGGTATGAACCGCTCGACCTCGTTTTTGTTTAAATGAAGCGCTTCCCTAAGTTCTATGGGGGCAGTATTATGATTTATGCTGATTCCTGTAAGATTCATTTTAATTCCAGTAAGCTTTATCTTTCATCGTCTATGAAAATGTATGAAATGTATTTGCCAATAAATTTGATAATAGAAGAGATAAGAGCATTAGTGTAAATCCCAAAAGCGAAAAAATTATTACTTTTTTACCGTACCAATTACCTAATAATTTGGTAAGTATTCCAATCCCATAAACTATCCAAATAATTCCGGTTGAAATCAATTTAGGGTCGGAATAACTAAATTCATCAAAAGCCAATGGGAGCCAAATAATACCTATGATAATCGTAAATGTTAGTAAAACAAAACCCATGGCAGCAGAATAAAAGCTCAATTTCTCCAAAGTTTCTAAACTTGGCAATCTTTTAAAAATTATCCCGAATTTGCTCAGTTTAATTTCTTTATAAAGTAAAATAAAAAGGAGACCATATACAGCAGAAATTGTTATCCCCGAATAACCTAAAAGAGCGCTTGTAACATGAAGCCCTAATAATCGGCTTCTCAACACTTCCTGTACTTCCAATAAATCTTTTATATATATCGATGAAATGAGCTGAAATACCAAAGAGAAAAATATAATAAATGACCCGGTGCCGCGTATATCGGTTAATAACTCTAATAAGAAATAAGAAAAACTGATTGCAAATGCCAGAATCGTAAATATCTCAAATTTATTGGTAATAGGGGGATGGTTGAATTCTATTGTTCTTGATAACAGGTAAAAAGTATGCAGAAGAAGAGTTACAAAAAGGAAAATTCTTTTTGAATTATGAAAAGTTTTTTGTCCTTTAGCAAAGTCATAAGTGTAAACAATGAAAGAACCTAAATATAGAACCGGAAGAATCCAGTTTAATGTATGAACAGCAGACAGCATGTTATCCCCGAAGAAAGTAATGTAACGATCCGGCTAAATTAAAAAATTGATTGTTTTAGTATGTAAAATTATTGAAATCTTTGATAAAATGAGAGATATTTTTTTACATGATAAGAAAAATAAATTTTAGGAGATATATTAAAATAGATTTTATAGTTAGAGTAACTATCGATGGAAAATATTTAAAGTAAAAAAACGAAAAATAACTTATGATACAGCACTAATTTTTTTAAAGTGTTCCTTTATCAAAAAAATAATTGAGTTAAGTGAAGAATCGGATTCGTCGATCTTAAGAGCCTTTTGAAAATTCTCCAGAGATTTTTCAATGTTACAATAGAGCCAGATGATTCCGAGCATTAAATAATAATTGCGGGTACCGGGTTCGTAATTGTTGGAGTCTTCAATTTTATTAATTAGTTCGGGGCATGGACAATCGTCTTCAACAAAATCGGTCTTAACAATAAAATTGATATCTTCTTTAATGAGTTTAAGAAACATGTCTAATGCACGTTCAAGCTTGTTGCTTTGTGTATAACAGATAATAAGTTTTTTACGAATTGATTTCTCCAACGGATATTTGTCCAGGCATTCTTCAAATTCAGCTTCGGCAGCGGAATAGTTACGAGCCATAAAATATTGATTACCGAGCATCTCACTCATTTTATTTCAATTTCCTTTTTATGCTTGAACGATAGCACCCAATTTAATTATTGAGAGCATTAAAGTAAAACAACTTTTTAAACGGCAGGCCTCAAGAAGAGACCTGCCCGGGAAAGGAATTTAGTTTGTTACATAAGGATAACCCATAATATAACTAGGATCGAAATGTGTTAATCCGTTAGTAACTGCCCAATCATAAGCCATTCCATTTATACCGAATGATAAAGATTTTGCATCATAACCTAACATTCTTAAATAAGCTGCTACATGAGCGGAAGTTTGCCCTGTATAACAGTAAACAACAATAGTTTTATCTGTAGGAAGAGTATTCAGGAAAGTTGTTGTCTTGAGATCGTTTCCTGGGGTATATTGAACAGCGCCATTAATATGGCCCAAATTATAGTGAGTTTCATTCCAATAGTTAATAATGTAATAGTTGCTTAAATTGCTGTAAACCGTACTAGCGGAAATTCCTGTACTTCCGAATCCTTCTGCAATAACAGCAGCCGCACGGTTAGCTAAAATTTCGGCACCGGTTGTAAGCCCTGTACTCAGTTCGGGATAATCGCCAGCAGCATTTTTAGCAGCAGCAGTTGTAACAAATTGAGTTTGATATGTATTGCTTAGAGCCGGAACCCATGAATTTGCACAATCAGCATTCCAACCCGACATACCCCATTTCAAGTCTTTTACGTTGTTGTATCCTAATAACCTTAAGATAGCGGTAGCCCATCCGGCAGATTGACCCGAATAACAAGTAATAACAATAGTTTCATAGCTGGAAGCATTAATTGATGCCATGTGTGTAATAATATTAGCGGCGGCAACGTTTACAGCTCCTTCTATATGACCGTTTGCATAATCTGCTGCTGCTCTTATATCGATTATATACTGGCTGGCTCCTGCTAATTGAGCTGTTCTAACAGCTTCAGCCGTAATCATAAAAGGTGCACTGCTGATTACATCACCGGTTGCTTCCAAATGCTGTGCTAGTACTAATGATTCGATAATCTCTTCAACTGGGTCTGTATTACCGTTATCGTCGCTACTGCAACCTGTGTAAACAAATAACAGAGGTAAAATAAGAAGTAAGTAGAATAATTTGTTAAGATTCATAATATAACTCCATTTAGTGTATTGTTTGTTAAAATTAATTATTGAACGTCCCAGCTAGCAGGTAATCTGCCGTCAACTACAATATCTTTATCGGCATTGATTTCCCATTCTTCAAGATTATTTTCGAATAGATATAATTCGATATTTCTGTAACCTTCTTCTTCTTTGATTATATGGCAAGCGTCGTAACATGCTTTGCCATCTTCAACTTCGGTGCGAGTAGTCCATCTTTGTGTATTATGAGGTGTTGTATATTTATAAGTCGGCGCCGCATCGAAATTTGCTAATACAGGTATACCGTAATTCTGCCATGAATCTGGTGCAGAGAGAGATTGTCTAAGCAATGCATATTTATAAGGTTTTGTTTCCGGAATCGGGTTCATACCAATTTTAAAACCGAGGTAAGAATGAACTCTTGCACCTTCCGCACTACCGATGTGACAACTTCCGCAGTTATTATAATTTTGGGAATGGCAAGTCTGGCAATTGAAAGTATCGAGGTGAACTCTGTGATAATTATTGGCCTCCGATAAATTGGAGTGGCAGTCTTCACATTTTGGTAATAAAGCCATTTTGTATCTTTGATCATATTCAACACCGTCTCCGTGCAATTCATCTTGATTATGACAGCCTAAACAAGTATAGCCAGCCCCTGTTAAGTGAATGTCAGGAACCGTACCTGGAGCGATACCATAATAAGCATGCCCGCCTCGGCTTACATGGCATGTAGTACAGTGGTCTCTCATATCCGGTGTCTTGGAAAATTTGTGTCCATTATACAAACCGCCTCCCCCTGCAACCGGACGATTAATGTGGCAATCACCGCAAGATGCATGACACTTGCCGCAATTAACATCGTAACCGTTTTTCATAACCTGCGATAATTGATCGAACGAATCCAATCCGGCTCTGGTAAATACCATATTTTTTTGTCCGGTCCCTTGAGCATGGATACTGTTGTGCGCCCTGTTGAAAATGGAGGGGTGACAATTGGCACATTTTGACTCTGCTTCCTTTGAAGGGTGTTTAATAAAATCTCCCGAGTGAGCCAGGTTTTTGTCATTTGTGTGATCAACACCATTATGACAAGTAACGCATCCAAGCTTTCCATGGATATCATTTTTAAAGTCTGTGTAACCCTGGCCTGATAGATATACTCTGTCGTAAGGTTCAAAATGAGGGGCATCACCGCCGCATCCGCCGCCTCCCGTTGATGGTGGATCGGGGGTGTATACTGTTTTAAGTACCTCATAATTAGTATGACAGCTCTCGCAGGAATTGGCAATATTCTGCTCGTTTATATCACTGCCTGCCGGGTCTTCATCATTATTCTTGTCGCATCCTGTTAAGGATAGCGAAATCGCAATGATGATAGAGATAAACATAAATGATAAAATATTTTTCATATCACATCCTTGTATTATAAAACAGCTATAGAGTTATTAATACAAGGATTAAGGCAAAATGAATGCCAACTTAAATTCAGAGTGAAAAAGCATAAATGGGTTAAGGAGTATGAGCATAATGTTCCACCCGAAACATTATTATTCGACAATGTGGTCTAACTTATTATAATTAGTATGGTTAACGAACAGAACAAAACGTTTCGTTAATGGAACAGACGAAACACTTTATTGACTAATTAATCCGAGGTTTTTCAATTTTCGCCAAAGAGTAGTGCGTCCCATACCTAATTCTTTAGCCGCTTTACTTTTATTCCATCGGTGTTTTTCAAGTACTTCAAGTAATTCGGAAGGTTCGTGATTATCGGGTAAATCTGTTTTTTCGAGAAACGGAACAGCATTCAATTTCAATTCGCGGAGATTTTCCGGTAACTTGGATGCGGAGATAATTCCTTCAGTGCTAGATCTAACGAATGCATATTCAATAACATTTTCCAATTCCCGCACGTTTCCGGGCCAATTGTAATTCATAAGTAAATCGAGAGCCCTGTCTTCAAATTCATGAATATCTTTTTTGTAAAGAATGGAATATTTTTTTAGAAAGTGTTTAATCAAAGGAATAATGTCTACAGGGCGTTTGCGCAGAGGTTGAATTTCGATAGGGATAACACTTAGTCTATAATACAAATCCTCTCTAAATGATCCGTTACTTAAAGCTTCTTTGATGTTAATATTTGTCGCCGCAATTACGCGTACATTCACTTTACGGGTTACTGATTCCCCTACACGCTCGAATGTGCCTTCCTGAATAACACGAAGGAGCTGAAGCTGCATTTGTAAAGGCATCTCGGCAACTTCATCCAAAAAGATAGTTCCGCCATCTGCAATCTCAAACCTTCCAACCCGGTCTTTGAAAGCCCCCGTAAAAGCTCCCTTAACATGACCGAATAGTTCGCTTGCCAACAAATTGGATGGAAGTACGGAACAGTTAATTTTTATAAACGGTTTATCTTTTCTTAAGGATGTTTTATATATAGCATCGGCAATAACTTCTTTACCTGTGCCCGATTCACCATGAATAAAAACCGTTGCATCGGAATCGGAGATCTCATCAATCAATGAAAATATTTCATTCATGTGTTTGCTGTTGCCTATTACGCCATGATAGTTGGCTTCTTTTTCGAGATTCCTTTTAAGCAATTCGATTTCCAACATATCTCTGAATGTTATTATGCCGCCTGTCGGTTCGGCTTTTTCATTATAAAGTACAGCGGAATTTAGTTTGATTGGAATCGGCTGGCCGTTTTTAGTGCTTATCTTAGAATCAAATCCATAAATATTCTTATTTGACTTAAGCACTAATGCAATAGGGCAATCTGCAAAACAAGCTTTGGATTTGAAAATATGTTTACAGAATTTTCCGTAAACTTCTTCACGTTTGTAACCTGTAATTTTCTCTGCAGCTTTGTTGAAGAAATTTATTTTAAAATCTTTATCAACAGTGAATACACCTTCACCAATTGAATCGAGTATATGATCTTTTAATTTATCGCTAATAGTCATCTTATTTTTCAAAAGGTTATCAAGACTTCAACAACAAAATTGATGTTTAAAGTTTCAAAAAAGGATAATAAAAAAGCTGTTATAAAACAGCTTTTTTATTGATTCGTAAGTATCGCTAATTCCCAAAAACATTAGCTTCGCCGTTTAAATGTTTCAGATTATCAATTATGTTCCCTTGGTTATCAACAATTCCCGGATGACAATTAATACATTCATTAAGTTCGGCGGGTATATGCCCTGTTGGAGGTAAGCCGTGGCAGGTGCCGCATTCGGCTTGTGAACCGTTAACGAGATTCCATACAGGAGTAAAACTATTACCTTCTATTACATCGCCAGTATATGCCCATTGGTATTGAGAATCTTCTTTCTTGAATTCGTAATTACCATGACAGTAAGTATTCCAGCAAGTGGCGCTATTGTAGTCATATGTTGCATCTGAAACGCCTGAATTTGTGAATACTCCGAACTGCATCTCAGCCGGTTGGCCGTCAATATGTCCGAATACATAACTGTTGCCGGCAGTTTCCGAAGGATGGCATTCATAACATCCGACATTTTCACCGATCTCAATACCGTAAATATGTTTGGTGTGAGCACCTACACCTGCAAAAGTAGTAGCTACATTTCCGTCCAGGTCTGTAGGAGGCGCAATTTTATCCGGGTCGGAAAAATCACCGTGGCAAGTATTGCACGCTTCAGGTCCTCCCGGGAAAACGTGACAAGTATTGCAGCTTTCGCCAACTGTACCCCCTTCGTAACTGGCGCCGTGGCATTGTTGGCAGCTGATCATATCATAATTGATAGCTTTAAGAATATTCGCATGGAATCCTGGTGAAGTAGGAGAGGCAATCCCGGTTTGATGAACATTCAATTCCACAGGTTGAGTTAGATCTTCCTGAAGATCGCTGCACGCGGCAAAAAAGAATCCAAAGAAAATTAAAATTATAAAGTGAGTAATAATGTATTTCATTTTTTACCTACAAAATTGAGTTATCATTTTTATGAACCATGACAATAACCGCAGAATCCTATACCGGGTGTTCCGGAAGGACGTGCGTTTGCATCCGTATGACAATTAAAACAAACAGAGCCCATATCATTATGCCAATCGCCGTCGTCGAAGTCGCTCATAAAATTTGAAGAATGAGTCTTCGGATTTGTATTTTTAATACCGTCGCTGTCAACGTGGCAAAGAATACAATTAGGATCGGCGCCGTATGTATCGTGGCATGCAGCGCAGCGTTCAATATCTCTTCTTGCTAATGTAGCGTGTTCACCGCCGCCCGAACCTACGCCAAGTGTTACGAAATTTTGAACTGTATGTGAATAAGGAACAAATCCTTCGGCAGCATAATCGCCCCCTGTGGTGTTATGACACTCTGCACAAAAAGTTTCCGTCTCATGGCAAGTTTGGCATTCGGAAGTTTTACCTTTTGCATCGATGCCGTGAGAATAAACATAATCAAGAGAGTGTACACGGGTCAACTGCTGCTGTTTGGCGTTATCAGTTAACTTATGGGGTGAATAAGGAGTATAAAAATCGCTGCTTGTGTTGGGGGCGTCTAACATTGTTGTGGCAACATGACAAGTTTCGCAGAAAGCATTGTCATGGCACATGCCGCAGTTTTCATCATTGTTAGCAGCAACAAACTTGTGATTATCCATGAATGCCAAAGTTTTATGGTCGTCCGGCAGAAGGTTAGCAGTTGCGGTATGGCATGATTCGCATGCATTACTTGCTATGGAAATATCGTTATGGCAAATATAACATGCATCCATTGCCGGAAGGGCATCAGTTGATTCGAAACTGTAATCGACCGTATCTAGACCTTTATGACAGGTTTGGCATTCGGAGTTGTTATCTGAAGTATGAAAACTATGATCGAAGATTAATTCCGGTTCACTTTGAACAAGCGGTTCAAAAACATCTTCATAATGACAAAGTGTGCAGTTTTCGTCATCTTCAACATCATGGCAGGTTGCACAATCATCTTTTGTCGGAAGTAATCTATCGCTAAGTGTGACGGCTTTGGTTGCTCCGGAATGGCATGATTCGCAATCGGATAATTCAAGATGGAACTGGTGCGAAAATTTGATAATGCTTTTGTTCGCATTCTCTTTTACATTATCGCCGTTAAATGTAAATGCAGTAATGGTAAGAAAAGCAACAACCGCAACACTCAATGCAAAGTAGAATTTTTTTGGTTTCATATTATAGCAAATCTAAGTTAGTGTTAAACCAATAATTAATTTTAAGCAATGCGCGAAAATCATTTTTGTAAATCTTATTGTTCATATATTGTGTTTGGATATCAAACGATAAAGCTCTCCATGGGCGTACATTAATTCCGGCTAAAAGGGACATTAAACTGTTTTCTTCAGCATCGGGGGATAATTTATAGATGGTATATGAAACGCCGATAGAAGGAGTTACAAATCCACTTAAAAAGGAATGAGCGGTGTAAAGAGAAACCGCATCGAGTTCACCTGCGTACCCGAATGTCTTTCTATAATTGATACTCCCCAAATTAGAGTTCAATCCTAATGTAAGTCTTTGTGAATTATCATCATCAAATGTTACGTTACCGAATTTGCCGCTAACGGTTATTAGTTTGTTTACCTTATAATCAACTCCGGCTTCAATCTCTTGAGTATTGCCGTAATTAAATACCGAGAAAATTGAATTGTAAGTTATCCGGGGCTCTCTATAGTTGTAGTATAAATTAATGCCAAGATTTTCTATTTGTTCATAGCGGCCGCTGATTTCGAATTTTGATGCTTTCCTGAAATTCAAATCGTAATCAAAACGTGTGAATACGTTAAGAAATTTGGCCATTGCAAAAGAAGCTTCGGCAGATACAAATTTGTACTGGTTGGATTTTTTTCTTATTTCCATATTAATGGGGTCAAGATTTTCATCCAAGCGAAGGGTAGAATAATTTTCGGCTTTGAAATTCTTATCAATGTAACTAACAGCAAACCTAAAATTTTGCAAAGCAGTAGTTTCAAATTTACCGCCCATTACGTAATCTTCTTCCCATGAGTCGGTCAATTCTAGCTTTTGATATGCAGGAACATTACCGCCGTAAAAGCCAGTAAGTGCGAAATCTTCGTACTTGAATTTTAAGTTTACACCGTCGAATAATCCGCCGGCAACGCTGTTAAATAAAGATTGTCTTCCAACCTTTATTGTAGCAATATCGAATAGGTTTCTTCCTTCAAAGTAAAGATTGTAGAATCTAAGTCTTGGATCGCTATCCAAGGAAGTCATTAAATCAGTTTCAAGATTGATGCGGGTTCTTAAAGAGAACTGACCTTCGTTTACATTTAGCATAATCGATTGGAAAGTTCTTAAGTAAGTTTCCGATGTAGTGGCTGCATCGAATCTTTCAAAAGTATAAAAAGAGGAAGAAAGTCTGCCGTTGATATTTTGTGCGTTCAAGACCAGCGGTATAAACACAAAAAACAGAGCAATAAATAATCTTTTCATTTTAGACCTTGCGATACTTAATTATTTTCCAGGAACTGGATGTTTAATTTTTTCCCACATTTCGGTGAATTTAAATTCTTTATAAGTAGGGCTATTTTCATTATGGCAAGTTACACATTGCTTTTCTATCTCTTTATCGGATTTGTACTCTGTCATACCAGCCGCAACAGAAGCTGCATGGTCTTTCATAATTTTCATGTTCTTATATTCCGAACCGGCTCCATGGCAAGTTTCACATTGAACTCCCTCTTCAATGTTGAATTTTTTATCAAGCAAAGCTGCGTCAGCATCGTAGCCGGTTGCATGGCAAACCAAACATTCTTTAGTTTCCACGGCTTTGGTTGAAAATCCTTTTTCAGCGGCAATTTTATTTGCTTCTTCCGATTTAAGAGTTTCATAAGCTTTTGCATGTCCGCTGGTTTCCCAAATTTTTAATTGTTCTCCTTGTTTCTCCGTTTTGTGGCATGTACTGCAAGATTTAACGCCTACAAATTTGTTCCCCTTTTTATCGGTAGCATAAGCTTTTGTAGTTATTAAAAGCAGGCAGAATGAAAAAAGAAGAGTTGTAATTACGATGGATTTCCGCATAGTAGTATCCTCCAGATTTATTTAATGTTTGGTATTTCAGAAGTACTGATAAATATTTTTTAATGAAAAGACATAATTAAATAAGAGAATAAGAAAACAATGTCCTTTTATAACTTAAATATATGCCAAAACTTTTTAATTGGCAATAAGAGCTTTTTATCTTGTTCAGTTTATTGGATTAAAACTACGATCTATAATGAATAACCGGAGAGCTTATATAAAAGTTACTCCGGTTAATAAAATTAAAATAAATTTTAATTTTCTTCTAAGTCCGGCCCAATTTCATTTTCAAGCCAAACTCTTAATTTAGCGTCTTTATTCAATTCTTCTTGTAGAATTTCATCAGGATTTAATCCGTTTTTCTTAAAAGTTTCCAAGAATAATTCTACCGAATGACTCAACTTGTTTTCTTCCATCATACCGTTTTTTGTCTTATACCATTGTAAGACAACTTTTTTAAAATGTTTTTCATGGTGGTGTCTGTAATGATTCAGAGACATTTTACCGTCTATCCAAACAAAACTCATAGGGTATTCACCAGGATGGAAAATGACAAAAAACCAATGCCATACAATTATCGCAAGAGTTGCAAGAATCGCTTCATAAAAATGGATTGTTTCGCTTACTTTTATTAACCAAACTGGAGCCCAATTTCCGACTATAGTAGGGAACCAGAGGATTAATCCGGTAATACCCATTACTAAGGTGCCCCATATAAGAGCCCAGTATTCGGCTTTTTCCGTATAGTCATATTTGTCAAATTCCGGTTTTGTCTTTTTCAGGCGTAAGTAATAGAGCATATTGTCAACTGCCTGCCTTGCATCTTCCAACTTGGGGAGCAGGTTGAATAAAACGTCCCTTCCTCTTCTCGTAACAAAAAGATAAATGATATGGTAAACACCCAGCACCATCATAACCACAGCAGAAATTCTGTGAACATTTTGACGAACGGTTTCACTCATTCCAATTGATCTCAATCCTTCAGCCCACCAGCTTTCTGGGTATTTAAGTGCAAACCCGGTGATAGCCAAGATAATAAAAGACGAGAGTAATAGAATATGTTGAACAACTTCATTAGATGTAAAGCGAGGTATTGAAATTGCTGTTTTATATTTTTTTCTTCTTTTTTTAATTTCATAAACAAAGATCAAAACGTTATGAAGAATCATACCCCCGATAACAACTACGATCATCCAAAAATAGAGATTTGTAACTATATCATTTATATATGAAGTTAAATCAGAGCTCTTGGTGTGAGAATAACTTTGTGAAAAAATATCTGTTGCTCCTTGGTGACATTTCCCGCAAGTTGCAGTAACATTTCCATTACTTATGGTAGATTCAGGATGATTTTGCGGTAATATTTTATGAACGCCGTGACAATCTACGCACATAGCAGCATCTTCATCGCCACGCATTACAGCAAGACCGTGATAGCTGTCTTGATAGTTTACTGTTTCATCCCCGGATAAACCGTATCTTTTTGCCAGTATTGGATTTTGATGACATTGGAAACAAGTTTCTTCCTGTATTTTTTTAACTTCACTTTTTTTATCTATTGTGCTGATAGCAACAATACTATGTTCACTATGACAATCATTACACACGGGTGACTCTCTAACGCCTTTCTTAGCCTGAATCCAGTGGATAGAAGATTCATACTCTTCGGTAATCTCTTTATGGCATTCAGCACAAGTAGAAGGGACATTAAAACTGGAGATTCTAGATCCCGGCATAACTCTGTTCTTTATGTCGTGCGCGCCATGGCATGTAACACAACTGGCGGCTTCAAGTTTACCGGCTTCTACCAATTTTCCATGCACTGATAGTGAATATGATGCTCCCGGATTTTTACTGCTCATTGAGAACTTTTCTACGAATTCCGGATTGTCGTGGCATTTGCCGCAAGTAGTTGAAAGATTTGTCGGGTATACTTCACTTTTTTCATCTTTCACTGAAATAATTTTATGGGAACCGTGACAATCCCAACATTGAGCGGCTTCGTCTATACCTTCACTGATTGAAATTCCATGGATACTTTCTTTATGCTCTCCTGCAATGTTTCCGTGGCAGAGGTAACAGTCGGCTATTTGAGAATTGGAAATGTTATCCGGGTGCGTTGCAATATTGTTTGTAATGTAATTATGACAATCTGAACATTCCAAATTGCTGTGAATAGATAATTCGAGTTCAGCTTGGTGAGTTTCCTCTTCATGGCATTCCAAACATGAAGTTTTCGATGAAAGAGAATGATATTGTTTGCCCAATGAAATATTGGAATGGCATTTACCGCAAAATTCTTTTGTTATGTTCTTTACATTGCCCGGTGATTTAATTTCATGTGTTCCGTGACATGTTTTGCACGTAGGCGCTTTTGTCCCTATTTTCAGCCTGTGATGAATATCCTTTTTCATTGTATCCATATACTCGGAATGACATGTACCGCAGTCAACTTTTGCTACCCCTTCTTCCATATGTGATTCATCTTCAACATCAGCGTGGCAGTCTTGGCATTCTATTATTTCAAAATGAGCTGAATTTTCTATTAAGTTTTCATGGCAGTCCAAGCATTCAAAATCTTGCCCCTTCACTTCCGCAGCAGTAACGAAAATCAAGGGGAGAAAAATAAGATAGAATAAATTTGGAACAATTTTATACTGTAATTTCATCATTACTCCCGTAGAATATTGGTGCGATCTAGCTTATGGTTTTTATTTATATTGATACTCATTCTCAATTTTATTTTACCCGGTAAAGAAAATTATTTAATATTTGCTCAATATTTTCTATTAACCGGTTCGGAATTGCGCGCTGAAAAAATGAATACTAAAAAAAAATCAAGTAAAGTTTTTAGCTATAAATTAAAGCTGCAATTTTTGTCTTGTTAATTCTCTATGTAGTTTTCATAATATTTTTCATCATTTTTCGCAGAGTAAAATTTGATCCCGACAAATTGATCAAAATTTGTTTTAAATGAGATATTTAACCCGCAGCTCTATAGGGGCTGTCTCAAAAATTTGTTTGTCATTTCTATTCTAACGATATACTTATTGTAATTCTTTCTCTGCAATTTATGAAACAGCCTCACTTAAATATCACAAAAATTAAAAAGATCATGTGACTTAAATTGAATTAAATTATCTTCTGAAAAATTCGTTAATAACCTTTTCAAAATCTTTATCTTCTAGTTTTTCGAATTGCCCAAGGCATAATTTTTCTTGTCCAGTTTTGGATTTTTCATCTTTATTATTTTTAAAATATTTTTCTCCAAGGCTTTTGCATTTATCGAGGTCGTCTTGATATAATGCAACAGCGCTCTTCCCGATTTTAAGTTGGGTTAATTCTGTATCAAGGTCATCCGCATCAATTAAGCAAATCCAATTTTTATCATATGGCGAATAATCAAATGATTCCAAATCATCTATAATATCGGAATTAACTTTAGCAATTCGCCCGCTTATAGGTGAGTTGAAGGGAATTCTTCTTCTTCCTTGTTTAATACTGAAAAGGGGCTGACCTTTTTTTACTTGCATACCGAGGTTAGGGAATTCAAAGTCATCAATTGTGCCGATCAATTTTTTTGCAAAATCATCGATGCCGATTTTAAGAGTTCCTTCCTGATCTAAGCCTGCCCATGTATGCCCTTCGGAAATAAAAACACCTCCAGGTATTGCAAATTCTCCTGATCTGAATAATTCCGGACTGGAGATATGGGTTATATGGACACGCGGTTTCAACTCATTCTGAATTCTATCTTGTCTTTTGATCAATGCCTTTTTTACGAATTCGAGAAGTTCGTCTTCGGTAAAGGGTTTTTGCACATAATCCATAGCGCCGAATTTCATACAATCAACCGCTGTTTCCACAGTTGCGTATCCTGTAATGATTATAACATCAATGTCGGGTCTTAAATGTTTTACGGCTTTTGTCACTTCCACACCATCCATCTCGGGCATTTTAAGATCGGTAAAAACAAAATCGTAATGATGAGATTGAACAAGATTTAGGGCTTCAGGCCCGTTTTCAACTGTGTCGATTGAATACCCGTCAAGGACAAGTATTTTTCTGAAGCTGTCAAGTATAACGGCTTCATCATCAACGCACAATATTTTTGCTTTTGGATTCTCAACTTCGGCACGTTTGAGTGATTTTGCTTCTTTACTGAAATCGAGATTTAAGCTTACTTCCAATGCAGATTCACGTTCTTTCTGCTGCCGTTTTTCTTTCATACTTTTTATGATAAAGCGGATAAGAACATCGGCCAAAATGAAGATTACTACTGCTACAATAAAAAGTGCCATTTTATTTCTCCCTATACATAATAAATTTCAAATTCTGTTCGGCTGGTTAAAACCAAACCGGAATAAAAAAGAACTTATATACGATCGGAACTACAAGGTGTTAAAAATTTTAATTCATTATCCAAATTACTTGGCAATATTTTATATAACCAACCGTTAAAATATGGATCCTTTTCGGGTAGTTTTCCGTCAACTAATATTTTATCGTTTCGTTCAATAATTTTGCCCGAAATAGGGGCTAATAAATTATATGAAAGATCATCCATTGTATGAATATTTGCACAAACATTTCCTTGTGAAATTCTATCATCCACATTCCACAATTCCATATTTTTTATGCTCTCAATAGTTTTTGTAAAAAGATTTGTTAAACCAATTATTACAATTCCCGGTTTTTCAATACTTATCCAGCTTAACCATCCAAGCCTGTAATAATTTGTAGGACAGCCGACAAATGAGGGGGGATTAGATGAGTAACTCGAATCGGCATATTTATCTTTCATTATATCACTCTGTTTCAATCCCCTTTTAATGACGCATAGTAATTCGTCAACAGTAAAAGGCTTTGGTATATAATCAATAGCTCCTTGCTGAAGTGACTTTACGGCATTTTCAACCGTAGTATAACCTGTAACCATAATTACCGGAGTGTTAATTTTTTTTGTTTCAAGCTCTTTGAGGAATTGAAAACCGTTCATCCTGGGCATCATTATGTCGCAAATCAGCAAACGATATTTTGTAAGATCTTTTTCCTGAATTGCAATAGCAGCATCTTCGGCAGAATCAACTGTCCAATTTTCCAATCCCGAAATTTTTGCGATCGAATCGATGATTACTTTTTCGTCATCAATTACTAATATGTCGTAGCTTTTATTTAGCATTATGTTTTCCTAACAGGTAAATTAATAGTGAAACTCGTTCCTTCACCAACTTCGCTTTCAACAGTTATTTTACCCCCGTGATTATCGATAATTCCCCAAATTACAGAAAGCCCCAACCCGGTTCCTTTTTGTCCTTTTGTGCTGAAAAAGGGATCAAATATTTTTGTTAGATTTTCTTTTGGGATACCGTTGCCGGTATCGGAAAATTTAATCTCAATAAATTTCTGATCCCCCTCGGCATCAATATAATCCCACTTTTGCCAATTACAATCATATCGTGTACATCCTTCAATATTGCCCTGGTCATGTACAGCAATATTATATGTGTGTGAACCGCACACAGGGCAATTCTGGTTTATATCAACAAGTGAAATATTACACTCGGGGCAGAAAAGCTGTACATTGTTGTTTTTTCCCAGCGATACGTTATAAAGGTTTCTATGTTTGCCGTAAATCGGATCGAGATATATATACCCTTCTTTACCATTGGATTTTGCGCGAACTCTTATCGAAGAGAGTCCTTCAATTTTATGTTCGTAATCTTTTAAACTATGCCCGTTTGGGCAAGTTGCATATTTTATATGGACAATACCCTGAGGCAGAAGTTTGATCAATTTAGTTATTATAGAAATCTTTCCCCCTTTTTCACCGATTGCATCAATTGCGTTTACCAGTAAATTAACAAATACTTGCTGAATCTGGTTAGCATCAGCGTCAATTTGGGGCAAGTCTTCTTCATATTTTTCAATCAATTCAATATGATTGATTTTCAACTGATTTGCAACAACTGCAAGGGCGCGCTCAACAATCTCCGAAATATGAACCAGGCCAATCTTCGGTGTAGACTGCCGGGCGAAATCGAGCAATCCTTTTACTATTTCTCTGCTTCGTTTTGTTTCTCTTACGATTACATTTAAATCTTCCTGCATTTCGGGATTATCTTTTGTCCTTTTTGCAAGGTAACTACTGTATGTTAATACACCTGTTAAGGGATTATTGATTTCATGAGCAACACCTGCCGCAAGCTGACCTAAGCTTGCCATTTTATCCGATTGGAAAATTTGCATCCTCATTTCGGCTAACTTTTTTGTCATGGTGTTAAATGAGCGGGCGAGTACGCCTAATTCATCTTGACTATTATTTTTAATTATATAATTCAAATTTCCCACACCAATCTGGTTGGTGGCTTTAACAAATTCTCTTACCGGATTATCAACCCATTTTTTAACAAATAGTCCGATGATGAGACTGAGTGATAGGATGGAGACAACAGCAAAAAGAACCATCTTAATTTCACTTGACTTGATTTGGGCATCAACTTCCCTGAGGCACATTGTTACGTCCAGCACACCTAAAACTGTTTGCTCAGAAGAATGGGCGTGGCAGTCGGCTTCCCAGCATGATGGCTCATTATAAATAGGGTTGATAATTCCGAGAAGTCTATCCGAGTTAGGATCAATTCTGAATATTCTTGTTCTTTCGGGAATAGAGAGTCTTTGTAACGGCTGATCAGCTGCATGGCATGCATAGCAGCTTTCAGCTTTTTTATCAACCATCATCCCGATATCGGTATTCTCGGAAGAATAAATTATCTCTCCCTCTTTGTTAAGTAACCTTACACCGCCTATACAATCGTCAACACCGATAGTGTTAATAATATTGTGAATGCTTTCCCTGTTATTGGCTAACATATCGTAGTGAAGGCTTTTCTTAACGGTTTCACTAAGTTGATTAGCATGCCTTTCAACTTCGTTAAGTAAAACTTCACTTTGTGATTTTATGTTATAATAGGAGTAAACACCAATAATAATTATTGTTGTAATACCTACAGCCAGTATCAGTTTAAATCCGATTTTCTTAAGCATTCCGTTTTACCGCATCTAAATATTGTTTTTAAATTTCCTTTTATTTTTTTATCCTTTCACCCGGCAAATAATCGGGGAATGTAATATCCTCATCATGGCAATTTTCACAACTTGGTTTTTTATAATCAGGTTGTGAATGGCAGCTTTCACAGTCAAATTCAACGTGAGTTTCGCTAAGTATAAGACCTGTAATCTTATGGTCAAAATTTTCCTGGGTGAATTCATCATGGCAGTCGGAACAATTACCTTTTAATCCAGAGAATTTACCTTTAGTAAGATGACACTTATTACAGCTCAAATTAGAATGGAATTTATTAATATCGAACCCTGTGCTTGCAAAGTGATCGAATGGAGCTTTTTCTTTATTTGAATGACAATCACCGCAGCCGGTTTTTGTATCGTGGCAGGTTGAACAAAGAACATGATGCTGTTCTAAAGATTTAGGTGTACCCGCAGTGTGTTTTTCCTTGTCATGACATTTTGCGCAGCTTTCCTTAGAATGACAATTCTCACAATCCAAATTAAAGAGACTAACATGTTCATTGTGGAAAAAGGTTACTAATTTTCCCTGATCGGTATTTGTGTTATATACGATCTTCGTAGGTTCGATAATTTTCGGATGAATCCTTTCTTTGCTTTCAGCTAATGATGCACTTTTAAGATCGGCGTTTTGACCTTTGCGTGCATGACAACTTTCACATTCCACTGTACGAGACCATTCCCTGTGGCAATCCATACATTGACGGTGATAAGCCCCTTTAAGGTCCGGGATGCTCACATTTTCCCGTTTTCTCGATGTTTCATGGCAAGCAGTACATCCCAGTACTCCTCCCGGGGGATTGTAATGATGACACATCGAACAACCCCCCGCCATACCCGACATTTCTGCGTGAAGCTTATGTGTAAACCGAGCAGGCTCATACATATCGTTATCGGTAATAAATTGATTTATTATAATCACATCAGGTCCTTCTTCGGGGGCATGATGCATTGTTATCATATTTTCACGTGGGCAATTATATAAACATGGATCGCTCTTGGTTGGAATTTCACATGCATGGCATGTTTTACATTCCAAAGTTTTGGGGGACGGGTGTACTTTTGTTTTGTTTTGTGCAAAAACAGATAAAGATGAAATCAGAAATAGAGCTACATATATTATTAGTTTTTTCATGATTCACCTCTTAGTGCGAATTTCGTTTTAGCTGTAATTCCCTTAACGGGGAGACTGATAACCGGAAAGATCATCACAAAAGCCCGGTAAATCAATACCTCCATTGCTATGAAACTAAGAGTAACTAAAATTTCACCAACCGATGGAAAATAAGAATGCTCTGCGTAAGGGGGATTATATGCAACAAGAAAATTATTCAATCTATTGAAAGAGACCCCTGCAATTACAAAGCAGGAAGCAACGAATATCCATGTGGGTGAATTATTCACTTGTCTTGATAGAAACATACGTAACGCAATGATAATAACCATTACTTCAATCAGGAACATTATACTCTCTACGGAAACTTCAGTTAAATAAACCCAAACTCCGCGGATTGCAACGTCTATAATTTTTACAGCGAGATAAATGCCAAGCATCGGCGCAATCATTTTACCGAGTTTCGACAACACATCCATTTCGGGTTTTAACTTAAAAGATTTGGATGAAATCAATGATTCGAAAATAACCATCGGGAAACCGACCGATATAGCCGAAATTAAAAAGAGTAAAGGCAAAACCGGTGTCTGCCATAACGGGTGCATTTTGGGGCCCGCTATTATCATCAATGTACCCAAAGAGGATTGATGCAGACATGACAGCACAACACCTGCTATGATAAAGATGAACATTGTTTTTGATAATGTCCGGTCTAGAAATCTTAATAATGTATCAACCGGTTTGTTAAATTTTGAAAGAAATCCCCAGAGGTTAACTCTTCCCATGAAGCGTTCCGTAACAATCGGAATCAATTCAATATAGAGCACGGTCAGATAAGTCATTACACAAGCACCAACTTCAAATAAAACGGAATTACCGTTCCACATTGAAGGGAGGAACATGTGCCAAAGGTTGTAGTATCTACCAAGATCAACACCTACACTTGCTCCAACAAATGTATAGCCCAAAGCAGCAGTAAGCAGCGCGGGGCGTACAATTGTATGATAATCATCCTTGTGCATAATATGACCAAGTGCAGCGGTAGTAAAACCTCCTGCTGCAAGGGCAACTCCCAATGCAACATCTAACCCGATCCAAATACCCCAAGGATGCTGGTTGTCTAAATTTGTTACTGCACCGATACCGAATAAAAATCTTGCAGCCAGAAAGGCCAAACCTGCTAATGCAAATATGGTAATCACCATCACAGTAGGAGTGAAATACCTTTGCCGGATCGGTTCGGGTTTCAAATGTGAATGCGAACTCATAAATTTTTCCTCCTAGTGTGTATCATGTTGATCAGTTTGTTTTTTATTAAGCCACATCACTCCTCCAAGAAGAGCGTAAAGTGCAATTGGCGGGATGAAGTAAGCAAAAATTCCATGCTGGATCGACTCTGATACACCGGGGGCAGGATCACCTCCCAATTTCGGAAATTCCAAATCGGAAAATTTTGTACCTGCCAGATAAATCCAAGAAGTTCCTCCAACTTCGTGCTCACCTAAAATATGATCAATGTACCTATCAGGATTTCTTTCAATTCGTTTCCTGGCAATATCAATTAGATCTTTTCTCTTTCCATAAGTAAGTGCTTCAACCGGGCACATATCAACACAAGCCGGCAGCAATCCTTCATTGGTGCGTTCTATGCAAAAGTCGCATTTCATAATTCTTGGTTCAATTGCCTTGTGATATTCGAAGGTTGGTATTTGAAATGGACAAGCAACCATACAATAACGGCAGCCTATACATTTGTTTTCATCCCATACAACGGAGCCATTCTCTAATTTTGAAAAAGCTCCTACAATGCAAGCCGAGACACATGCCGGATGATCGCAATGCATGCATTGAACTTTAACATCATAGGGAATTTCTGATTTTTTTAGATTAGGATACTCGTTTACTACTGTTAATGCTGTGTGGTCGGGTCTGCGGGATTTTTCAAATACGCTTCTATCTTCATAACTCATCAAATCGCCACTTGGCATATCATGGGCATTTTTGCAAGCCCATTCACATTTTCTACATCCTACGCAAACCGTCGTATCTACCAATACTCCCATCCTGTCTTCGGAAAGTATATTGGTGGGGCCTGCCTTTACCGATGTTGCCGTTAAACCGGTAGCACCTGCTATAAGGGCTGATGTCTTAAAAAAATCACGGCGGGATTGTTTCGCCATTTAATTTTTCTCCTATAGATTGGAAAAGGATACTATGCTGTATTAATGATTATTATAATGAACACTGAGAAAGCATACATCTTGTATTAATTCATTTGTTTGATACAATTATTTTAATGAACTTGGATTGTGAATCAATGATTTGCTGAAACCATTATATACTATAATCTGATAATTCTACTATAAGAGTTATTTGTCTTTTATTAAAATACATAGAATAAAAAGCTTTGTCAACGAATACTCTCTATTAGAAATCGGGTGAATATTTTCCCCGATTATTTTAAGAAATTCCTGTCAGTTTTTTTTATTAGAGTGTTATTTCTGCTTATGTAATAGAAACTTCTGAAAAATTGAAAGATGGTGCTATTGCGGGGCTAATTTTGCCGAAGCCTCTCTATGCTAACAAGGCAAAAAATTTATAAATTATACTGAAATTGGATATAAGTGAAATAATAATTTGCTGCAGTATTGTTAAATGTGGTTCCATAATCTACTCCAATACCGATCTTAATACCCGATTCAAATTCATCGCAAAAATCCAAACCGATCAATACACTGAATGATAAACCGTAGTTCCAAACATTAATATCGCTGAAGGTCCTGTCATTTAAAATAAGAGGACCGATACCTCCTTCTGCATAAATAATGTCGGTTAAATGCTGCTCCATATAGATTTTTACAACGAAAGCTTTCATAAAAGGATATTCTTTTTTGGTTCGGTTTTCAGGTAAAAAGTAATTTATCTTACGGGCATAGATAAAATTGAATCTCAATGTATAGTCTTTGGCGAAAGCCGGTTTATAATCAATAAAAAAACTCCCTGCAAAACTTGTGAAAGAAGGGGAGTTGCTTTTTATTTCACCAATTCCCAAATATGAACCCAAGCCAATCTTATGAGATTGGGCAAAACATGATCCGGCTAAAATAATTGTAATCAAAAGTGTGTTGGTGAATTTTTTAATACTCATTGATTTTCTTTATTTAAGTTTTCATACAAAAAGGATATTTTCATTTAAGCAACTTTGACATTAAGATAAAGAAAAATTAGTGAGGGAAAAATGAAAAAAACATTGTATTTCTACAAAGCAATTGTTTCGGGTGTTTATGACGGTGATACAATAACGGTGGAAATTGACTTGGGACTAAAAGTTTTTATAAAAGGTGAAAAGATTAGGTTGAATAGAATTAATGCCCCTGAGCTAAGAGGAACTGAAAAACAAAATGGGAAAGCATCTCGTGATTTTTTGAGAGAGCAAATTCTGAACAAGGAAATTTTTATCGAAACAATCAAAGACAGAAAAGGGAAATACGGTCGATACCTGGGGGAAATTCATCTTGAAAAATCGACAGGTAAGTTTATTAATGTAAATGACTTAATGGTTAAAAATGGATTTGCATCATACAAATCGTATTGAAATTTTTTAATAATGCAGCGCAAGCCATATTGTCTGAGTCGTTTCATCTGTCCACTTAACCCGGTGTTTTTTATGTGCAGGAATTATCAAATAATCTCCCTGCCGAAGAATTATGCTATCTTCATTTTCAAAAGAGAGTTCCGCACTTCCTTGAAGAAGTAAAACAAATTCGTTTTTCTCTTGATCATACCAATAACCGGGGGGAGAAGAATGAGCTTCCGAAATGATTCTCTCCAATTTGAAATTACTCTCTTCAATCAGGGGTTCGAAAACTTCCGCTTTCAGATCAGCCGGTATATTTGCAAAGATATTATTAATTATTAGTTTCACTTTTAGCAGTCTACTAGGATAATTCTTAATTGTTCAGCTGATGCAGCTTCCTTAAGGACTTCTATCATATCGAAAGGATTATTCAAATCATGTATATGCCGGATGTGTTGTTCATATCCCGCTAGGGTTCGCAGCATGGATTTTTTATTAATTAACTGCCCTCCGGTTGCGGCGGCTTGCTTATTGTATAGAATTACAATTTTAATAGGGATCTCTCTTCCAACTGCTTCCAGGAGCCCAAGCTGCCCCGCTGAAATAAAACTAAAATCGCCTGTTATTGCCCAAACATTTTTATAACCTGCTAAGTATGCCCCAATTGCCAGCGGAATGCTTCCCCCCATGTATGTAATAATATCAATTAATTCATAAGGCGGAAGTGTAAAAGAACTTGAAACGCCGGTATCACCGGTAACAATATCGCCTTTAAATTCCTTGAACGCATCGAAAAAAGGGATATATTTCTTTGCCGCGTCTTTTATTCCGGCGGGCAATTGAAAGGGGAAGACCGGCATAGATGGGCGAGCAATGGCGGTAATATCCCCCTGCAGTTTTTTTGCTGTGAATAGTTTGAATTGGTAGTCGGCAAAATAAGGAAGCACTGCATGCTGCATAGGGTCTCTTTTGTATGTGAAATTTTTCTTCAATGAAAGATCGGGCTCAAATTCTGTTTCTTGTAAATATGTTTCGGAATTAACCAGCAGAACAATCGGCTGCCTGCGTAATTCGGAAACTTGATAACAACTAAATATATCTTGATAAATAATTTCACAACTAGCAACTTTATAGGGAAGCGACAATCCTTTTAACACCGGTCTTATATCAAAAATATTATCAGAATGCTCACCTGTTTTGTCTTCAAATAAAATAATAACAAAACCGGCAGTGATATTTGTATACATTGAATCGATAACACTATTAGCCGCCTTCATCAAACCATGTGTTTTCATTAATGAAACGGAACGTTTTCCCGCGATACTAGCGCCGTGAGATATTGTATAAGCCACTTCTTCATTGAAAGAAACGAAAGCTCTTTTCATTTTGATTTGGTTGTAACTTTCAAAAGCTTCGGTAGCTCCGTGGCCGGGTACGTGTGTGATAACATCAATACCAAGGTCGATTAATGCATGCGCTATTGCCTCGGATAGTGTAGTTCTCATATTATCAACTCTCCTTAAAGAAGTTGGAGCCACATAAATTAATTGGTATCAACTTTATTTAGCGACTTAAAATCATGCCCAGTCGGGTTTTGAAAAATTCTTAAATCAAACTGAGGGACAACAGCTAGAATATGATCGAAAATATCAGCTTGAATATCCTCGTATTCAATCCATGCTGTAGTATTGGCAAAGACATAAATTTCTATCGGTAAACCCTCTGGGCCGGGGGGCAATTGCCTAATTAGGAAAGTCAGCCCTTTATTGATATCGTCCCTGTTTCTTAAATATTCTTTTATATACGAACGGAATGTTCCAATGTTCGTCATCCTTCTCCCGTTAACAATTTCCCCCTTCCCGATTTTTCTATCATTATTATATTTTGCTATCTCTTCTGTTTTTCTTTTCACATAATCGGAAAGCACATTTATTTTTTGATACTTTGCAATTATTTCGTCATCAACAAACTTTATGCTGGATTGATCGATAAATATTGCTCTCTTAATTCTTCTTCCGCCGGATAACTGCATTCCGCGCCAATTCTTGAATGATTCCTCGATCAACTTGTATGTTGGAATAGTAGTAATTGTTTTATCAAAATTCTGTACCTTTATCACATTGAGCGAAATATCCATCACATCACCATCAACACCGTATTTTGGCATTTCGATCCAATCCCCCACCTGAACAAGATCGTAAGAGGATATTTGTATACTGGCAACGAAAGAGAGAATTGTATCTTTAAATATTAGAATAATAATCGCGGTTAAAGCTCCAATACCGCCTAGGAGAGCCCATGGACTTTGGCCGGAAAAGATTCCCACTATCAGAACGGCGCCCCAAATATATATTATAATTTTTATTACTTGTAAGTAACCTTTTATCGGTCTCTTCTTGTACCTGTCAATTTTTTGATAAATATCTGAGAAGGAAGTTAATATTAATCCAATGGAAAGGAGTATGAATACGAGAATCAATGATTCCAAAATCCTACCGGTTAATTTTTCAGCCACGGGAATAAGGTATGTGAATTCATGCAGAATTATCAACGGAATAATAATAGACAAACGGCTTAGTACTTTTCTATTTAAAAGAATATCATCAAATTCAGTTTTGGTTTTGGAAATTACTTTTTGAATTCCTTTTAATACGATTTTATTAGTAATCAAATAAGCCAGGGAAGAGAGTAAAATTACGCCGATTAATTTTAAGAGATCAATTGACCAGGGATATTGGTTCAAATAATTTTCTATTTCTTTAAGTATCATTATTCTTCCATACATTAGGTATTTTTAACACACTAAGTTACAAATATTTTAAATTTATTTGGCTACCAAAAGGGAATACGTCATTCCCAATTTTTGTATGCATTTTCCATCGTGAAAATGATTATTTTCGCTCGTTAAATTTCGAGGAATTATATTGGTTATATTTCAGAATAATTCTCGCTCCAAAAGGATTTTAAATAATTTTATTTCACATAATCATATTTCGAATACGGCGAAGTTATGTTCAAAGAAAATACAAAAGCTTACTGGGCATGGATTGTTGTATGTATAGTATGGGGTACAACTTATCTTGCAATAAGAATCGGAGTAGAACATCTTCCTCCACTTCTCTTTGCAGGGTTCCGTTGGTTAATTGCCGGATCAGTGCTCCTTTTTTACTTCAGATTACGAGGTAGACGCTTCCCTAATAAAAATCAAATATTTCATTTGGGTATTGTAGGTATATCGCTGCTTGGAGTTGCAAATGGTTTGGTCGTTTTTGCCGAACAATGGGTCCCCAGCGGTTTGGCCTCGCTTTTAATTACAACAATTCCGTTTTGGGTTGTTGGAATTGAATCATTTCTACCAAACGGGCCTAAATTGAATTTACAAATTATACTTGGTGTAATTTTGGGATTGATAGGAGTGGGATTAATATTCAGCGGTGATCTACAAAGTTTGTTTAATCCAGAATATTTTTGGGGTGTAATAAGTTTATTCGGTGCGGTAGTAGCATGGGCGGGGGGATCTCTTTATTCAAAATATAAAAAGCTGAATGTACAACCGATGATGGGGGCGTCTGTTCAAATGCTGATAGCCGGTATTGCACAAACCACAGTAGGACTTTTACTCGGTGAATTGAGTGAGTTCTCATTCAATCAAAGCGGCTTTTTAGCATTTTTATATTTAATAATATTCGGGTCGATAATATCTTACACTTCTTACATTTATGCAATTACCCATTTGCCGGTTTCGTTTGTTTCTACTTACGCTTATATTAATCCTGTGATAGCTTTGTTTTTGGGCTGGCTGGTATTAGATGAAAAATTGGATTTTACAATTATCATAGCGGCAACTGTAATTTTAATAGCTGTTGCAATTGTGACAAGAGCAAATCATCGGATGCGTGCAATAACACCGAGGGGAATTCCGGAGGAGAAACCTTAGAATTTGATCTCTTTATGTGAGGCAGAAACTTTTAGAATCAAAAATAGATTTCAGCTTGGAGATAAATTGAATTCGGGTAATACCAGTATTCCGTAAGTTCATCCCCATAAAATATTTGTGAGCCGATATTTATATAAATATCTGAAGTGATTGAGTAGTTACCGATTACACCAATAAAACCGCTTTTGTCGTTTAGATTCAAGTTATTGGTTACTGTTAAATTAAATAGCGGCGTTAGCTGGTAGACTGCGCTGACCGCCATATAATTTTTGCTCATGTTAAGAATCTCACCAACAATCAAACGGTTGAATTGATATTGGAATTTATCGGTTTTGCCTTCACCGTTGAAATGATATTCTAATAGAGCGTATAATTCCGGTGTGAATTGATAATCTATACCGAGAATGAATTTGATATAATTGTTGTCGGAATTAATATCATCAATTGAATAGATGCCTTCGCCCCGTATGCCTGCTTCCACAAAATTACCTGCAAAATCACAACCAACCACATATCGATTGTCGAAATATCCGCCGATCATCGCAACATCATATTCGTTGAAATTGGTTCTGAATCTAAACCCATAATTGCTGTTCTTAATTTTTTCTTGAGGATTGAATACGATATTTAAGTCGGTAAAGTTGCCAAGATAAAATTTGGCCGCGAGTGCGTCTGCGCCGTCTTTTTCAGTTTTATAAAAAGTAGTCGGATTGATTGGATTAAAAAGATCAGTAGGGTTCCAAACACGTCCGGTGCCCCATGAAATTCTTTGCCGCCCTATCTCAATATTACCGAAATCGAATTCCTGTCTAAAATAAAGTCTGTCGATGAAGTGTGTTATCGTCACATTGTTTTCTGTTACGGGGTTCCAAGTCATATCAATTATTTGACGTCGGCTGTTACCGGTTGTACCGAAAAACATATTACCAGAACCGGCTGAATAAATACCCGCGATTTCATATTCCATATTGATTCGGCCCCCTTCCCACATGTAAAAAGCGGGGTGCAATCTAATTCTTGTCAGGTTCATAAATTGATTTTGCTCTATGTTAAACAGTTGAGCTATCTTTTTATTGGAAGAAGAATAAATAGGCAGATCGATTACATAACCGGAAAAATCAAACTCGTATTGTGCATTTAACTTTAAAGTGCAAACCAATAAAAAGGGGAAAATATATTTTAGATACCGCATAGACTTATCCATAAAAAAGTTATTCTGCAATTTTGCCGTCGGTCAAGATCAATAATCTTTTAGCCCTGTCCATTACTTGTTTGTCGTGCGAAGAAAAAATAAATGTGATGTTTTTTTCTTCATTCATCTTCTGCATTAAATCCAAAAGGACTGATGCTGTTTTACTATCGAGGTTCGCGGTTGGCTCATCCGCGAGTACTACAGTCGGGTTATTTATAATTGCTCTCGCCACGGCAACACGCTGCTGCTGTCCGCCGCTCATTTCATTCGGTTTTTTATCGGCCAGGTCTTTAATACCCAGTTCTTCCATCATCGTCAATGCTCTCTCTCTCCGTTCGGAGTCAGGGATACCCATAAGCATCATACTGAATTCGATATTTTCTATAGCAGTAAGTACAGGGATTAAGTTGTATGCCTGGAATACGAATCCCAATTTGTGCAATCGGAAATCGGATAATTCTCTTCTGGACTTTTCTGAAATGTCTTCATTCTCAAAAAACACTTTGCCAACGGAAGGTTTATCCAGCGCGCCGAGAACATTTAGTAATGTAGTTTTACCGGAACCTGATGGACCTGCGATCACTAAAAATTCTCCTTTGTTAACCGTAAGGTTTATGCCTCTGAGTGCATGAACGGGAACCCCGTTATCGGAATAAGTTTTTTCTAATTGTTCTGTTCTAATTATTTCCATGATCTATATCTTCTTTTTATTATTAAACATATCTAAGAGCGTAAACCGGTTCTAATTTCACGGCACGGTATGCCGGGTAAATAGCGCCGATAATTGTCATGAAGGGGATTAAGATTATGGTTGTTATAACTTTCCCCAACACCAACTCCGGGTATATGATTGAACCTATGCCGACAGAATCCAAGGATGATGCAAAATCGACAAGATTGATTCCGCTGATGGAGATAGGCCACAGCAGCAGCGCTCCTATTACAACACCGATGATTGTCCCCACAACACCAAGAACCGAAGCTTCTGTTACAACCATCGCAAATAGTTTTCTGCTTTTCATCCCAATAGACATAAGCACGCCGAACTCATGAATTCTTTCAAAGACAGCCATCAACATTACATTGATAATGCCGAAGATCATTGCCAGCCCGATTATGAAATAAAATATTCCCATATATTCATCCATCATTTGAACTTGCATAACAAGCATCGGGAGCAGGTCTTCGTATGAAAAAACTTCGTACCTGTTATCCAGCTTTGCTATAATTTGATCGCGAACGAGATTTGCATTGTTGTAATCTTTTACTACAACGGCGTATTCATAAATATTATCTCCAATCTCCATCATACGCTGGGCACTTGGCAGGTTAACGTAAATATATGATTTGTCATATTCCGAGCTTGGAGTTTTGAACAAGCCGACAATTCTAAACACATCGGAGCCGATTGAACCTTCCGGTGTATTCACCATCACCACAACTTTATCGCCAAGCGATACGCTCAATTTCTCGGCAAGTTTGGTTCCCATTGTTATTTCTCTTTCCCCCCCGGTTAGATATGTCCCCTCAACAATGGATGCCTCAATCAGTGAAACGCTCCCTTCCTTATCATGATCAACGCCGTAGATGTAAACCCCGGAGGAATTTGAAGCGCTGCTGAGTAGTCCGAAGGTAATAGTTCTTCTACTATAGTGAGCAATGTTATTGTTTTCACTCAGTACTTTGTCAACTTCTTTATAGTCTGGCATAAAATTTTGGGTTACTTTACTATCGTTAAAACCTTCTTTGTGGATTTGCACATGAGCGGTGTTCAGACTTATTTGATTCCTCAACATTTGATTCATCCATCCGATCATGAAAGCATCCATAAAGATTATAGCGATAACCCCGACAATAATCGATCCCAACACAATGGCAGATCTTCTTTTATTGCGCCAAATATTTCGCCATGCAATTTTTAATAACATTATAATTCCCTGTAACTTTTGAATTAAGTATATCGAATACCTTTTAACGGTTCTAATCTGAAAACTTTTACCAGCGGGTATAAACATGCCGCGATTGAAACAATCAAAATTGTTAGTGAAACATTAATGAAAATGCCTAATGCGATTGATGACTCCATCACGGGCAGGAATCCATATTCGGCCCACATGTCGGCATATTCGCCGGCAAACTCAATTGGATTGAGAACAATATAATAATTGATTCCCCAGCCGATGATATCTCCAAGCAGAACACCGAGCAACGTGAGAAAAATAGTTTCGAGTAAAACAAGCCATACCAATTTTAACTGGGGCATTCCAATCGACAATGTTACGCCGAACTCGTTAAATCTTTCTGTTATCGACATTAACACTGTATTCAAAATCCCGAAAGTAACAATCGTAATTAATACAAGCAGCATTATTATGCCGCTCGCGTTATCCATATCAATCATTTGTTTCATGTCGGGGAGAACTTCTTCCCACGTGAGTGCAGTGATATCTTCGTTTTCTATTTTATCGTTTAACTGTTCACTTACATTTTCAATTTGAGAAAGATCTTCTAGTTCAATAGCTACAGCGTGAATATTGCCGTAGAGAGCAAGAAGATCCTGCGCTGCATCGATACCCATAAAGACACCCATCGCATCGAATTCCTGCATTCCCATTTTGAATGTTCCGATGATTTTGAATTTCAAATTTCCGAGTGAGCCGTCGTAACCTTGCGAGAGGATTACAACCTCGTCGCCGATTTCGGCTTTAAGATTTTTAAGAAGTTTGTACCCGACGACAATTTCATATGAAGAAGCGGAATCGAAAAACTTGCCGTCTTTTAGTTTTTCCAAAATATGTGTTGTTGTTTTTTCTTTTTCAGGATCGATCCCGAATATTGCGGTTCCGAGCGAGATATCTTTGAAACTAATCAACCCGTCGGCGTTAACACGCGGCGCGTAGGATGTAATGTCTTCGGTGGATTCGATTGATTCAACAATTTGGTCGGTCAAACGGAAGCATTTGTTTAGTGACGGATTCTGCTGGTAACCTGTTTTTTGAATTTGCAGGTAACCCGAAAAAATCTCAACCGAATTTTTAATATTGACCGCGTATGTTCCAAGTTGCATACCCCGCATTGCTATTGCCATAAATGTTGCGAAAGTTATGGCAGCTAACGTCAGGAGTGAACGTCTTTTGTTGCGCCATATATTACGCCAGCCTAGTTTAAATAATAGTTTCATTTAGTTGCCTCTTTCTAATTCCTGGAAGCTGAAAATCTTATTATTAATTTTTATATCGAATTTCATATCGAGCACTTTGAATGTTGTTGAATTACTCTTTTTCACATTGTTAAACATTTTCCAAACCGCGGGCATTTTTCTATTGCCGAATGTTTTAATATCTGAAAAAACCATGTAACGCATCAACTCACCTTTTTCGCTGTAATAATCTACGCGTGAAGGGAGGTAATCAACTTTGCGTACAAAGTAATCCAATTTCCCCCAAACGACCGGGGCATTCGGGCGGGGTAGTAGTTCAATTTTCCAGCAGAGTACTCCGTCAATTTCTTTTTCACCTACAATCTTTTGTGTATAATCATCATTCAAATTTGATTCGCGCACAAGGTCGTCATTTGTAAAGTCGGACCCGTTCCATGATTGCAGCATCATTGATGGAGGTATCTTAATAGTAGTCTCTGTATTCTTTAAATAATTCCACATCTCGTTTTTAATTTTCAGTGTTTTGTTGCCTGCTTCTCTTCGTGGAGATTTTATTACGATCAATGCTTTTTCGTTTCCTACCCACCAGCTTTCCATTACAAGCTGCCTCGTAAAATCGGCGGTCTCTACAGTCATTTCAATTTCGCCAAATGCAGAATCTCCTTTGATGGAGTCTTCAGCTTTTTTAATGATTTCTTCGGCAGTCTGTGCTTTTAGGATTAATGGAAAGCAAATTATAAGCAGAATCATTGTGAATTTTTGCATGATTTAATCGCCTTATTTATGTTGACTAAACGGTCAGTCAAAAAATAATATTTTTTCCCATTCATGTCAAGCAGTTTTAGGGGAACCCCGACTTATTCATCAGAAGCTTGCAAATCAAGCCATAATCAATTAAGTTTATGACTGAACATTTAATCAATCAAAAAAATCATGCCTAGAACAGAAGAACAATATAAAGAGATCCGTGAGAAATCGCGCAACCTGATTATTCAAACAGCATTAAAATTATTTGCTCTAAAAGGGTATCACGGAACTTCGATTGCAGATATTGCAAAAGAAGCAGGCATCTCAAAAGGATTGGCTTATAATTATTTCAAAAGTAAAAGCGATTTGATTGAAGTGGTTCTCGAACAACTTGGAGTTGAAGTTAATCAGATGTTTGCCGGGATTGAATCGATATCCGACCCTTATGAAAAATTGCGATTATTTATTGAAGGAACTCTTGATAGCATTAAAAATGATGAAGAATTTTGGTCTCTTTATTTTGGGTTGTCGCTTCAGCATGACGTTTTGGAAATTTCAAAAAAAGTACTCGGCAACATAATCGAACAGACATTCGGCCTTATAGAAACATTGTTTATTGAGATTGGAGTAAAAGACGCCAAAGCCGAAGCGAGAATTTTCGGGGCGATACTTGACGGAGTGGGCGTGCACTATGTTTATGATAAAAAAAATTATCCGCTTGAAAAAGTTAAACAGCAGTTGATAAAAAAATACAGCCGCGATGGTTTAGCCAGTTTAACAATTTAATAATCATTTTCCTAATTCAAATCCTTAACTACCTCATACCTCTTGGGTTTACTAAACAAACTGAAAATTATCGTAAATAGAAATGAGAGGAAAAAGGCCGGGATCAATTCGTACACAAAACTTTTTAAGATCGGAACCTGATTCCAAATAATTACAGTTACCATTCCTGTTATAAATCCGGCGGCTACTCCGTTCCTGCTTGTCCGCTTCCAGAAAAGTGATAGCAACAAGGGCGGCCCAAACGCGGCGCCCAAACCGCCCCATGCAAATAAAACCAACCAGAAAACCAAATCACTAGCGATAAATCCGAATATGAGTGCGGCATTAACTAAAATCAGTATTATAATTCTGCTGTAGAAAACCAATTCCTTTTCTGTTACTTCTCTTTTGGGATTTACAATTTTTTGATAGACATCCCGTATCGCGGCAGAAGCGCAAACAAGCAGCATCGAATCGGCAGTTGACATTACAGCAGCTAAAATTGAAGCGATTACCACACCGAATAAAATCGGGTGTAAATGCTGCTGCGCCAAATAGGGGAATAAATTTTCAGCATCTCCCGCAGGTAGCATTTCAACCGATCCGAAACTTGCTCGTCCGATAAGACCAATTATTATGGCCGATATTCCCATTAAAATATTCCAAAATGTTCCTATGTACGCGCTGAATTTTAGTTTGTCCGGATCATCAATTGACATGTAGCGTACAAGTATATGAGGATTGCCGGGGGAACCGAGTCCAATTCCTGCAAAACCTATCAGCGCTCCGGCACTTAAAGCAAACGGATCGATCAATGTGATGTCGACATTTTGAATTGCAGAGATTGTACTTTCGATACCGCCGAAATCATAAATGGCTATAACAGGTACGGCGCATAACGCGAAGATCATAAAAATTGCCTGGATTACATCGGTTAACGAAACAGCCATGAATCCCCCCAGCATTGTGTAAAGTAAAACAATCAATGCGGTGATAAGAACTCCCGTTGTTTGCGATACACCGAAGCTTGCGCTAAATGCTTTCCCCCCTCCAACAAATTGGGCGCTCACATACGCCGTCATGAAGACAATAATTATTATAACCGATAAAATTCTAAGCAAATGAGAATTGTCATTGTGGCGTGATTCGAAATAGTCAGGTATCGTTAAGTCATTGTTGGTTTCGGTCTGCCTTCGTAACCTGGGAGCAGCAAGCAGAAACATAAAGAACTCAGCTATCACATATCCTATAAATGCCCACATTGCGGAGGCCCCCATCGTAAAAGCCATCCCGGTTAAACCGATAAGCAGCCAACTGCTTCTGCCCGATGCAACAGCGCTTAATGCGACAACAAACTTATTCATCTTTCTTCCGCCTAAGAAAAATTCATTCAGCCCAAGTGAAGAAAAACGAGCGCTATAAATTCCTATCAACAGTATTAAAAGTATATAACCAATAAACGCAATCAAAGTATAAGTATTGCCGGAAATTTCAAATCCAATTGCATTTTCCAAAACTCACCTATAATTTTTATGAACAATTATTTTCTAATCTATTTTTCGTTCAAGGTACAGAGCGTACTAGTTTCAGTTCGTTCAAAATTTGATCAGCACTTCTGAAAAATAATAGGCAGAGATATCAACCGGAAGAATAAAACGACCGAGAATATAATCGGCCATATAACAACAGCGGTTTTGCAATTTGCAATTCTTCCCATCGCAAAAATTTCTCTATAGTTGATACAATTTTGCTAATTAAGTTAAAAAGAAAAACAAAATTAATACAGGCAAGATTTATATTTTAAAAAGAATTGAGTTTTAAAATTGCGGATCACTAATCGATCTGGTCGAGTAAATATCTTTCACCGGATTTTAAAAATTGGAGCCTTTTTACAATTTCCTGATCGCCGCTGTTGAAATGTACAAAAAGGTTGTAATGTGGAACGTTGTCGTCTAGTGTGGTATTATATTCTCCAATCGTATATTCACTCAATTCCAACAGTGCGCTCAACTGGATGCAGACTCTTTTAACTTGATTTAATTCATACCTTTCTTCGATATTGTATGTGTCAACATCATCCCTTTTTTCGTCGCTGCCTGAATATGCTATATATTTTGAAGCCTCCTTAAAATTCATTGTTTTACTGCAATTGATCAATTTTATAAGAATTTGTTGCACTTCATGCTCATGGTTTTTTTCTTGTGCAAATAAATTTAAAGTTGTAATTGCAAAGAAAATGAACGCATATATTTTTATGAATTTTAAAGACATAAATTCCAAGCTCCTCTTCCGAAATTAATATGTAAAATGTTTTATCTGTTCTCCTTTGGCGCTGATATCTGTCATTGCCTCAATACCAATCTGTAGATGAAGATCAACATATTGTTTTGTAACCATTCTATCTGATTCCTGGGTTTTAATACCTTCCGGTATCATCGGTAAATCGGAGACTAATAACAAAGCTCCCCTGGCAAGCTGGTTGGCATAGCCGGCAATAAAAATCGTTGCGGTTTCCATATCAATACCTATTGTGCCCAGTCTTCGAAGATAATCTTTAAATTTTTCGTCCCATTCCCAAACTCTTCTATTGGTTGTATAAACAACGCCGGTTCTATATTCCATATTATGATCAATGATTTTATCCGAGACAAATTTGTGAAGTTTGAACGATGGTAGAGCGGGAACTTCAGGCGGCATGTAATCGTTGCTTGTTCCTTCGCCTCTTATTGCTGCCGTTGGTAATATAAAATGCCCGATTTCGGTTGAGTCTTTCAGTCCGCCGCATTTACCAAGAAATAAAATTCCTTTAGGATCGCGTGCCACAAGAAGATCCATTATGGTTGCTGCATTCGAAGTTCCCATCTGGAAATTAATGATCGTCAAACCGTTATTATTTGTGGCCGCCTGCATCGGGTGTCCTTCACCTTTAATATCGCAATTAAATTGATCGGCAAATTTTTCCACGTAATTTCTAAAATTTGTTAAGAGCATATAGTCGCCCAACTCGTCTATCTGTGCGCCGGTATATCTAGGTAACCAATCTTTTGCGATTTCCAATTTTGTTTTCAATTCCGATCTCGAATTTTTAAAATTATTTGAATTCAACTTTTTCGTATAGTTCACTCTTAGGTTGAATTTTTAAATTAATATATGAATTTATCTTTAATGCAAAAATAGAGAATAAATAACCCAGAAGTGAACCCAATAATGCACCGAATAAAATATCTGAGGGGTAATGAACACCTACATATGGGCGCGATAATGAAATAATAAAAGCGGAGATAAACAAAATCCATTTTAATTTCGGGAATATTCTATAAAAAAATACCGCAACGGCAAAATTATTTACAGCATGTGAAGAGGGCATTGAATAGGAACCTGTGCATCCGGCTAAGATATTTACGTCGGGTAAAACATTGCATGGTCTCACCCTTGCGAAAAAATTTTTCAAAAGGGAACTGCTTACCTGATCTGATGCCGTAATAAGTATAAGCGCGGTTATAGCAGCTATTTTTCCCAATCTTCCACCTTTGAAGAATGCTATCGACCATAATATTAAATATGCTATATACCAATGCTTAACTTCGGTAATGAAAGTGAAAAATTTATCTAGTATGGGATTGGAAATAGTTTGATTAATAAAATAAAATACAGCAACATCAATCGAATAGAAAAACTCTATCATAAGGTTAATCTCTTCATTTTAGTTTCACTTTTACAAATATGCCGGTAAAGATAACGAATTATCAATTAAATCTTTATGCTTCTAATTATGTGTTCTTTATCATGATAATAATTGCTTGATTATACGAATTAGCTTAATTTTATGTTTGGGTTTTACATGCCTACAACTGGTTCCGTAAATTTAAGAAATCATTAATGGTTTAGGAAAAGTTTTTTGGAGAAAGAAAATAAGTATTTATTGTTTAAGAGTGAGGCTAAAAAATTATTATTGCCCCCGTTGAGAGTATTGGCTGTGTTTATGGCTGTTGCAGGGCTTTTTGCGTTGATTTTCGAAGTTAGACACTTTAATAACTTTTCTTTAGAAATATATATATCAAGATTGGCCGCGACTGTTATTGCCTTTGTTGTTTTGTTTCTTACCCATTTAGGAATTGGTAAAAAACATCCGGTGTTTTTGGTACACATGCTTTTAGTGGCGGTTATTTCGTCTTTCGGAATTATTATTTTTCTTATACCGGAAACACTCGTGTTTAATTCGCATATTATAAGCCTGATACTATTTACAGTAGCTCTATTTCTAAGCTGGGAAGTAAGCAATCAAATTATTGTTGCAATATATTATAATGTTGTTTTTGCTGCATCGATTTTAATGAATGATACCTCGATTTATTTTCTCCCCAATATGTTTGAGTCGGTAATATTTGTTCTTTTTATTAGCATAATGTCTATTGCCGCAAGTGCTTTTAGTTATAAGCTTCGTAGAGATACAATTTATAAATCTTTTGAAGTTACCGAATCGGAAAAGAAATACAGAAACATTTTTGAAAATTCGGTGGAAGGAATGTTTCAAATGTCTTTGGAGGGTAAACTAACAACTGTTAATTTGGCTTTGATTAAAATGCTGGGATATTCATCACCTGAAGAATTGTATCGACTTGAAGTTTACAAAGATATCTATAAAAATCCAAAGGATGGAGAAACATTTAAAAAGCTTCTTGAACGCAGCGGTAAAATAAGAAACTACCGAGTATCATTGAAAAAACAGGATGGCGCCGAGATAATTGTTAGGATGAATTCCAGGGTTAATCTTGATGAAGATGATAAACCCGTATCTTTCGAAGGCTCAATGCAGGATATCACACAGCAGGTTATTGCCGAAAAAGCTAAAGAAAAAGCTTTGGAAGAATTGCGGATTGAAAAACTAAAAGCAGACGAGGCATCGCAAAAAGCAATAAATGAAAGTGATAGTAAGACAAAATTCCTCGCAAATGTAAGTCATGAAATTAAGACACCGTTAAATTCAATTATCGGCTTTTTTACAATGCTTGATAATGATCTCTTTGAAAATAAAGATGAGATGAAAAGCTTTGCCCGCGAAGTAAAGTCGGCTTCCGATTCCATATTAGATATTATCGGAAAGAACCTCGATCTTACTAAGATTGAATCGGGAAAAATGGAATTGGAAGAATCCAAATTTAATCTGCGGGATGAAGTTAATAAATCGTTAGCAATTGTAGCCGCCGATGTAAAACAAAAAAAACTAAAACTCATCAGCAGTATAGATGATAATATCCCAAATATTCTTGTTGGGGATCCGTTAAGATACAGGCAGATTCTACTGAACTTATTAAGCAACGCAGTTAAGTTTACCGATTCGGGGGAAATATCGATTTTTATAAACCTGAGCGGCAAAACAAAAACTCATGCTAAGATTTTATCTGTTGTTAAAGATACGGGTTTAGGTATCCCGGCAGAGAGAAAAGTAGAGCTATTTAAACCTTATTCAAGACTTCACCCCGAAAAAAAAGGGAAAAAAGGAACCGGTTTGGGATTGGTAATAGCCCGTGAACTTACAAAATTAATGGATGGCGATATTGATTTTGAAAGCAAACAAGGAGAGGGGAGCAAATTCTATTTTACGGCTAGGTTTAAGTTATACCATACCGAAGAAATAAAAACTTCGGATACAACAATTAACGATGACACTGAATTGGTTGAAGAAAAATTACAAGAAAACCATAATGTTGAAAGCAATTCTAAATCTATTGAAGTTGAGCAAAGAGAAAAGACTACTTCCTTATTTGCACAAAACACAGGTAAAACAAAAAAAAGATTGTTGCTGGTAGAAGATAACCCTATAAGCCAAAACGTCGAAATGAAATTGTTAAAAGAAGTTGGCTACGATGTTGAAGCAGTATCCAACGGAACAGATGCTATTAATGCTCTTCAGGTTAGCATTTTCGATCTCGTGCTGATGGATGTTGAGATGACAGATATGGATGGTATCACCGCCACAAAAAGAATTCGTGAGTTAACCGGGGATATAAAAGAAATACCTATTATTGCAGTTACGGCTCACTCAAGTATGAAAGACAGAGAAAAATGTCTTGCCGCAGGCATGGATGATTATATTGCAAAACCTATTAATATTCACTTCTTAAAAATGACGATTGATCAATGGCTGAATGATAGCCGGAGATAAATTAAGAGGCTGTCTCATCGCAATAAATATTTACGGACTTCCGAGACAACCTCTTCTTACTAGCTTTATAAATTATTAAATCCTCTGAATAATTGTGTTAGTCATTTCTACGGACCTGCCTCACGGGGAAGGAGAAATCTTTGATCTTACTTAGATTTCTTTCCGAATAAATCCTTCGTACAGTCTTCCTATAAACCTGTAAGCCGACAGGCAAGACCGGAATTTTCCGAAATGAAATTTCTGAATTTTTCAGAAGTCTATTATTATTAGTCCATCATTAATACTTCGTTAATACTTACCAAGGCCCAGTCAATTTCTTCTTTTTTGATAACCAACGGCGGAGCAAAACGGATAACATTATCATGAGTTTCTTTACAAAGAATTCCTCTTTCTTTCAAAGCTTCGCAAAAACGTCTTGCGCCTTTTGCTTCCGGTTTCAACTCAACGCCTATGAATAATCCTTTACCTCTTACTTCTTTAATATGGGGTGAGCCGATTTGAGATAATTTTTCTCTAAAGTAATTACCAAGTTCATCTGATTTTTCAATAAGATTTTCGTCAACTAAAATTTTCAATGCTTCTCGCGCAATGGCCGCACCTAGTGGGTTTCCGCCGAATGTTGAGCCGTGATCGCCGGGATTAAAAACGCCCAAAACTTCTTTATCGGATAATACGGCAGAAACAGGATAGTAACCGCCGGAAAGAGCTTTGCCGATTATTACAACGTCGGGTCTTACACCTTCATGCTGATGAGCGAATAATTTACCGCTTCTTCCCAACCCGCATTGAATTTCGTCTGTTATGAAAAGTACATTGTTCTTCTTACAAATTTCTGCAGATTTTTTCAGATACCCTTCAGGAGGAACAATAACGCCCCCTTCTCCTTGTATCGGTTCAACGATAAAAGCAACAGTGTTTGGTGTTATCGCTTCTTCCAAAGCTTTTGTGTTGCCGTATTCTACAATTTTGAAGCCCGGTGTGAAAGGACCGAATCCGTCTTTATACTGCGCTTCGGTAGAAAAACCTACTATAGTGACCGTTCTACCTGCAAAGTTGTTGGTACAGCAGATGATTTCCGCTTTATCTTTTTCAACTCCTTTTACTTTGTAACCCCATTTGCGCGAAGCTTTGATTGCGGTTTCTACTGCTTCAGCTCCAGAGTTCATTGGTAGCGACATCTGGTAACCTGTCAGCTCGGTAAGCTCTTTGTACAACAAGGGAAGTTGACTATTTCTAAATGCACGTGATGTAAGTGTAACTTTGCCCGCCTGTTCAATCATTACTTTGGTTAAACGAGGATGACAATGCCCCTGGTTTACGGCCGAATATGCAGCCAAACAATCTAAATATTTTTTCCCATCAACATCATGAACCCACACACCTTCCGCTCTTTCAATTACAACATCCAAAGGGTGATAATTGTGCGCTCCGTATTCTTCTTCCATTTTGATATAATCTTTTGATAACATTTCGTATATCCTTTTTTGAATTAGTAGATTAAATTTTCCGAATGAAATTTATTAAATTGCCCCTAGACTTCCGAATTAAATTGCTAAATTTCAGCTTAAAAATCATTCCTTATTTTGTGAATAAATTTTGTTAGGCATTGTATAATTTTATCTAACTTCTTTAATTAAACCAACAGTCAGTTATTCACGAAATTGCTTGAAGCTGGTTGGTTCGCTATTTTTACTCATCAATATTCGGGAGTTTCATGGAAATTAAAACATTATCCTTCGAAGTGAATACGAAAGGGTTTACCGATATTATCGACTTAACTTCGCGGGTTGAAAATATTTTGTCGGAATCCGGGCTGGTAGAAGGGAGTGCCCTGGTTTTTGCTCCAGGGTCAACTGCAGGTATAACTACAATAGAATATGAATACGGCTTGTTGAAAGACTATCCAGCTTTTATGGAAAAGCTTGTTCCTTCCAACAAGGTATATCAACATGACGAAACATGGCACGATGGCAACGGGTTCTCTCATTTAAGGGCTGCTTTGCAGGGAGCATCTTTTACCGTACCTTTTATGGCGGGATGTTTAATGCTGGGTACTTGGCAGCAAATAATATTAATCGATTTCGACAACCGCTCAAGACGAAGAAATATTATTGTTCAACTGATAGGCAAATAATTCTTGACGGTACAAATGAGAAATTGGAATAACAAGATATGACAAAAACCGTTACGGTATTCGGAAGCTCAATCCCTCGTTTAGGAGATGTTGAATATGATAATGCATATAAACTCGGGAAGATATTGGGTGAGAAAAAAATAAATGTGTGCAGCGGCGGCCACCAGGGAATAATGGACGCAGTTTCAAAAGGAGCTACCGAAACGGGAGGAGAGGCAATTGGGATAACAGTAAATCTTTTTAGCTCAACGCCCAGCAGATATTTAACCAAGCATATCGAATGTGCAAATCTCTTTGAACGAATTGGGAAATTGGTTGAGATTGCCGATGCATTTGTAATCTTAAAAGGGGGTACAGGCACTTTGCTTGAACTTGCTGTGATATGGGAATACCTAAATAAAGGACTGATGGAAGAAAAACCTGTCGCGGTTCACGGTGATATGTGGAAAGAAATTTTAAATATTATGGAAAAACAAATTGAATTTGAAAAGAGAAAAACCGGTTTGATTAAGTATTACGATACGATTGAAGAAATTACGGATTATATTATCAATTCACTCCAATGAAATTATACTAAGAATTCTTTTACTTTAGAATAAACCAAATCAACTCCCAATTCCACAATGCATTTGTATTTTATGTCGCTGCGGGTACATGTCAATGGTTTTGGAGAGTAATAAAAACAGGGAGCGCATTCAAGGTTGAGTGCAGCTATCCTATGTTCGGTTTTCCACGGACGAATAAAGTTTATATTTGTGGGCCCAATAATTGCCACAACATTTAATTTAAGCGCAGAGGCAATGTGCATCAATGCAGAATCATTGGTGGTGAATATGTTGCACCGCTTCATAACACCAATCGATTGAAGTAAATTGCCGGTTTTTACGGCAATTGCATTTTCATGTCTTATCTCATTTACAATTTCACTTTTCAGCTTTTCTTCATCCTCTCCGCCGAATAAGAGTATTTTGGCATTGTTTTCAGAAATTAATTTTTTCCCAAGTTCAACGAATTTTCCCGGCGCCCATCTTCTATTAATATGGTTCTTAAAAACAGCACAACCAGGATGAAAACCGATAACCAAATCCTTACCGGAAATACCGATTTGTTTTAAATAATTTCGGGCAAAAGATTCTTCTTCATCATTCAGCGATAGGTAAAGCGGGGGAATATCTTTTATTTCTTCTCCGGTCAGTTTTTCAATCAGCCTAACATTTTCTTCGACATTATGAAGAGTATCATTTTCACTGATCGTAACATTATTCAAGAAACCAAGATTAATAAAATCTTTGTGTAAGTATTTTATTGCGGCTCGTTTCGGCGCCCCGACAAAAAAATTTATTAGGTTGTACTCTCTCCTGTTGGAGGGATAAACATTAATTGAAATGTCGTATTGTTTCCTATGTTTAAGAATATAGCTTAGTGCCGCAAAAGGATTTGAGTTGACAAAGTCGTAATAATGAATATTTGAAATATAGGGGAGCCTGCTGTAAATGTCGCGTGTACCTTTAAACATAACCAAGGCGTCTATTTGCGCGTCGTTGAAATGTTTTTTCAACTTTGCCAATGCCGGTGTAAACATAACCGCGTCACCGATACCTGACAAAGCGAGAACAAGTATTTTCAAAACGACCTCACTTTAAAAAATAAAAAAAGGGTCTAGAAAATAAGACCCTATCGGTTAAAAACGGATTACATTATTCAGGTGAAACAACTTCAGGCTTATTCTGTCCTGCTAATCGTTTAAATCTTTCAAGAACCGAATTTACGCTTTCATCATTAGGTACATACGATTTAAGCCGGAGCAAAATGTCGACTGCTTTATCATATTCTTTCAGGTTTTCATAATGTGTTAACAATAGTTGATACGGATTATAGTAACTGCTGAAGTTGCGCGGGTTTTCTTCCAGCTGCGCTAATGCTTGTTGTATAACTTCGTTTGCTAATTCCCTGTATTGTTCCAAACCGCCGACATTAAAATAAATTTTAGAGATATCATGTTTAATTCTATAATCCATATCAAGAACGGCGCGCGGCAGTTTTCTTTCCATTATATCAAGAATTTCTATTACTTTATCATCTTCGCGTGTAACAGTGTAATAATGAACCGCCAAGCGTATAAAACTATTCCTGTAATTGCCGATTAATCTGCCATGATTATCATCGTAAAATACAGACGGGTCGTCCAGGTTCCTGAATAAAAATCCATTCTGCGGTTCTTTGCTGAAGCTTTCGGGGGAATTTAAAAGATTACTTCTCATTTTTTCAACATTGATATAATAATCATCATCGCTGGAGCGTTTCCCGGGTACAAGACGGAATGCCAAACCTTCCAATTGTAAATAGTTGTCCAGACCTATTCTACTTTGCTCTGAAGTAGTGCTTGCAAAATAAATAGGTCTTTCCCAATTGTTTGTCATAATCATATCGAGTACGGCAAGATCCTGAACAGTAATAACTTTTGTACTGCCGAATTGTGTCGTATTGCTCATTAACCATTCGACTTTCCCTTTGTTTGTAACCGCCGTATCGGTTATACCGAATTCGGAATATACTTCCGGGGGAACGTCGAATTCGATTTTTCTAGGCTCCCACCTTACAGGTGAAATCGTTTCAATTTCATTATCGGTCAGACTCATATTTACCGGTTTGGAATCGTAGGGCGAATTGTTCTTTAACTGTTTAATGTACCATGAAGTGTTCAACAGAGCAAGGCATGCAATTCTTACATCTTGGCGGACTCCTTCAACATCCTGTAAATACCAGAGCGGGAATGTATCATTATCACCGAATGTAAAGAGTAAAGCATCTTTTTCTACACTTTGCAACATATTGTATGCCGAATCCCAAGGGAGGTAATCTTTGGTTCTATCATGCTCAAAATAGTTCACTTTAAACATATTCACCGGGATAAATATTATTGCCAAACCTAATACAGCAGTATTAATAATTTTATTGAAAGCCGGTTTTTTCAATTCTTCTTTAAGTAGGTCTATTATACCCCGTATGCCGATAGCAATCCATAACGAGAAAACAAAATAAGCCCCGACATAAAAATAATCTCTTTCCCTGGGCTGCGGTTGCTGCTGATTTTGGTAGAAAGCCGTTAAGTAACCGAGGAAGATAAATAGTGTAAAGAAGACCCACCCCATCTTCCAGTCTTTTCTAAAATGATAATATAATCCGAACAGCCCTACTAAAAAGGGAATGCCCAGCAACTTACCCCAATCTACACCGGAATCTTGTACTGTAGATGCCCTCCCGGCATAATTCCAAAGCAAATACCTGTTGAACATATGATTCATCTGGTAACGCCAGAAGAAATCCAGGTCGCTTGAGTATTCTGTAAATATTTCTTGATGCTTCGATTCATATGAGAACCGGCGTTTGAAAGTGGGGAAGTCGCCGTATTGTTCACGGTTTATATAAGAAACCAGCCCGGTCATTGTACTAGGATCGTTTAGATTGATAGGGGGATCCTGGTTAGACCTTATTGGTATCATAATAACTGATGTGTAACCTATCAGTGCAAAAAGGAGACTTTTGAAAATCAGGCTGAAAGTTTCTTTACCTCTTTTTTTAAAAAAGTAGATGAAATAAATTGAAACGACGAATAGGGCTATAAATAATGCTATGCTTACAACAACATTATCTTTGCCGATGGCCGAAATAATATTAGGTAATATTTTAACTATGCCCGGGTAAATCGATACTAATGCAATTCCGCCGAAAATTATCGGTAAATAGAATGAATTCTTTTGGAAGATCGTCTTCCGCATGGCAACCATAAACAGAACACTTATTCCGCCCAATATCAAAACGAATTTTTGATCAATCTCTTTGAATTGGTCGGGACTAGGAGCTGCAGTATCGGTAGATGTAGCCCAGATAATTATTGCAATTAGTAGTAGAACAGCTGCATGGCCTAAAAATACGAAGCTGGTTTTTCTAAATACTTCCTCGTCAGTTAAATATTTTCTAATCATTACTACCATAACAACAGAAACAGTAGCGAGCACCGCCATTAGGTGAACACCGGTAGATAAACCTAAAAGGTATGCAATGAGAATCAAATATTTTTCTCCGTCGGGGTCATCCGCTTTTTCATTCCATACCATCATAAGCCATGTAACGATAGCGATGAAAAAGGTAGAGAAGGCATAAACTTCGGCTTCAGTGCCGTTGAACCAGAATGTATCGCTAAAAGCCAAAGACAAAGCGCCAATAGATGCGGCAATGTAGGTGATAACTTTTTCAGAAATCGAATCGGTTTCTTTATTCCTAAAATTTTCAATTGCTTTTACTGCTATTAGATATAAAAAGAGAATTGTGAATGCACTTGAGAAAACGGAAATCAGGTTAACTCTCATCCCGATATTTTCCGCGAAAGGAATCATCGAGAAGAGTCTGCCCAAAATTAAAAAGAAGGGTGTTCCGGGGGGATGAGGCACTTGTAGTTTATAAGCAGAAGCAATAAACTCGCCGCAGTCCCAAAATGAAACCGTTGATTGAACAGTAATCAAATAGACAAATAAAGTGATGAAAAAAACTCCTGCCGCAAATATTTTGTGGATGGTTTTCGACTTCATTAGATCCTCTTGTAAATTTTACTATTAACTACAGGCTGAAATTTAACTTACTCGCTTTTATTTTCCTCATCCGGTTTTTTGAAAAGATGATCGTAATTTTTCTTTTCGCGGTTAAGGTAATATTTTTCATAGAGCCCTTTCAGTTTCTTCAAAGACAGCCTGTCCAAGTCCTCCTCGTCTTTGTGACGTTTGAGGAACATCTTGTAATCATGCAATTCTCTGCTGTCAAACTTATTTTCGTATCTTTTCAGGATATCGAAATATTTTTGTTGATCCCTATATTGCATAGTCGCTGTTATATTTTGTTTTAAAATATAAAGTGAGATTCTAATATATAAAATTTGATCAGTATTTTTTCGAGATTTTTTGATGAAATTATACATCCCTTCACTTCATTAGTTTCTATCCAAGATATTTTATTTCACGGCTATATCCTCGAATAAGGAAAATTTATTGTGAACCATCCGGTAAAACCGTTATATTAATAGTGAATTATAGACCAAACGTTTACATCAAAATATGTAAGGTTATATGTCGAAACTCCCCTCCGGTAAAAGATTCATTGATTTTTCAGATTACGCCCGCCCGGCAGCTACATACATTGCAAAAAAATCACTAAACACGAAAATCGGCGCTATTACCTTTACTTGGCTTTTTACAATATGCGGTTTCATTGCGGCATGGCTGATTTATATTAACAAATTCCTTGTTGTTGCGGCAATACTCCTTTTGCTTAAAAGTCTTTTCGATGCCGCCGATGGTGAGATTGCCCGGCTCCGCAGCAAACCATCATACGTTGGGCGCTATCTCGATTCAGTAAATGATTTTCTCGTTAACACGGCCATACTTTATGCTGTTTCCGTTGCTACGGAGAAATCATTTTTTATTTTTATGGTAACGCTTCTTTTGTTTGAACTGCAGGGGAGTATTTATAATTATTATTACTTAATCCAGCGTTACGCTTTGAACGGAGATAAAACCAGCCGTGTGGATGAAACTAAAAGGCCAGAACCCTATCCGTGGGATAATCCTACTGTTTTGAAAATTCTTCACCGCGCATATGTTCTCATATATTCATGGCAGGATTCGGTGATAAAATCGCTTGACCCTGATGCAATAAACTGCGGCGGCTTACCGAATAAATTTCTTACGCTTGTATCAACTATGGGATTGGGAACTCAGCTGCTGATCATTTCTGTTTTTCTGGTCATCGATAAAACTTACATGATCTTTCCTTTTTTTATCGTTCCTTTTACATTGCTGGCTATAATTATAATTCTCATTAGGAGAAATTATTTTAAGCCATAGTCTTGCAAAAAAATGCCTTTCATTAAGCATGTCACTTCGAATCCCGTCTTACGGATGAGAGGACTTAAAACGCTATAAACAGATTCCCCATCGCCGGCAAATCCGGGTATTCGGAATGACCGTGAAGTAGACTTTATAGATGGTTATATCGTGTATTTCCGGATAATCTCTTCCGGTATTCTCACCGGTCTGCCGGATTTGGTTGAGATCATCGTGTAAAGGACTTGACCATCCGCGGCAACTTTCTCGTTCTCTTTTTTTAATATCCGGAAGTTCACGGTTACTTGCGCACCGTTGTAAGATTCCACCTGGGTGCGTACAACTACCGGATCGCCAAGCAGCAGAGGACGTTTGTAAGTAATGTTTACGTTTGAGGCAACCCATGTATAACCGAGTTTAATGAAATCTTCCATAGGCACTTTATAGTTATGTTTCATCTGTTCGTAACGTGCGGCTAAAATGTAATCGAGATATTTTGAATAGTGAACGTGATTGTTCATGTCGATATCATCCGGTCGGATGGTGATTTCGGATTCGAAGATTGAGTACATTAATTCACCTAAATAATTATCTTTGCAAGCAAATATAACATAAGCTTACTAAAAGGAGAATTAAAGTGCGCAAAATATTGAATCCTTTTATTGGAGGGGAAAACTATCATTGCTTTGCATGTTCACCTAATCATGAGAGCGGTTTGAAGATGGAATTTTTTGAAGAAGGGGATGAAGTAATTTCTCACTGGAAGCCGGATGAAAAATTTCAAGGGTGGGGAATAATTTTGCACGGCGGTATTCAAGCAACATTAATGGATGAAATAGCGGCATGGACTGTCTTTGTGAAATTGGAAACTGCCGGTGTTACGATGAAAATGGAAACGTTTTATAAACGACCTGTATTGTTAAACCAGGATGAGATTATTTTGAAAGCAGAAGTGAAAGAAGTTGAAAATGAAATTGCCAACATTCATGTGAAAATTTTCGATTCAAAAGATCATCTGTGTACGGAAGGATTTGTTTATTATAAATTGTTTCCGCTGGAAAAAGCAAAGAGTAAGTTGAACTACCCCGGTATTGAAAAGTTTTTTGATTAATTGTAGGACAGACTACTTGAAGCAAGCATGTTTGTAATCTGTCCAATAAATAAGTTTGATTTGAGAAACCCGGCTTCTTTGATGGTTAGAGAAGCCGGGTTTCTTTTTGGGAAAAGCAAAGAGTAAGTTGAACTACCCCGGTATTGAAAAGTTTTTTGATTAATTGTTGGTAGAGACACCCAATCCCGATCTGTCGGGATTGGGTGTCTCTAAAAGTTATCTCAGTAGCAGCATCTTGCGCGTGAGTGATTGCCCGCTTGTTTGAAG
>Ga0209163_1000330_pt1 | contig 101954 bp, 112 predicted proteins | sample MTBAKSrepl2MetaG_FD_187457 | JGI IMG/M metagenome (GOLD analysis project Ga0209163, IMG submission 187457) | Enrichment culture microbial communities om Arthur Kill intertidal strait, New Jersey, USA, that are MTBE-degrading - MTBE-AKS2 (Arthur... | ecosystem: Environmental > Aquatic > Marine...
ACCTTCTATATGGTGCATAATCCATTGATTTGATTGTATATACAAGATAAGAAATTGATAGTTTTTAAGGGTGGATTTTGGCTCAACTTATCAACAAAAAAGTGTTAGTTTTTGCGCAGTCTGACGGCCTGAATATGTTCGGTTTTCGAGGGATGGGATATTTTGAGCTTGCTCATAAATATCGAGAATCCTGAGAAACCGACAAGAAAAAATGCGCTCAATTTGAAGAGGGTTAATCCCTCGAAAATTGAATATATTTCTTGTTAGGCTTACGTGCCGCACGTTATTTAGATTTCGATTTAAATCTTTATTATTATGATATTATTTAAAATATTTCAAAAAAGAACCAAAACACTAGATGAGTTTGATAAACGTTTTAAATTTATTTTAGATCATAAGATTGACACATCTGATAATTATTACAAAACTAAGAGATATTATTTTCTTCATCTTCAAGCATCCTCAAGAGATAATCTTTAGATTTTGGTAACATGGTATTTATTAAATTAACACTTTCCTCTTTTGATAGTGATTTTAGTAACCATAATATGAAAGCAGCATTTTCTACTTGCATTTCGTTAATTTGCTTTGTTACTATTGTTTCAAAAGTTTTCTCGGTTAGTTTTGTAGCTTCATCAATTTTTGCTTTAATTTTTTTATCATTACGAATTAATGAAGAAGCTTCCATCATTATTCGCTCATTTTTTAGCTCAACAAATTTCTTTACTTCATCAACATTAAAAATTTCAGTAAAAGACTTCATTGATTCAATTACAGCCTTATTTGAACGAATTTGTGAAGATTGTATAATAAAAGTCACTATATATGCAACAGTGTATATTCCAATGATTAGAATTATTAGCCAATTTTCCATACGATCAAATTTATGTTTATATATCAAATACGCGTTAGCTGCGCAATTTTTTATTGTTATTCAGGCCGTTAGGCTCAATGAAAATACCGGGAGTCCCGATTATTCGGGACGTAGGGATTTTAAGCGAAGCGGCATTGAGCCTAACGTTTGTGTATACGCAATTGTATATATTTCTTCCTTATTTAATGCATTTTACACAATTTTTGAAAATCATCAATAAGCTGTAAGCTAGCTGTATATGTATTTTTGCAAAATGTGTAAACACAATTGTATTATATTTCCAAATGATCCATTGGGCTCTGTAATGATTCAAATCCTTTTTTTGTAACCCATGTATATCGTTCAGTAGTTTTTGAACTATTATGTCCCAATAATGTTTGTATATATCTGATATCAGTACCTCTTTCCAATAAATGGGTAGCAAAACTGTGTCTGAGTACATGGGGAGTAACAATCTTGCTTAGCCTGGCTTTCTTACTAGCGTTTGCCACCACATTTCTTACACTCGATCCCGAATACTTTCCACCCTCATAACTCTCAAATAAGTATACCTTTGGTCGGTGTTCTTTATAATACTTACGCAATAATAATAAAACTTTTTCAGATAAAAGGCTTATCCTGTCCTTATTTCCTTTCGAGTTTTTAATATTGATTATTTTTCTTTTGCTGTCAATGTCTTCTGGTTTTAAATTCAGCAATTCGTTCAGTCGCAAGCCCGCCGAGTATAATAATCCGATGATGCATTTATGTTTTATATTTTCGGTTACCTGTATTAATTTTTTCACCTCTTCTTCACTTATTACCCTTGGTAATTGCTTCGATTTAATTGGCCGGTCAATTAGGTAATAGGCTTTATTATGCCCCAAAACCTTTTCATCATAAAACTTGATCGCATTAATAATCTGGTTTTGTTTAGATGGAGAAATTCTTTCCGTTCTGATTAAATGACGAATATAACGATTGATCTGAGCTGAAGTTATTTCAATGGGATCATGCCCTTGCAAATTCTCCAGAAAGTGACGGAAATATGATATATAAACTTGACAAGTATTGATGCTGTATCGCTTTTGCGTGAGTAAATCGGTATAATGCTGTAAAGCTTTTTCTGCATTTTTATTTAACGATTCCTGCTTCAACTTAATTGTTTTTAAATTGACATTTCGGGGAGAAACTCAAATATATGAAAAAAATTAATACAGGAGCAAGGGGCATGGAGCAAGGAGCAAAGAGCAAGGAGCAAAGAGCAAGGAGCAAAGAGAAAAGAAAAAAGAAAAAAGAGAAAAGAGCAAAGAAAAAAGAAAATTGCAGTGGGCTTATGATTACTGATCATGACTGCATGACTGCATGACTGCACGACAGTAATAAGAATAAGGTTAAGGCTGAGATTGAGGCACCCGAGCTATTCACTACTCACTACTCACTACTAACTGTTTCACTGTTCAATTGTTCAATAACTTAATAACTATAAATAACAATAAATAACAATGTATTACAACGTATTACTATTGTATTGCTACTGTATGTCGACTGAATGTCCGTTTTTCATTGTTCAAAAATCCCATTCCAACATTAACACATCAGCACATCAACAAATTGTAAAATTATTTTCACCTGCCCATTGTTTTTTAAAAATCTTTTTTTACCTTTGCAGCCCCAAAATAGGGAATGTTTATAGAAATAACTGAAAAAGAGTAAGGAAACCTGATAATCAAAAGACAACTATAGGTTTTCGATTGTGATTAAAACAATTAAAATTGTTCTCAAGCATAAAAATCACAGTTCACCGTCTTGATCGTTGGATCTCTCCTTTCGATTTTTCAGAAAAATATTATAGCAAAGCATAAAATTTATCAGTTCATGATCGTAATCATGTGTAAATAATTTTTACCTTTGCACACCCAAAAAATAAGGTGGAACAAAATAATAAACAAATTAGCGTAATATGCCGACAATACAACAGTTAGTTCGCAAGGGACGTACAAAATTAACCGACAAGAGTAAATCTCCTGCTTTGGATTCATGTCCGCAGCGTAGAGGAGTTTGTGTAAGGGTTTACACCACTACACCAAAAAAACCAAACTCAGCCATGAGAAAGGTTGCCAGGGTAAGGCTTACCAACGGAAAAGAGGTGAATGCCTACATTCCGGGCGAAGGCCATAACCTACAGGAACACTCCATTGTAATGATCCGTGGGGGCAGGGTTAAAGATTTACCCGGTGTAAGATATCACATTATCAGGGGCGCACTCGATACTTCAGGTGTTGAAGGCAGAACCCAACGCAGATCAAAATACGGAACCAAGCGACCTAAACAAAAATAAAAATTTATCTCAAGTAATTAAGCAATGAGGAAATCTAGACCAAAAAAACGAGTCATTCTTCCGGATCCAAGATTCAATGAAGTGTTGGTGACAAAATTTGTGAACAACTTAATGTATGAGGGGAAGAAAAACCTGGCTTTTAAAGTTTTTTACGAAGCGATTGATATCGTAACCGAAAAAACAAAAGAAGACGGGCTGGAAGTTTGGAAAAAAGCATTGGCAAATGTTACTCCTTCTGTAGAAGTAAGAAGCCGCAGAATCGGAGGGGCTACCTTCCAGATTCCTTCTGAGATCAGGGCAGGCAGAAAAATGTCGATCGGTATGAAAAACCTGATCGGTTTCTCCAGAAAACGCCACGAAAAATCAATGGGACAGAAACTTGCCGGCGAAATTATGGCAGGCTATAAAGAAGAAGGTGCCGCATTTAAGAAAAAAGAAGATACACACCGAATGGCAGAAGCTAACAAAGCTTTCTCGCACTTCAGGTTTTAAGCTTATATATAAGGTATAATACAACAAATGACTGAAAAGTTAACATATACAAGAAACATTGGCATTATGGCTCATATCGATGCGGGTAAAACCACAACGACTGAGCGTATCTTGTATTATACCGGTATCAATCATAAAATTGGTGAAGTTCACGATGGTGCCGCTACCATGGACTGGATGATCCAGGAACAGGAGAGAGGTATTACCATTACTTCGGCTGCGACGACCGTATTCTGGGACTTCAACAAAAAACATTATAAAATCAATATTATCGACACCCCCGGCCATGTCGATTTTACCGTAGAGGTAGAACGTTCGTTGAGGGTATTGGACGGTGCCGTGGCATTGTTCTGTGCAGTGGGCGGTGTTGAACCCCAATCTGAAACTGTATGGCGTCAGGCCAATAAGTACCATGTTCCACGAATCAGCTTCGTAAACAAAATGGACCGTGCCGGTGCCGATTTTTTTAAGGTTTTAACTGAAATTAGCGAAAAACTGGGTGCACAACCCATTCCATTGCAAATTCCAATTGGAGCCGAAGATGATTTCAGGGGCATTGTTGACCTGATCTCGAACAAAGCTTACGAATGGGACGGCGATTCGCTGGGAGCAAAATATTTTGAAATTCCGATTCCGGAAGAAGTAAAAGAAGAAGCCGTACTTTACCGTTCAAAACTGATCGAAGGCGTTGCCGAGGAGAATGATGAATTATTTGCAAAATTCCTGGAAAATCCCGAATTAATAACCGAAGCGGATATCCTGAGCTCGATTCGCAAAGCAACACTAGAACTCAGAATTACACCTGTGCTGTGTGGATCGTCCTTTAAAAATACCGGTGTCCAGTTTTTATTAAACGCCATTACCAATTTCCTCCCTTCACCACTTGATATCCCGGCCGTTAAAGGTATTAACCCGTTCACAAGCAAAGAAGAATTAAGAAACCCCGACAACGAGGAGCCTTTTACCGCACTCGCTTTCAAAATTGCAACCGATCCCTTTGTGGGCCGAATTGCATTTTTCAGGGTTTATTCAGGTTCGATGGAAGCCGGAACCGCCATCCTGAATTCAAATACCAACAAAAGAGAACGCATTGCCCGTATCCTGCAAATGCATGCCAATAAACAAAACCCGCTCCAAAAAATTGAAGCCGGTGATATTGGGGCAGCAGTCGGGTTTAAAGAAATCAGAACCGGTGATACACTCACCGATATTAAACATCCGCTGGTACTCGAAAGCATTGAATTTCCTGATCCGGTTATCAGTATGGCCGTTGAGCCCAAGGTTCAGGATGATGTTGACAAATTGAGTATTTCACTGGCTAAACTGGCCGAAGAGGATCCAACTTTTACTGTAAGGATAGATGGCGATACCGGACAAACCGTTATTAACGGAATGGGCGAATTGCATCTGGATATTTTAATCGACCGCTTAAGACGAGAATTCAATATAGGCGTAAACCGTGGAACTCCACAGGTTGCATACAAAGAAGCGATTAGTGAAACCATCCGTCATCGCGAAATTTATAAAAAACAAAGTGGCGGAAGAGGTCGGTTTGCAGAGATTTATGTTGAAATCGGTCCGGCCGACAGCGATGTAAAGGGATTACAGTTTATCAGCGAGATTAGGGATGGCGTAATTCCGAAGCAATATATCCCGGCTATTGAAAAGGGATTTAAGATGGCCATGCAAAACGGTGTATTGATCGGTTTCCCGATGAATAATTTGAAAGTACGACTGATTGATGGTTCATACCACAGTGTTGATTCAGATGCATTGTCGTTTGAGGTTGCCGCAGCACAGGCATTCAGAAACGCTTGTAAACAGGCCAAACCGGTATTATTTGAACCCATCATGCGTCTGGAGATTACAACACCTGACGAATATGTTGGCGATTTGAGCAGCGATTTGAACAAACGCAGAGGCCATCTCGAAAATGTGGAATCAAAATTGGGTGTTCAGGTAATAAAAGCAAGAGTTCCGATGGCAGAAATGTTTGGTTATATAACCACTTTACGAACCATTTCATCCGGAAGGGCACTTTCGAACCTCGAGTTTTCGCATTATCAGGTAACCCCTAAAGATATACAGGAAGAGGTTTTATATAAGATAAGAGGATACGTATTAAATTCTTAATTGAAATAAAAATTAACGAACGTGAGTCAAAGGATTAGAATAAAATTAAAATCATACGATCATAACCTGGTTGATAAATCAGCTGAAAAGATCGTAAAAACTGTAAAATCAACAGGAGCTGTTGTGAACGGGCCCATTCCGTTGCCAACCAACAAAAAGATTTTTACGGTTAACAAAGCAACCTTTGTAAATAAAAAATCAAGGGAACAATTTCAGCTTTGCTCATACAAAAGGCTTCTGGATATATACAGTACCACATCTAAAACAATAGATGCACTGATGAAGCTTGAGTTACCAAGTGGTGTTGAAGTTGAAATAAAAGTATAAGTTTAGTTAGCACGATTTTACAGCTAAAAAAGAAAAAAGATGTCAGGATTAATTGGAAAAAAAATAGGAATGACCAGCATTTACGACGTGAACGGCAAAAATTTGCCCTGTACCGTTATTGAAGCTGGCCCTTGCGTAGTAACCCAGGTGAGGACCAAGGATGTGGATGGTTACGAAGCAATACAACTCGCATTTGATGAAAAGAAGGAAAAGCATACATCAAGCGCATTGAAAGGTCATTTTAAGAAAGCCGGTGTGAGCCCTAAACGAATTGTAAGGGAATTCAGCCGTTTTGAAAAAGGCCATCAAAAACAGTTTGGAGATGTTGTTACCGTTGATATTTTTGTTGAAGGCGAATATATAGATGTCGTTGGTACATCGAAAGGAAAAGGATTTCAAGGGGTTGTAAAACGTCATAATTTTGCAGGGGTTAATGATGCAACCCATGGCCAGCACAACCGATTAAGGGCTCCGGGTTCCATTGGTGCTTCTTCATATCCATCAAGGGTATTCAAAGGAATGCGAATGGCCGGAAGAACAGGTGGTGATCGTGTTAAAATGATCAACCTCCAGATCCTGAAAATTATTCCTGAAAAGAACCTTCTCATTGTTAAGGGTGCGGTTCCAGGTGCTAAAAATTCATATTTAATTATTGAAAGATGGAGTTAGTAGTTCATAATATCAGTGGAAAAGAAACCGCCAAAAAAGTCAATCTGAATGATGACATTTTTGGGATCGAGCCAAATGATCATGCAATTTATCTTGATACCAAGCAATATCTTGCAAATCAAAGACAAGGTACCCACAGTTCGAAAGAAAAAAGTGCATTATCGGGAAGTACCCGTAAAATCAAACGTCAAAAAGGAACCGGTACTGCACGAGCAGGAAGTATCAAATCCGGACTTTTCAGGGGCGGTGCCCGTATGTTTGGCCCTCAGCCAAGAGATTACAGGTTTAAACTGAACAAAAAAGTTAAAAGACTCGCACGTAAATCTGCGCTTTCGTACAAGGTTATTGATAAAAATATTATGGTGCTTGAAGATTTCGAAATGGAACCAAGAACCAAAAACTTTGTGGAGTTGTTGAACAATTTAAGCCTGACCGGCAAAAAAACACTGCTGGTAGTTGGCGAATCCAAAGAGAATGTGTACCTGGCAGCCAGGAACATACCAAAAACAAAAGTTGTTCATGCTTCAGCACTTAATACGTACGATATTTTAAATGCAAACCATTTGCTGATTTCTGAGAATTCAATTGCAGAAATCGAAAAAATGTTTGATTAAATAAAAAATATTAAAATTCATCGAAATGGATATCATTAAAAAGCCTGTAATTACTGAGAAAATGACGGAAATGGGAGAAAAACTCAACCGTTATGGTTTTATTGTTGATAAACGGGCCAATAAGCTTCAGATTAAAGAAGCGATAAAGGAAATTTACGGAGTGGAGGTTGCCAGTATCAATACCATGAATTATTCCGGTAAAACCAAGTCCAGATACACTAAGGCCGGATTTATCAGCGGCAAAACAAACTCATTTAAAAAGGCTATTGTTACTCTAGCCGAAGGCGAAACAATTGATTTTTATAGCAATATTTAATTAGGATGGCTTTAAAAAAATATAAACCGACAACACCTGGTCAACGCTTTAAGATTATAAGCGCTTTTGACGACATCACTGCAGAAAAACCAGAAAAGAGCCTTGTTACTTCAACAAAACGCTCCGGAGGAAGAAACGGTGATGGAAAAATGACCATGCGATATATGGGTGGTGGTCATAAGAAACAATATAGAATCATTGATTTCAAAAGAGATAAAGATGGAATTCCGGCAACGGTTAAATCAATCGAGTATGATCCGAACAGGACAGCCCGTATCGCTTTGCTCTATTATGCCGATGGTGAGAAGAGGTATATCATTGCCCCCAATGGTTTAAAAGTAGGACAGGAGATTCTATCAGGCAAAGGCGTGAGCCCCGATGTTGGGAACACACTTTATTTGAGCGAAGTTCCATTCGGTACCGTAGTTCATAATATCGAACTGCGTCCCGGACAAGGCGGAAAAATGGCACGAAGTGCAGGTTCACATGCCCAGTTGATGACCCGTGATGGCAAATTTGCCATACTGAAGTTACCCTCTGGCGAAACCAGAATGATCCTTCAAACTTGTAAAGCTACCGTGGGTACTGTTTCGAACAGCGACCACAGCCTTGAGAGATCAGGAAAAGCAGGTCGTAGCCGTTGGTTGGGCCGTCGTCCGAGAACCCGTGCGGTTGTAATGAACCCCGTTGATCACCCGATGGGTGGTGGCGAAGGCAGGGCTACCGGTGGACACCCCAGATCACGTAAGGGCATACCCGCAAAAGGATATATTACCCGATCCAAGAAAAAGGCATCGAACAAATATATCATTGAAAGAAGAAAGAAATAAAAATTGATAATTAAATCATAAGAACAATGAGTCGTTCTCTTAAAAAAGGTCCTTATATTCATTATAAACTGGAAAAGAAGGTGTTCGCCAATATCGAATCCGGTAAAAAAACGGTAATTAAAACCTGGTCAAGGGCATCGATGATCTCTCCGGATTTTGTCGGTCAAACCATCGCCGTTCATAATGGCAACAAATTCATCCCGGTATATGTTACCGAAAATATGGTTGGACATAAACTTGGTGAATTTGCCCCAACCCGAATTTTCAGGGGGCATGCAGGTAACAAGGATAAAGGCAAAAGATAAAGGCATTAAATAAGTACATAAAATGGGAGCAAGAAAACATAATTCAGCAGAACAATTAAAAGAAGCAAAGAAAACACAATACTTTGCCAGATTAAATAATTGTCCTACTTCGCCCAGAAAAATGAGATTGGTCGCTGATATGATCAAAGGAATGAATGTAGAGCATGCTTTGCATATCTTAAAACATTCCCCAAAAGAAGCTTCGATCAGGGTTCATAAACTTCTGCGGTCTGCCATCGCAAACTGGGAAGCCAAGAACGAAGGAAAGCGTATTGAAGAAAGCAATCTTTATGTGAAAGAAGTTTCGGTAGATAGTGGCAGAATGTTAAAACGAATTCAACCTGCACCACAAGGTCGTGCACACCGAATCCGCAAACGTTCAAATCACGTTACCATATTTCTAGATAGTAGAACTGAAGTTAAAAATTAAAAACAATAATCTTTAAGATACAATTAATGGGACAAAAAACAAATCCAATAGGTCTTAGATTAGGAATCATAAAAGGATGGGATTCTAACTGGTTCGGCGGGAACAATTTTTCCGAGAAACTTATAGAAGACGATAAGATCAGAAAATACCTGAACGCCAGGCTTGCCAAAGCCGGAATCTCAAAAATTATCATTGAGCGAACTTTAAAACTTGTAACCGTTACAATTTTTACTGCGCGCCCGGGTATCATTATTGGAAAAGGTGGTTCGGAAGTTGATAAATTAAAGGAAGAGTTGAAAAAAGTAACCGGTAAGGAAATACAGATCAACATTTCAGAAATTAAACGACCTGAACTTGATGCTGTAATCGTAGCCAACTCTATTGCCCGTCAGATTGAAGGTCGGATTTCTTTCAGAAGAGCCATCAAAACTGCCATTGCTGCAACCATGCGAATTGGTGCAGAGGGAATTAAAGTACAAATTTCGGGCAGAATCGGTGGTGCCGAAATGGCCAGAAGCGAAATGTATAAAGAAGGACGGATTCCATTGCACACCCTGCGAGCCGATATTGATTATGCACTTTGCGAAGCGCATACAACCTATGGTCGTATTGGAATAAAAGTATGGATCTGTAAAGGTGAAATTTACGGTAAACCCGAATTGGTGCCTACAACCGGAATTGGTGGTAAAACACAGCAACCGGGTGGACCACGAGCTAAAGGCCCACGAAATAAAAGAAGATAATAAGGACTTATAATTTTAATATTTTTTTAGATGTTACAGCCGAAGAAGACTAAATTCAGGAGAATGCAAAAGGGGATGATGAAAGGGAATTCCTTTCGTGGGAACCAACTCGCATTCGGATCTTTTGGAATTAAAGCACTTGAGGAAACCTGGATAACCGGAAGACAAATAGAAGCTGCCCGTCAGGCGGTGACCCGTTATATGAAACGTGAAGGACAAATCTGGATTCGGATTTTCCCGGACAAACCTGTTACCAAAAAACCTGCTGAGGTTCGTATGGGTAAAGGTAAAGGAGCTCCTGAATACTTTGTGGCAAGAGTTTCGCCCGGTAGAATATTATTCGAAGCAGAAGGCGTTCCATTGGCAATAGCAAAAGAAGCATTGCGTTTGGCAGCCCAAAAACTTCCGATTAAAATGAAATTTGTAGTAAGAAGAGATTACGCAGAATAATCAATATAAAAAAAATGGAACAGACAGTTATCAAAGAGCTTTCTACAGATGATTTGGTAGATCGTTTAGAGGAAGAACTAAAACAGCTGACAAAACTGAAGTTGAATCATGCCGTTTCGCCTCTTGAAAACCCAAATAAAATCAAGGCCTACAGGAAAACAATTGCCCGGATAAAAACCGAATTGAGGAAACGTGAAATCGAACAAACCTCGGCAACAAGCGGCCAGGAAACTGATAAGTAAGATTACTATGGAAAGAAATTTAAGAAAAGAAAGAATAGGTTTGGTCGTTAGCGACAAAATGGACAAAACCATTATTGTTGAAATCGAACGTAAAGTAAAACATCCTATTTATGGAAAGTTTGTGAAAAAAACTTCCAAATTCTCTGCTCACGACGAGAAAAATGAATGTAACATCGGCGATACCGTTCGCGTGATGGAAACCCGGCCATTGAGCAAGAATAAATGCTGGAGATTAGTTGAAATTATTGAAAGAGCTAAATAATTATGATACAACAAGAATCAAGATTAGCTGTAGCTGATAATAGTGGTGCAAAGGAAGTACTTTGTATCCGGGTCCTGGGTGGTACCAAAAAAAGATACGCCCGAATTGGTGACAAAATAATTGTAACCGTAAAAAGTGCCATCCCATCCGGTAATATTAAAAAAGGAACTGTGTCAACCGCAGTTGTGGTCAGAACTAAAAAAGAAACCAGAAGAAATGATGGTTCCTACATCCGTTTCGACGATAATGCAGTTGTGATTCTAAATGCCGCAGGTGAAATGGTAGGAACCCGTATTTTTGGACCGGTTGCCCGTGAACTGCGTGACAAACAATATATGAAAATCGTTTCACTGGCACCTGAAGTGCTTTAAAAGAAGAAATTGATCATGCAAAAAAAATTACATATAAAGAAAGGCGATAACGTGATGGTTATCACCGGTGAATCAAAAGGGCAGCAGGGCCGCGTGCTTAAGCTGATGCCTGATTCGAACCGAGCCATTGTGGAAGGTGTGAACATGGTTTCAAAACATACCAAACCCAATGCTGATAATCCAAAAGGTGGAATTTTAAAACAAGAATCGCCAATCCATATTTCTAACCTTAAAGTTGTTGACGGTAGTGGCAAACCTACACGAATTGGTAGAAAAGTGGAAGGAAAAGATAATAAAAGTGTCAGATATTCTAAAAAATCAGGGGAGGTAATTAAGTAATGGATTATACACCTAGATTAAGGAAACAATATTTCGATGAAATAGTTCCTGCACTCACAAAACAATTTGAGTATAAAACCGTAATGCAGGTTCCAAAATTGCTGAAAATTTCAGTGAACCAGGGATTGGGAAATGCCATTACCGATAAAAAAATTATCGATACAGGCGTTGAGGAAATGACAAAAATTACGGGTCAAAAAGCAGTGGCCACCAAATCAAAACGCGACATTTCAAACTTCAAACTCAGAAAAGGAATGCCGGTTGGTGTAAGGGTTACCCTGCGTGGTGATAAGATGTACGAATTTCTGGATCGTTTGATTGCAGTGGCAATTCCACGTGTAAGGGACTTCAGGGGTGTGAACGAAAAAGGCTTCGATGGCAGGGGTAATTTTACCTTTGGTGTTACCGAGCAAATCATTTTCCCCGAAATTGATATGGATAAAGTGAACCACATGAACGGAATGGATATCACCTTTGTGACCTCTGCAAAAACAGATAGAGAAGCATTGGCACTATTAAAAGAATTCGGAATTCCATTTAAAAATCAAAGATAAGAGCAATGGCTAAAGAATCAATGAAAGCGAGAGAAGTTAAACGAAAAAAACTCGTTGACAAATATGCAACCAAAAGAGCTGAACTAAAAGCAATTGGTGATTATGAAGGACTACAAAAACTGCCAAAAAATGCTTCACCGATCCGTTTGCACAATCGTTGCAAATTAACCGGTCGGCCTAAAGGGTATATGCGTCAGTTTGGAGTTTCTCGTATTAATTTCAGGGAAATGGCATTAAACGGCCTGATCCCCGGTATTAGAAAAGCCAGTTGGTAGATAAAATGATTATTGATTAATACAAAATAATCAATAAACAATAAAAAATAAACAATTAACAATTAGATAAAGATGCTTACCGATCCAATTGCAGATTATTTAACAAGAGTTCGAAATGCAGTGAAAGCAAATCACAGGGTGGTTGAAATTCCTGCTTCAAATCTTAAAAAAGCGATAACAAAGATACTGTTTGAAAAAGGGTATATCCTGAATTATAAATTTGAAGAAGATTCAAAACAGGGAATTATTAAAATAGCCTTAAAATTTCATCCGGTAACAAAGTTGAACGCAATTACAAAACTTCAACGAGTGAGTCGGCCAGGTTTACGTAAGTATGCCGATGCAACTAGCCTTCCACGCGTAATGAATGGACTGGGCATTGCAATCTTGTCAACTTCAAAAGGTGTAATTACCGATAAAGAAGCAAGAAATCTGAATGTCGGCGGTGAAGTTTTATGTTACATTAGTTAAAAAGGAGATTTAATCAATGTCAAGAATAGGAAAATTACCCATTAGTATTCCTGCAGGAGTTCAAGTTACCGTAAGTGACGATAATGTCGTGACTGTTAAAGGTAAACATGGAGAACTTCATCAGGCAGTAAAACCTAATATCAATGTTAAAGTTGAGGATGGTACCGTTCATGTTGGACGCGCATCCGATAGCAGAACAGATCGATCGATGCATGGATTGTACCGATCCCTGATCTCAAATATGGTAGAAGGCGTATCTGAAGGATATAAAATTGTTCAGGAACTTGTAGGAGTTGGTTATAAAGCAACTGCAGAAGGACAAGTGCTTGAAATTTCAGTTGGATATTCGCACAATATCGTGCTTGAGTTGCCTGCCGAAATTAAAGTTCAAACTTTAACCGAAAGGGGAAAAAACCCACAGATTATTTTGTTCTCGCACGACAAACAACTTGTAGGTCAGGTAGCCGCAAAGATCAGGTCTTTCCGTAAACCCGAACCATACAAAGGAAAAGGAATCCGATTCCAGGGTGAAGAAATTAGACGTAAAGCCGGTAAAGCAGCTACATCATAATTAAAAACAAGAATTCAAAATTCTTAATAGAATGGCAATAAAAGATAAAAGAAAATTCAGAAGGTTCAGAATAAAACAACGCATTCGAAAAACTGCGATTGGAAGTTCTGAAAGACCCAGGCTTACTGTTTATAGGAGTAATAAAGGGATCTATGCACAATTGATCAATGATGCAGACGGAACGACCATTGCTGCGGCATCATCAAGTACCAAAGGTATTGCTGATCAAAAAGTTGCAAAGATTGAACAAGCCAAACTGGTTGGAAACCTGATTGCTGAAAAAGCAAAAGAAATTGGGATCGAGTCAGTTGTTTTCGACAGAAATGGTTATTTGTATCACGGTAGAGTTAAGTCTTTAGCTGAAGGTGCTAGAGAGGGAGGTCTTAAATTTTAAAGGATATGGCGAATTTAAATGTAAAAAGAGTAAAATCCAGTGAAATCGAATTTAAAGACAGGCTGGTCAGTATCCAAAGGGTTACTAAAGTTACCAAAGGCGGACGTACTTTTAGTTTCTCAGCCATTGTGGTTGTAGGAAATGAAAATGGCGTGGTTGGCTATGGCTTGGGTAAAGCCAAGGAGGTAACTTCAGCAATTGCAAAAGGTATTGACGATGCCAAGAAAAATTTGATAAAAGTACCCGTATTAAAAGGGACCCTGCCTCACGAACAATATGGTAAATACAGTGGTGCATATGTATTTCTTAAACCTGCCTCTCCTGGTACAGGAGTAATTGCAGGAGGAGCAATGCGTGCAGTGCTTGAGAGTGTTGGTGTTACCGACGTGCTGGCAAAATCAAAAGGATCTTCAAACCCTCACAGTGTTGTTAAAGCAACCATCGATGCGTTGGTTAAACTCAGGGATCCATATACCGTTGCTCAGATGAGAGGTGTGGATTTAAATACAGTTTTCAACGGATAAAAACCTCTAATGATGAAAAAACTAAGAATAGAACAAGTAAAGAGTGGTATTGGCCGTACAAAACGCCAAAAACTTACCTTGCAGGCATTGGGCCTGAAAAGAATGCATCATACAATTGAAGTAGTTGGAACACCTCAGATTTTAGGAATGATTGCAAAAGTAGACCACCTGCTTAAAGTGGAAGAAATTTAATTTTTGATAAAAATAATTTGATATACAATGGATTTAAGTAATTTAAAACCAGCAGAAGGTTCAACCAGGAACAAGAAAAGAATCGGAAGAGGACAAGGTTCAGGAAGAGGTGGAACTTCAACAAAAGGACATAAAGGTGCCAAATCTCGATCGGGTTACAGCCAGAAAATGGGCTTTGAAGGTGGCCAGATGCCATTGTATCGTAGGGTTCCTAAATTTGGATTTAAGAACGTCAACCGTAAAGAATATCACGGTATTAACATCGATACACTACAAAAATTAGCCGAAAGCAAAAAAATTGAACTTATTGATGTGAATGTATTGGTAGAAAATGGCCTGGCTTCAAAAAATGACCTGATCAAAATTTTGGGTCGTGGAGAACTTAAAGCCAAATTGGAAGTTAAAGTACATGCATTTTCAGAATCAGCCGTTAAAGCTATCGAAGCTCAAGGAGGTGTTGCAACAAAAATTTAATTTTGAATGAAAAGATTAATCCAGACAATTAGAAACATTTATAAGATTGAGGATCTTAGAAACCGTATTTTGTATACCCTTGGTATTTTGTTAATCTACCGTTTAGGTTCAAAAATAGTAATACCGGGTGTCGATCCTCACATGTTGGCAAGTTTGCAAAGCCAAACCGATAACGGCATACTCGGATTGTTGAATATGTTTTCGGGAGGTGCTTTTTCTAATGCGTCAATCTTTGCACTTGGAATTATGCCCTATATTTCGGCATCTATTGTAATCCAATTGCTGGGTATGGCTATACCATATTTCCAAAAACTTCAAAAAGAAGGAGAAAGCGGAAGAAGAAAGATTAATCAAATAACAAGATATTTAACCGTATTAATTACCGGATTTCAGGCACCTGCCTATATCGCAAATATGATCGGTAACCTGCCTCCGGAAGCCATTTCCCCATTTAACCCCAATATCACTTCACCATCCACCTTTTTCTGGGTATCAACAGTGGTGATCCTCATATCGGGAACCATGTTTGTGATGTGGTTGGGTGAAAAAATTACAGATAAAGGAATCGGAAACGGAATTTCACTTATCATCATGATAGGTATTATTGCCCGTTTACCATTCGCACTGGCCGGCGAATTCTTCTCAAAAATGGAAGAAAAAGGCGGTGGATTGGTATTCTTCCTTGTTGAAATTGCCGTTCTGGTATTCGTTATCCTACTCACCATTTTATTGGTACAGGGTACGCGGAAAATTCCGGTGCAATATGCAAAAAGAATTGTGGGGAACAAACAATATGGCGGTGTGCGTCAGTATATTCCGTTAAAGGTTAATGCTGCCGGTGTAATGCCTATTATTTTTGCACAGGCCATTATGTTTTTGCCACTTACACTGGCCGGATTCTCAAATTCAGAATCATTGAGTGGTTTTGCTGCAGCATTTACAAATATCAACGGCTTTTGGTACAATGCCGTGCAGTTTATCATGATTATGCTGTTTACATACTTTTATACGGCCATCACTGTCAATCCCAATCAAATGGCAGATGATATGAAGAAAAATGGCGGATTTATTCCAGGTGTTAAACCGGGTAGAAAAACTGCCGAATTTATTGATAATGTAATGTCGAGAATTACATTGCCAGGTTCTATTTTCCTTGGCTTTGTAACTTTATTACCAACCCTTGTAAGACTTGTTGGTGTGAACCAGGCTTTCGCCATGTTCTATGGAGGAACATCGCTTCTGATTTTGGTCGGGGTTGTACTTGATACATTACAGCAAATAGAAAGTCACTTGTTAATGCGCCACTACGATGGTTTGACCAAATCCGGTAGGATTAAAGGTAGAACCGCAGGCATTATGGGCTAAGATATGATCGGATGATACATTATAAATCAGACGAAGAAATTGAATTAATTAAAGAAAGTTCTTTACTTGTTGGAAAAACTTTAGCTGAGGTTGCTAAACATATAGAACCTGGCATACAAACGATCAAATTGGATAAAATCGCAGAAGAGTTTATCCGTGATCATGGTGCGCTTCCTGGGTTCAAGGGATATGGAGGTTTCCCAAATACCTTGTGTATTTCAATTAATGAACAGGTTGTTCATGGAATTCCGGGGAAAAGGAAACTTATGGAGGGAGATATCGTTTCAATAGATTGTGGAACCATTTTGAATGGATTTTACGGCGATTCGGCCTATACTTTTGAAGTAGGGGAGGTTCGTGAAGAAATCAGGCTTTTGTTGAAACGTACCAAAGAGTCGCTCAATAAAGGAATTGAAAATGCAGTTGCCGGAAAACGAATCGGAGATATTGGATATGCCATTCAGAATTACGTGGAACCTTTCGGATATTCGGTGGTCAGAGATTTGGTAGGGCACGGTTTGGGAAGAAATTTGCATGAAAAACCTGAAGTTCCGAATTATGGACAAAGGGGCGTTGGTACAAAACTGAAAGAAGGAATGGTATTGGCCATTGAACCCATGATCAATCTCGGTGTAAAGGATGTAGTTCAGGAGAAGGATGGGTGGACAATCAGAACTTCGGACAGAATGCCATCGGCTCATTTTGAGCATGATGTTGCCATAAGAAAGGGAAGAGCAGAAATCCTTTCTACATTTGAATATATAGAAGAAGTAATAAATATAAAATAATATATGGCAAAACAAACATCTATCGAACAAGATGGTACCGTAATCGAATCTCTGGGCAATGCAATGTTCAGGGTTGAACTTGAAAACGGACATATCATTACTGCCCATATCTCTGGTAAAATGAGAATGCATTATATTAAGATTTTACCGGGCGATAGGGTTAAACTTGAAATGTCTCCCTATGATTTAACGAAAGGACGGATTACATTCAGGTATAAGTAAAAAACAAGAAAAATTAAGATATTAGATCAATAAAACATTTAATTGAAATAAAATGAAAGTTCGAGCATCAGTTAAGAAGAGATCTCCCGAATGTAAAATCGTTCGCAGAAAAGGAAGATTATATGTGATTAACAAAAAAAACCCGAAGTACAAACAACGTCAGGGATAAAAAAAGACATTTAATTTAAAACCAATTACAATTATTTGATATATGGCTAGAATAGCAGGTATCGATTTACCAAAAAACAAAAGAGGCGAAATAGGTTTGACCTATATCTTTGGCATAGGTAGAAGCCTCGCACAACAAATACTAACCGAAGCCGGAATCGACTTTAATAAAAAGGTTCAGGATTGGACCGATGATGAGCAAAATGCCATCCGTACCATTATTGGAGAAAATTATAAAGTTGAAGGCGGCCTTCGTTCCGAAATACAAACCAATATCAAACGATTAAGAGATATTGGTTCTTATCGTGGAATCCGTCATCGTTTGGGATTGCCTTTGCGCGGACAAGGAACCAAAAACAATGCACGTACCCGAAAAGGAAGGAAAAAAACTGTTGCTAACAAGAAAAAGGCAATTAAAGGTTAATCGGTCGTTTGTTGACACAAGAAAGTTAAAATTATGGCAAAAAGTTCAAGAAGTACCAAAAAAAGAGTCGTTAAAGTTGAGCCTATCGGAAAAGCTTTTATCCAGGCATCTTTTAATAATATTATTATTTCGCTAACCAATAATACCGGACAAGTAATTTCCTGGGCTTCATCAGGGAAAATGGGATTTAAAGGTTCGAAGAAAAATACCCCTTATGCAGCACAGATGGCTGCTGAAGATTGCGCAAAAGTAGCATTCGATCAAGGGCTCAGGAAAGTGAAAGTCTTTGTGAAAGGTCCTGGTGCAGGTCGCGAATCTGCAATCCGAACACTTCATACACAAGGAATTGAAGTAACTGAAATTAATGATGTAACACCATTGCCACACAATGGTTGCAGGCCCCCTAAACGACGAAGGGTATAATTTCATTACAGGTAAGATCATTATAACAAAAAAAGTAAATTCTTAAAACATGGCAAGATATACAGGCCCAAAATCAAAGATTGCAAGAAAATTCAGAGATCCAATATTCGGACCAGATAGGGCATTTGAAAAGAAAAACTATCCTCCGGGACAGCATGGCAACTCAAAACGCCGTAAGAAACAATCAGAATACGGAATTCAGCTTCAGGAAAAACAAAAAGCAAAATATACCTATGGTATTATGGAACGTCAATTCCGTAATATCTTTGAAAAAGCAAGCCATAAAAAAGGGATCACCGGTGAAGTATTGCTTCAATTGATTGAATCGCGCCTCGATAACGTGGTGTACAGGTTGGGAATTGCCCCTACCAGAAGCGCAGCCCGGCAGTTTGTATCACATCGTCATATACTGGTAAATGGTTCAATCGTAAATGTACCCTCATACCAGGTTAAAGAAGGTGATATCATCAGCGTTCGTGAAAGATCAAAATCTTTGGAAGCGATAACCGATTCACTCACAACCCGCTCAAATCAATATAGCTGGTTGGAATGGGACGGAGAAAAAATGTCGGGGAAATTTGTAAACTATCCGGCCAGGGAAGATATCCCGGAAAATATTAAAGAACAACTGATTGTTGAGTTGTACTCTAAATAATAGCTTGATTTAAATAATTATTTGACAACAAATAACAAAAAAATATGTCAATTCTAGCATTTCAAAAACCTGATAAGGTAATCATGATTGAAGCCGATGAATTCAAAGGTATCTTTGAATTTCGTCCGTTGGAACCCGGCTTCGGTATCACAATTGGTAATGCATTAAGAAGAATCTTACTTTCTTCACTCGAAGGTTATGCCATTACTTCTGTTAAAATTGAAGGTGTTGTTCAGGAATTTTCAACCATCGAAGGTGTTGTTGAAGATGTTGCTGAAATCATTCTTAACCTGAAAAAGATCCGTTTTAAACGTCAGATTGAAACAGAAGGCAGTGAAGAGGTACATGTTGTAATCGGTGAACAGGAATCATTTAAGGCTGGGGATATCAATAAATTCCTATCCGTTTTCCAGGTTCTTAACCCCGAGGTTGAAATATGTAGCATGGATCCTTCAGTTAAAATTTCAATGAACCTGACCATTGAAAAAGGACGCGGTTATGTTCCTGCTGAAGAAAACAAAAAAGTGAATGCACCCATTGATACCATCTCGATCGATTCAATCCATACACCCATTGTAAATGTTAAATACAATGTTGAAAACTACAGGGTTGAACAAAAAACCGATTACGAAAAACTGGTATTTGAAATTACAACTGATGGTTCTATTCATCCGAAAGAAGCATTAAAAGAAGCCGCAAAAATTCTGATTCATCATTTCATGCTATTCTCCGACGAAAAAATCACCCTTGATACCGAAGAGAAAACAGTAACTGAAGAGTTTGATGAAAATTCGCTGCACATCCGCCAATTATTAAAGACCAAACTTGTTGATCTGGATTTATCAGTTCGCGCTTTAAATTGTTTAAAAGCGGCCGATGTTGATACATTAGGCGATTTGGTAGCATTTAATAAAAATGATTTGCTGAAATTCAGGAACTTCGGTAAAAAATCATTAACCGAACTTGAAGAACTTGTAAAAGCAAAAAATCTTGAATTCGGGATGAATACAGCTAAGTATAAATTAGATAAGGAATAATAGAAATGAGACACGGAAAGAAATTCAACCACTTAAGCAGAAAGAGTGCACATAGAAAAGCAATGTTAGCGAATATGGCTGCATCATTAATTATGCACAAAAGGATCAGGACCACCCTGGCCAAAGCCAAGGCGTTAAGGGGTTATATTGAACCTATCATCACCAAATCAAAAGAAGATTCTACGCACTCGAGAAGAACGGTATTTAGTTATTTGCAAAGCAAAGAGGCTGTTACAGAATTATTCAGGGAAGTTTCGGTTAAAGTTGCCGACAGGCCGGGTGGCTATACACGGATTTTGAAAACCGGAAATCGTTTGGGCGATAATGCAGAGATGTGTTATATTGAGCTGGTTGATTACAACGAAAACCTGTTGACTGAAAAAACCACAAAGGCAAAATCGAGCCGTAGAAGAGGTGGTAAAAAAAGTACTGCAAAAGTTGAAAGCCCGGTAACTGATACTAAAACCGAAAATGTAGTTGATGCTCCTGTAGAGGACGTTAAAGAAGAGGTGGCAGAAGAATCGGCTGTAGAAGAAGTAAAGGAAGAAGCTGCTGAAGAAACACCAGCGGTGGAAGAAAAAGAAGAAGTTGCCGAAACTGAAAACAAGGAAGAGCAAGCAGAAACAGAGCCGGAAAAAAAAGAAGAGGGTTCTGAAGAAGAAAAAAAATAGTATAACCTATAAGGTAACAAAAAGGATAAAGTAAATTACTTTATCCTTTTTTTATAGCAATTAAATGGCTAATTTTAGCCGTTTTTTCAATAAAAAATTATGAGTCAAATAATTAAAATTCAAGGCAGACAAATTCTCGATTCAAGAGGAAATCCGACCGTAGAGGTTGATGTTTATACAAATTCAGGTGTTATAGGAAGAGCTGCCGTTCCTTCTGGTGCATCCACAGGGGTCCACGAGGCAGTTGAACTAAGAGATAATGATCAGGGTGTATTTATGGGTAAAGGTGTGCTACAGGCCATCCAAAATGTGAATACAACCATCAATGAGGAACTGCAGGGCTACGATGTTACCGAGCAAAATGAAATTGATAACCGTTTGTTGGAAATTGACGGTACACCCAATAAAAGCAATTTAGGTGCGAATGCCATTTTAGGAGTATCACTTGCAGTTGCACATGCAGCCGCCCAGGAAACCGGTCAGTATCTTTATCGATATATCGGGGGTGTAAATGCGAATACATTACCCATTCCTATGATGAACATTTTAAACGGCGGTTCACATGCTGACAACCGGATCGATTTCCAGGAATTCATGATTATGCCCGTGGGTGCTGCCTCATTCAGCGATGCATTACGTATGGGAGCTGAGGTATTTCATCATTTAAAAGCAGTATTAAAAAAAGCCGGACATTCTACCAATGTTGGTGATGAAGGTGGTTTTGCCCCTAATTTGAAATCAAATGAAGAGGCTATAATTGTTATTTTAGAGGCCATAAAAAAAGCCGGTTATGTAGCCGGAAAAGATATTTATCTGGCTCTCGACCCTGCTTCATCTGAATATTATATTCCTGAAGAAAAGCTTTATCATTCAAAATGGTGCGATGGGGAAAAACTAACATCTGCTCAAATGGTTGATTTTTGGGCAAAATGGGTTGATAAATATCCGATCATTTCCATAGAAGATGGTATGGCTGAAGATGACTGGGAAGGCTGGAAACTGATGACCGAAAAAATGGGCGACAAAATTCAACTGGTAGGAGATGATCTTTTTGTAACTAATACAAAAAGGTTGAAACAAGGTATTGATACCAAAACAGCTAATTCGATTTTAATAAAAGTAAACCAAATAGGAACCCTCACAGAAACAATTGATGCAGTTAATATGGCACATAAGAATGGTTATACTGCCATTATGAGCCATCGTTCGGGCGAAACCGAAGATACGACCATTGCTGATTTAGCCGTTGCACTGAACACCGGGCAAATTAAAACCGGTTCTGCAAGCCGGTCAGACCGGATGGCAAAATATAATCAGTTGCTTCGGATTGAGGAAATACTCGGAGCTCAGGCACGATTTCTGGGTAAGGACTTTAAATTTGCCAGATAAACTGGAAAATGTAGCTGAAAAAATAAGAGCGGGATCCGGCATAGCCAGATCCCGCTCTTTTTTTTTAATGACTTCATTACTCTTTTCGGGCAGGTTCCCATCTAAAAAACAGGAACAGAAATACTGAACTTATGATAGCCAGTAAGATAAAAATGATGGCAATTGATGGATCCTCTTCAATCCCTCGCACCTTAAGCATATAAACCATTGCAGCCAGAGCAATGGTCAAAATAATGATAAAAACCATTAAGATGGATGCATATATAAATCCATGTTCCAATTTTTTAATTAACATGATGGCACTAATTATTAATGCAGGAAGTGCAAATGAGAGATCGATCACATGCACCGGATTAATCAGGAGTTGATCCTTACTGACACTTTCAGGGATGGTATTGTTAAGAATGGCCGGAATGAGGTCTTTAAGCCAGAGCCCATAAAATATCAGTGCTATTACAATTAAATAAACTCCAATTGTTTTAACCGGTGCCCCGACCTTGAACCAATCCAGAATATTTAAAGGCTTCAGGTAATTTATAAACAAAATAAACAGGTAAACGGAACTTCCAAGTGTAAAGCAATAAATTAAAAATAATTGATTAAAATGAATCCCAAAACTATAAATAAGGTATGAGTAAAGAATGTAAAAAAGTGTTCCTCCATAGATAAAGGTTGCTGTTTTATGATTTCTTTTCATATAAATCATTGAAATAATCAAAACAGGTACCACCAAGAATAAGTTTACCATATCCTGCCCTACACCCTGAGCAGCAAGAGAAGCTGATTCTCTTTCGTAAGTGAATGCATGAAATGCTCCGAAATAAGATGCAATCGCAACCAAAAAGGCCAGAAAATAGGTCAGATAACTGATGATCGATAATTGTTTTTTCTGCATAACTTAATTTTTTATATCATAACGAAGTTTACTCAGATCAATAACCTGATCAGGGTCATGGATAGGCCTCAGAATGAAACGAAATTGGTATGGCCGTTGTTCGATTTCATATGCTGCCAGAGGAGTAGCACCCCAGCTATCAATTCCTCCAACTCCCATATGCTTATGATCCAGGTTCAGTTCAACAAAGGGTTTTGGTTCAATATCAACCGTATGTTTTAATTCATTATCAAGAATATCAAAATCCTCAATTGTATAATTCAAAGCGTTAAAGCCAAAGTTCTGATTGCTTAAGAACATAAATCCCTTTCCTTTCTGGTTGGTAAGGGTGAGCCATCTGGTTTCCGATTTATGACCGTTTTCCTGTGGCCTGATATAGGGGAAATACTGGGCATCAACGGTTGAAGAAAATTTATCGACAAATGTTGCTTCTTTTCTATCGTCGTAGTTTTCCCCGGGCCCTTCGCCCAACCACGACAAATTTTTTAATTCCGGCGAAAGTTGCATTTTTAAACCGATCCGTGCCAGTTTGGGTAGCGCGAAACTACCATTAATATAGCCTACATCAATAATGATTTCGCCATTTCCCAATATGGTGTATTTTTCGGTGGTCATTGAGCCTTTAACGCCATAAAGCCTTCTGCTTACAATTAACTGAAATTGATTGGGTGCAACTTGATCTGTTTTAATGTCGACAATACTACTTTTACTGCTGGCATCACGCCATGCGCGGGCAAAATAATGGTTAAATCTTCCCAGGTCATTATCGGTGGGTGCACGCCAAAAATTAGGTTCGGGACCATTCAGGATCAAATCGGTTTGCTGATATTTGTATGAAATTATTTTCCCCGATTCTTTACTGAATATCAGTTCGAATTCATCCCCATCAATTTTGATTTGCCTGGTATCTTCAACCACGGTTAATGGTGACAAGGCATCAGGTCTGATTCTTCTGTATTTAAACGAATTTGGTATTTCAAGTTGTTCGTGGGCCACAACGTATCCGGAATTGATCAAATTATCGCTCTCACGGGTAACACAGGTGATATTCAGAAAATACTCCTGATCTTCCTTAAACCTGATACCGTTAAAATCAAATTGCATTAATTTACTGCTTTGAGGAGGTATCGAGACATTTGGAAGATTGCCATAGAGCAAAACATTGCCATCGGATTTAAGGCTCCATGAAATTTGAAATTTTGACAGATCGGTGAAGAAATATTTGTTCAGGATTTTTACCTGTCCTGAATTTAGATCATGAGCTTGTATCTCAATGTTCTGATAAATCTTTTGAACCTCATAATAGGCAGGTTTTATACTCCGGTCGGGATTTACGATTCCATTGATACAGAAATTTCCGTCACTCCTTACATCGTCTCCGCCAAAATCACCTCCGTAAGCCCAAAATTGCTTTCCGCTATCATTAGTTTTGATCAGGGCCTGATCTACCCAGTCCCATATAAAACCGCCCTGTAGATTTTTATATTTTTCAATGGTTTCCCAGTATTCTTTAAGCCCTCCTGTACTATTACCCATCGAATGCATATACTCGCACATGATAAGAGGCCGGTTTTGGTCGATGGAACCATAGGCAATAAGTTCATCAATATCGGGATACATCGGGCTCACAATATCAGTGTATGGTTTTTCACCTGCCATTTCATATTGAACAGGTCTGGTTTTATCGCGTTGCTTGATCCAGGATGAGGTGGCTTCAAAATTACTGCCGTCACCGGCCTCATTACCAAGAGACCAGATAATGATACTTGTAAAATTTTTATCACGTTCTACCATACGTTTGGTTCGATCGAGATGGGCAGATTTCCATTCAGCTTTATTTGCTAAGGTAAATTCTTGCGAGTAGCCCGTACCATGCGATTCGATATTTGCTTCATCAACTACATATAAGCCATATTCGTCGCAGAGTTCGTACCACAATGGATCGTTGGGATAGTGACTGGTGCGAACAGCATTGATATTGGCTTTCTTGAGTAGTTCGATATCCTTCACCATCGATTCGCGACTGATGTAATGGCCTGTTAACGGGTCGTGTTCGTGGCGGTTGATCCCTTTTATGTAAATGGCCTTGCCGTTTAATAATAGCTGCCCGTTTTTTATCTCAACTTTTCGGAAACCGATTTTGGTGGAGATGCTTTCCTGCACCTTACCGCCTGCATCCAGCAAATTGATAATTAAGGAATAAAGCGTTGGATCTTCTGCTGACCAATAAGCAACTTCTTGTAATTGAAACTGATACTCCAGTTTCTTTTTCCCCTGGATCAGAAATTTATGTTTCTTTGAATAGAATTGACGCCCTCTTTTTAAATAGATTTCCAACCTTGCAGTTTCTTCGCTATAGTTCAGATTTTCAAGCTCAACATCCAGATCAAGTGTCCCTTCTTTGAAATTGTTAATTAAATCTGGCCGTGCAAAATAATCACGAATTTGCAAATTCGGACGGGCATATAAATAAACATCACGATCAATTCCGCTGAGTCGCCAGAAATCCTGATCTTCCAGAAATGAACCGTCGCTCCAGCGGTAAACTTCAACAGCGATGGTATTTTCTCCGGCATTAATAAATTCGGTAATATCAAATTCAGCCGGAAGTTTAGAGTCCTCGCTGTAACCAACTTTTCGGCCATTTATCCAAACATAAAAAGCCGAACGCACTGCTCCAAAATGAAGATACACCCTGCGCCTGAGCCAATCGGGCGGGAGTGTAAATGTTTTTTTGTATGAACCAACCGGATTGTCATTTTCAGGGATCATCGACGGATAAGGGGGGATGGGTGATTTTTCAACATAGATTGGTGTTCCGAAGCCTTGCATTTCCCAGTTTCCGGGAACCTTGATGTCGGGCCAGGAATCGACATTAAAATTTGTCATATAAAAATCAACGGGCCTTTTTGTCGGGCATTCTGACAGCATAAATTTCCAGTCGCCATTTAACGACTGATACCAGTTTGAAGCATTCTTATCATTTTTCTCAGCCAGCTTTTCACTTTCGTAAGGGAAAAAATGAGCATGTGCGTCCAGTTTATTGATTCCAAAGATTTGAGGATTCTTCCATTCCGGGATATTCTCCTGCGAAAATGTATTGATATTTAACGAAATAATGAAAAATATAATGATCGTAAAAAATTTATGGTCGGTATTCATCAAGTCTAATATTATCTATTCAAATCAATTTGATTTCTGTAATCCCTTTTATGTTTATTAAATTGTATAAGCAATTAACGAACGAAATTAATATTTATCGCCCAATGCCTCAAATTTAAATCTATCAATTTTTGAGGGCAGGTGCTCACTTAAAAATATATTTTCAATTTGATTTATTATTTCCGGGTATTTATCCGCCAAATTGAATTTTTCGTTGATATCCGCTGAAAGATCATATAACTCAATTTCTAAATTTCCTTTATGAATATCCTTTCTTACGGCTTTCCATTTACCCATTCTTAAGGCCTGTTGGCCTCCGTATTCAGGTATCTCCCAATACAGATATTGGTGTTCCTTTTGAGCAACCTGATGAAGCATGGACGGTAAGAAGCTAATTCCGTCCACATTTTCCGGAACCTGCGCACCACTTATTTCGCAGAGTGTTGGCAGTACATCCCAAAAAGCCGAAATATGATCGCTTTGTGCAGGTTGTTTGATCATTTCCGGCCAACTAACAATCAGAGGAACCCTGATTCCGCCTTCATACAAAAATCCTTTGCCTCTTCTATAAAAAGAGCTGAAAGGCTTCGCGCTGTTAAAATATTCAGGATCGACACCACCGGCATAGGTCGGACCGTTGTCGCTCGTAAAAATGATCAGGGTATTTTCGTAAATGCCATTTTGCTTTAAGGATTTCACAAGCTCACCAACCTGAAAATCCAGATATGAAATCATGGCAGCATATGTAGCCTTTGGGAATTGGTTTGGGAAGTATCCTTTTTCGCCCAGATATGGCGCTTCGTCACCTAAAAGATTTTTATATTTCTCAACCCATTCAGCAGGAGCTTGTAATGGTACATGCGGAATGGGGCTGGCATAATACAAAAAGAAGGGATCTGCTTGATGTTCATTAATGAAAGATTTAGCTTCGTTGAGCATAAGCTCCGGGGCATAATCATTTAATTGATAATCGGCATAACTACTGGGATCGTTCGGATCTGCACCTTCAACCAATTTTGTGCCTGGTGAAACAATCCTGTTATTGAGAATTATTTTTTCTTCATTTCTCCACAGGTGGGTTGGGAAATATGTATGCGCCTGGCGCTGGCAATTATATCCAAAAAAATGATCGAACCCTAGTTTTGTAGGAACAGATTCAGAATTTGGAGCCCCCAATCCCCATTTACCAATCATTGAAGTTTTATAACCCGCCGATTTTAAAATTGAGGCGATGGTAGTTGTGTTGGCTGGAAGAGGTCGCTGACCTTCCAGATTTTCATCATAAAATACTGCTTCATAATTCCAAACATCGCCCCGACTGTCCCATTCATCATTTCCGCGGATGTACATATGCCCCGGATGCATGCCTGTTAGTAAAGCACATCTGGAGGGTGCGCAAACTGCCGAACCCGAATAATGTTGCGTGAAAACAATACCCCGTTCAGCCAAGGCATCGATATTGGGAGTTTGTATTATTTCCTGCCCGAAACATGATAATTCACCATAACCCAAATCATCGGCAAGAATGAAAATGATATTGGGTTTGATACGATCTTCTGATTGGTTGCAGGAATGTAGCCCCAAAATAAATGCTGAACTTAACAAAGAGATCAATGGCTTGTTTGTCATGGGTTAAAAGGTTTTTGATATTACTTAAAATGATCCTTTGCATTATAAGTTGTTAAACTTCTTGTATGTTGTTTTTCCCATGTTTTGGCCATTTGTTTTAAGACGGGATCGGCATGTTCCAAAAACATTTTATAAGATTCACAGAAATGATTCATTCCTTGATCTCTCGGATCGTTATTGCGGTCTTTTGGGCATCCTCCAAAACAATAATTCAGCCATTTACATTTCGTACAATTGGGTGGGAGCTTGGTTTTGCGTTCCCCAAAACTGTTCATTTTGTCTGAGTTTAACATATCAATCAAGCGGTCGTTATGTATGTTTCCCAGCTTCCATTTGGGAAGCACAAAAAAGTCACAGGCAAAAACATCGCCATTGTGTTCAATTACCAGATAAATTCCGCACTCTTTTTTCAGCGTACATTCCGGTGATTCGAACCCTACATACCTGTAAAAAGTCGACTCTATATGCCTCACTGATGTAGTGTCTATTCCTGATTGATTATCTCTTAACCACAAATCAAAAATTACCCTCAGAAATTTTCCGTACTCTTTACCTGTTACCGAAAAATCTGCTGCCCTGGAATTGTCATTCTTATCTTTTTCAACGATTGGGATAAACTGCATCCATTTAAACCCGGTTTGTTTCAGAAATGAATATATTTCGAGTGGATATTTTGTGGAATAGCTGGTAATACAACTAAGGGAATTTACTTCAACACCTTTATTCAGAAGCATCTGAGCTGTAGCATAAACCCGCTCCCAGCTGCCTTTATTATTGATTAATTTCCGGTGGTGATCATGAATATGCTGAGGTCCATCAATCGATAAGCCAACCAGGAAATTATAGTTTTTAAGAAATGATGCCCATTCTTCATTGAGTAATAATCCGTTGGTTTGCAATGCATTTGAAATCGATTTGTTTCGCCCGTATTTTTGGTAGAGGGAGATGGCCCGTTGATAAAATTCAAGACCCATCAGTGTGGGTTCGCCGCCTTGCCAGGTTACAGAAAGCTGACTGGAAGACTGATCCATGAGTTGCCGGATAAGTTCTTCCTGAGTTTCGGGAGACATTCGGTGCTTTTTGCCTTCAAATAATTCTGATTTATCCAGATAAAAACAATAATCACAATTTAAATTACAATCAGGCCCAGAAGGCTTTATAAGTACAGAGCTTAATACTTTCCTGTTTATTCCCATTTTTATTCCAATATTTTAAATGCATCCGTATATCGCATCTAAAAATAACGAATAATTCCCAAAATTTTGGGTAAAAAATGATCAGTTACAAACAAGCAGGTATTAGTAAATTTACTTGAGAAGATGCAGTTTATTTATATGCTGGCTAAGTCTTAAAACCTGCATATTATTGCCTCTCGTTAGGTTCTGAAAATTTCAATTAAATTATAGATTTCAATTTCCGAATTTCTGATATTGAATATCATTCAAACCCGGAGATTTTCATTCCAGATTGGATTATTTAGGTCTTTGGAGCAATCTTCTGCCATTTTGGTAGATCGCAACAAAAGCATCATTCAAACCATTCTGCTTTAATGTTTTACTGTATTCAACGGCATCTTCAAATGTTTCAAAGTAGCCGGCAGAATAACGGTAAATTCCATCAATGGATGATACAAAGATTTGTTTTCCGATAAAATACTTTAAGCGGATATCATTGATGTTTGCGACTGGTTTTTGTGAAGCCATGATCTGTACAGTGTAAAGTGTACCTGTAGCCGGTATTTGAATAACATCTGTTGTTAATGTTGTTTGATCAACATTTTCAACTTTTGTACCCGGGATCAACATGGCTGCACCCGGATTCGATTGCAGTGGATCTTGTTTAATGCCGGTGATGAAATGTTTGCCTTCGTCAATAACCAGAATTTCCGACGGGGGAGGTACTTCTTCGGCAACCATTTTATTGACAGGAGGAGGTGTCTTTGAAACAGCTTTATCTTCCCTGAAACTGTATTTGGGGTCATATTCAACCACTTTTGGCAAGCCCGATAAACCTGCCCGTCGTCCCAGGGTTTTGTTTTCCAGAAGCCTGTCTTTTCGTGCCTGATCTTCCTCTTCACGCAATTGTCGTCTTCTTTCTTTTTCAGCCATTCGCTGTTGGTACTTGCGCTGTTTTTCAAGATCTTTTTCAAAATTACCAGGAGTGCCCGTGCTGCCAGAAATATACCCGCCACCGGATCCCGAAATTTTAAATGCAAGTCCTACGGAAGTGTATAAGAAAGGATCATTTCTCCCGTCACCCGAATCGTAGGCATCAAGTTTATCCGAATTGGTTATATGCAGGACCGACTCCAGATTTAGTCCGATATTCGGGCTCACATTTATGTTAACCCCTAATCCGACAGGGAAAACCATCACAGGGGTCCATGCATTGGTTCCGGTTTCGGAAACCCCATATTGATCAACAATATCATCGTTTATTGTGCTTCTGAGGGTTGACATCCAATTGGCAATCCCAAAGCCGGCCAGTCCGTATACGTTCAAAGTTCTGTCGGGTCTTGGTCCCAGAATTGCGTTGCTAAAATTTATGGTTGTATTTAAATTGAATTCAATCAGGCTGGCATCAAATTTAAGATTTGCTGCATCTCCATTTTCCCAGTTTAGTAAGGTGCCATGTATATTCCCGCCAAGGAATTGGAGGCCTGCACTGAATATGGGTGAGAAGTGTTTGCGTGCACTCAATCCGAAACCCAATTTCCAGTCTTCCTGAAAAGGGGATTTTGAATGGATATCACCAAAAAACAAGGTTGGACCCGCATGCAAACTAATACTCAGGTTGTCAAAGAATCTGTTACTGTTTTCTTCAAAATATTGTGCTCTTGCATAAGTAGCGTGAAACCAAAAGATGATTGATAATCCGCTTATCAGTATAGTTTTAAAGAACCTTTTTTCCATAGCAATTATTTACAATATTTCCCAAGATTTTCAAGAGCGGCACCAAATCCCAGCTCAAATGATTTTTCCCAGTCGGAACAAGCTCCTATCAAATCGTTGATATAAAATCGGGCGATTCCCCGATTGTAATAATTTTTAACCCAGTTTGAATAATGCATTACATTTGTAGGCTGTAGGTCAATGGCTTTGTCAAAATCTTCAATTGCTCCGCCAAAATCTCCAAGTTTGGTTTTTGCAATTCCACGATAAGAATAAATCATAGAAAAAGATGTGTCTGAGTCCAGATCAATGGCTTTGTCAAAATCTTCGATGGCACCGTCGTAATTACCTGCCTGATATTTTAGTACACCCCAGGTATAATGGCCATTGAAATCGGTGGGTTGTGTTGTTTCAGTTGGAATGTTGTAAACTTCTGCATCGCGCACAAATTGTTTGAATTGATAAAACTTGGCTTCATAATAGGATGCGTCAAAAAGTTTAGGGCTACTGTTGGGATCCAGGTACCAGGCAAACAATGATTGTTTCGAAAAGGATCTGATTAGTTTAAAATGTACAACTTCCCGGCCTTTTTCCTGAATGGGTTTTACCGCAATAATCAGGTTTGCAGAATTAAAGTTAGTTTGGTTTTGGGTGGCTTGTATTTTGGCAACGATTTTATTATCGAGTATTTCAGGATCGAATTCTTTAATTCTGTCGGCGCAAAAAACCCCCATATCTACCGCATAAGGTTTATTAAAAGGAATTTCCCTGGGAAGCACTTTTATTAGGTTTTCAGCCTTAAAAACAAAAAATTCAACAGACTCGAAAGATCGCCATCCTTCCTGGAGGATCGGGAATTCGTAATCTCCGTCTTCGTAGATCAGGATGAGAACATTATATTGTTTCCCATCAATAAGTACTTTTTTTAACTGTAACTGTTTAATATTTTCGAGACCCAATTTTTCGAAAGGTGTCGGTCGTTTGTTCGTTTTGAAATCTGAATTCGGAATCCTGTTTTTTGCACTTGCCCATTTGCCATTGTCTTGCAACGACCAGCCGGTCACATTATCGAGCGTTGACAGGATGTCGCTGATAACCGAATAATTAATTTCAGTACCCGCAGCAGGTTGCGATTTAAGTGAAATAAAAGGAAATATGATAATAAGAAAAATAAATAGCGTTTTCTTCATTTGAATCGTATTTGTCGTTTATTGAGATTCCAATAAATTAGGGTACATTTACCTTTAAGCAAAGTAAATTTATAAAAAAAAACCCCTAAACCTAAATCTTTATTGCAAATTAATAAAAATTTTATCAACATAAGTAATTAAGTGTCTGAATTCTATTCGAAAAATAAAATTCAGAAAAGTTGTAAAACTTTGATTATAAGAATGATATTAAAGCCTTGAATGCATCATTAATTCCATCGGGATTTGTACCGCCGGCAGTGGCAAAATGGGCCTGTCCGCCCCCGCCACCGTTTATATGCTTTGAAATATTACGGATCAGTTTAGCTGCATCCAATCCTTTTTCCTTGACAAGTTCCTCTGAAATCATCAAACTCAGGTTTGCTTTAGCCTGATTTTCACTGGCAAGCAGCAACACCATATTGTTCATCGATTTATCTATAGAAAATGCTAAATCCCTGATTGCTCCCATATCCAGATCAACTTTTTGTGCAATAAAATTGATACCGGAAATTTCGCGGTAACTATTCATCAGTTCTTCTTTTAGTAATTTGATTTTTTCCTGGATTAAGCTGTTGATTTGTTTTGAATACAACTGATTTTGTTCTATTAGTTTCTCTACAGCTTTTTCAAGGTCTTTGGGATGTTTTAATAAATTACTGATGTGTTGAAGGGTTTTTTCTTTTTCACGATAGTAGGCTTCTGCTTCATTTGCCGTGATAGCTTCGATGCGTCTGATACCAGCAGCGATGGCTCCCTCTGACATAATTTTAAACAACCTGATTTGTCCGGTTTCACTCACATGCGTTCCGCCGCAAAGTTCTGTCGAGAAATTTTTATCAAAACGGATTACCCGAACCTCATCGCCGTATTTTTCGCCAAAAAGGGCAATGGCACCCATCTCTTTTGCTTCGCCGATTGCTACATTTTCAAATATTTCAATATGAATATTTTCTCTGATTTTTTCGTTAACAATTTGTTCCACTTCTGAAATCTGATCATCGCTAAGCTTTGAATAATGGGCGAAATCGAATCGCAGCCGCTTCGGATCAACCAATGAACCTTTTTGTTCAACATGCGAACCCAGAACCTGCCGCAAAGCGGCATGCATTAAGTGAGTAGCAGTGTGATTATTGGCAGTGAGCCTTCTTTCAGATTGATTTACTTTTGTGGTGATTGTTGATTTTTTTGGCTCAATAAATGTAGAAGTGAGGTGTATGGTCAGGTTATTATCTTTTTTAGTGTCGAAGACTTCAATAATTTTACCGTCAATTTCAAAACTTCCTTTGTCGCCAACCTGTCCGCCCGATTCTGCATAAAAAGGTGTTTGATCCAGAACTACTTCAAAATATTCCTTATTCTTGGCTTTAACTTTTCTGTACTTAATGATTTTTGAATCGGAGGTGAGTTGGGTATATCCAACAAATTTTGTTTCTTCCTTACTCGTGTTCAGAATAATCCAGTCGTCTGTATTAATTTCAGCAGCTTTGCGTGATCTGTTTTTTTGTTCGGACAGTCCTTTCTCAAATCCGGGCATATCAACATTCCATCCTTTTTCTTGAGCCATTAGCTGGGTCAAGTCGATCGGAAAACCAAAAGTATCGAATAGCTCAAAGGCAAAGCTGCCCTCAATCGTTCGGGTTTTATTTGATAAAACGTACTGTTCAAATCTTTTCAGCCCCTGTTCGAGTGTCCGAAGGAATGTAATTTCTTCTTCAGCAATAACTTTTCGGATTAACTCCTGTTGTGACTCCAACTCTTTAAATACCCCGCCCATTTGGTCAACAAGAACTTTCACCAGCTCGTTAATGAATGGCTCGTTAAATCCGAGGAAAGTGTAGCCGTAACGAATTCCCCGCCTTAAAATACGTCGTATTACATAACCAGCCCCGGTATTCGAAGGAAGTTGTCCGTCGGCAATGGCAAAACAGACGGCTCTTAGGTGATCGGCAATAACCCGCATGGCAATATCGGTTTCCTGATCGGATCCATACTTTTTGCCTGATAATTTCGAAATATTTTTTATAATGGGCTGAAAAATATCTGTATCATAATTTGAACGTACACCCTGAAGTACCATGCTCAGTCGTTCGAATCCCATGCCCGTATCAACATGTTTTGCAGGGAGAGAAACCAATTTACCATCAGCTTTCCTGTTGAATTCGATAAATACGAGGTTCCAGATTTCGATTACCAGTGGATGATCTTTGTTAACAAGATCTTTCCCGGGAACTTTAATTTTTTCTTCATCCGGCCTTATATCAATATGTATTTCGGAGCAGGGTCCACAGGGTCCGGTATCTCCCATTTCCCAGAAATTATCTTTTTTTGAACCAAATAAAATCCGGTCTTCTGCCACGATATTCTTCCAGAATCCGAAAGCTTCCTGATCCGGTTCGAGGCCATCACCTTCATCACCTCCAAAAACAGTGATATATAAGTTTTTAGCCGGAATCTTATAGTACTCAGTCAATAATTCCCATGCCCATGCAATCGCTTCTTTTTTAAAATAATCACCAAACGACCAGTTTCCAAGCATTTCGAACATGGTATGATGATACGTATCACGTCCAACTTCTTCGAGGTCGTTATGTTTGCCCGAAACGCGTAAACATTTTTGGGTATCGGCAATGCGTTTATATTTTATCGGAGAATTGCCCAGAAACAGGTCTTTAAATTGGTTCATCCCTGCATTGGTGAACATCAGGGTTGGGTCATTCTTTATAACCATGGGTGCCGATTCAACAATCTGATGGCTCTTTTTTGAAAAAAAGTCTAAAAAAGTTTGTCTTACCTGTTCTGATTTCATTCTAATTCAATAGTTTTATTAACACTGCGCTTGTTAATTTTTAGATTCATAATCGATTGCAAATTTAGTTTATTTAATTAATTTTGTGCAAAAGGCTTTAATTTTCTAATAAAATAACTAAAATTGCGTTATCATACATATGTTTACAGCAAGATATAAATACAACCCCAGGTCATTATCCTACGAAAAAGTAAAGCTTACCCCAAAAGCAATGATTATTAAGGGGTTAGCATACATGACGGCAGGGGGAATATTTTCGTTGTTAATCATTGTTTTGGCATATAACTTTTTTGAATCGCCTAAAGAAAGGGCTCAACAGCGGGAACTGGAACAATATCGTATGCAGTTTAAATTACTGGATGATCGAATTGCCCAGCTTTCGATGGTTTTAGAAGATATGCAGGACCGTGATGATAATATTTACAGAGTGATACTTGAAGCCGAGCCCATTCCCAGTTCAATCAGAAAAGCAGGTTATGGAGGTGTTGACCGTTATGCAAAACTGGACGGTTACCGAAATTCGAGTACCATTATCAGTACCACTGAGAAACTGGATAAGTTGACAAGCCAGATTTATGTGCAATCAAAATCTTTTGATGAAGTTTTTGAAATGGCTAAAAATAAGGAAGCCATGATGCTGCATATCCCGGCCACTCAACCCGTAAAAACAGATAAAGGAAGGATCGTTTCGGGATTTGGAATGCGCTTCCATCCGATATTGAAATACCGCAGGATGCATTACGGGATTGATATTTCTGCCCCAAGTATGACCCCGATATATGCCACCGCCGATGGCGTTGTAGAATTTACTGGTAGAAAGGGAACCTATGGAAATACGGTAATGATCGATCATGGGTATGGATATGAAACATTGTACGGCCATATGTACGAATTTGTTGTGAAAAGAAAACAAGAAGTAAAAAGGGGGCAAATTATTGGTTACGTAGGAAGTACAGGATTGTCGAAAGCACCTCATGTACACTATGAAGTTATTAAAGACGGTCGGAAAATAGATCCGGTTAACTTCTTTTACAATGATTTTACTCCGGAAGAGTTTGAAAAAATTCTTGAACTGGCCGCACGCGATAACCAGGTATTATCATAAAATTTACAGATTCTTTATATTCACTTATGTTGCCTGAAGAAAGTAATAAGGTCGGGAAATTGTATTATACAATTGGCGAAGTGGCCAAAATGTTCGATGTGAACGTTTCCCTGATCAGGTTTTGGGAAAAAGAATTTGATATTATCAAACCCAGGAAAAACAAAAAAGGCAACCGATTATTTACACCTGCCGACATTGATAATTTCCGGATCATTTATCATTTAGTGAAAGAAAGGGGATTTACACTTCAGGGTGCCAAAGACAAGATTAAACAAAATCCGGAAGATACTGCAAAAAATGTGGAGGTGGTTCAATCGCTTGAAAAAATAAAAGCCTATCTTCTTGATTTAAAGAACAGAACGATGTAGTTGAGTTTAATCTGCCTGTGCTGTTCGCTTTTTACAATCATGATTTATCATGAGTTCCAGGCTGTAGGCGAAAAGGAATCGCTTTAATTCAGCGGGGCTTTCACCTGGATCAAGATCTTTTTTTGATCAGTCTGGTTTTTATCATCGATTAACCTTCTTTTTGAGTATGATCTGAAGGCTAACGTTTTTTAATTTAAAAGAAATTAATATACGGAATTGTATTTCGGTTAGTTATACTAATCTTCAACTAGTAATAACTCTTTCTGGACAAGTACCCCTGAACATATTCTGTAACCCCTTCTTCCAGGGTATAAAAAGATTGATCAAATCCTGCTTTTCGTAATTTCTTAATATTGGCCTCTGTAAAATATTGATATTTATCTCTGATGTCTATTGGTGTATCAATAAATTCGATTTTTGGTTCCAGGTTCATGGCTTTAAAAGTTGCGGTGGTCAAATCGATAAAAGATCTTGCCATTCCGGTCCCTAAATTGTATAATCCTGAAATGTTTTGTTTTTCCATAAAATAGCACAGGACTTTTAACACATCTTTTACATAAACAAAATCTCGCAGTTGCATGCCATCTTTATAATCGGGATGGTGTGATCTGAATAATTTTACTTTGTCAGTTTCTTCAATCTGGCGATAAGCATGCAGGATGACTGATGCCATGCGTCCTTTATGGTATTCATTGGGGCCATAAACATTGAAAAATTTAAAACCTGCCCAGAATGGAGGGGCCAGGGTTTGCTGCAAAACCCATTTATCAAATTCGTTTTTCGATTCCCCGTAAGGATTAAGTGGTTTTAAGTTTTTAACAATATCATGATCATCGAGATAGCCGAGCTCGCCCATCCCATAAGTAGCGGCCGATGAAGCATAAATCAAAGGTATCTGATATTTAGCACATGCATTCCAGACTTCTTTACTAAAGTTCAGGTTTAATTTGTCGAAAACCCTGTGGTCGAATTCAGTCGTATCGGTTCTGGCTCCAATGTGAAAGATAAAATCGATGGTTGAATGGTGCTCAACGAGCCATTGAATAAATTTGTCACGGTGAATTTGTGTCCCGTATTTTTTATTTTGAAGGTTCAGGTTTTTGGATGGATTTGAAAAGTCATCCACAATAGCGATGTCTTTAAATCCTTTCAGATTCATTTTGCCAACGAGACAACTCCCAATAAAACCTGCGGCACCTGTAACAACAATCATATTTTATCTAATTAATTATAAACTGAAAAGCCCTGGCCATTTTCTTAAAAATATCTGTATTGTCCATGATGCCAGTAAAAGCTTCGGCTCCGGGTCCGAATGCAAAAACCGGGACCATTGTTGCGGTATGGTGTCCGGTGGAAAAGGATCCGTTTACGGTCCCTTTTTCCAAATTACCCCCGATGACTGTTAATCCCCCTGTTTCATGATCGGCGGTAACAATCACCAGCGTTTCACCATCTTTTTCTGCAAAATCAAGCACTGCTCCAACTGTACGGTCAAAGTCCTGAACTTCACTTATAACCTGTTTCTTAAAATTATCATGCCCTGCCCAGTCGATTTGTGATCCTTCAACCATCATAAAAAATCCTTTCTTGTTTTTATTCAGGGTTTCGATGGCTTTGAGGCTGCCTATTTCCAGCATATTTCCGCGTCCTTCAGCAAAATATGGTGGGTGTTTGTCGTAGAGAAGACCTGCTATTTTTTCAGGTTTTGCATTTTTAAGTTCGTCCAATGAATACACCACCTGATAATTTCTGGCTTTTAAGCTGTCGATAAGGTTTAGTCCATCTTCCCGATTATTAAACTCGCTGAGGCCACCTCCAATAAATACTTCAATATCTGTTTTTAGGTAATCTAAAGCCATTTCTTCATAATTATACCTGCTTTCATTATTGGCAACAAAGGCAGCTGGGGTCGCATGTGTCATTGAACAAGCCACAACAATACCCGTTGAAAGATCGTTTTGTTCGGCATATTTTAAAATGGATAATTTGGGCAATCCGTCCGGTGTCATGCCGATCATCTTTAAGTTCGTTTTATAACCTGTTGCAATTGCGGTACCTGAAGCACCGGAATCTGTGATCAGGGAATCTAAACAGTAAGTTTTTGCAAAACCGGAGTGGGTGCATCTTTCAATGTTTAAAAATCCTTTATTGGCAACGTAAGCTGCATAAAGTTGTGATGTTCCCATACCATCACCAATCATCAGTATTATGTTTTTTGGTGATTTTGGTTCAGTTTTATATTCACAGGCGTTTAAAAAAACGGCAAGAATGATAATAATTAGTAGAGAAATTTTAATCTTCATTTTATTTATTGTTTGATGGTGATTCAAGTCCATATCCGGATGTTTTATCATCCCATTTAAGTAAAAATGCGAAAATAAGCCCTAACACACCGAACAATGCAAACATTAGTATTGTTGGTGTATAAACTAATTTGGCACCTGTTTCTATCATTTCAGGGGTCACACTTGGATTGGTTTTGTCGAGTATGGTTCCAGCGAGGATCGGTATCGCGAATAATCCTAAGTTTTGTAATGAGAACATGGCTCCATAAGCTGTCCCGATACGGTATTCAGGAACAATTTTAGCCACTGATGGCCACATTGCAGCAGGAACCAATGAAAAGGAAATTCCAAGTAATCCCATTAAGAAGTAAGGATTGATACTTGTTAGTCCAAACGAAAGATGAACAATGATCAACAATAAGGAACCATAAATCATTAAAGAGGCACTTTTGCCTTTTTTATCCACAAACCAACCGAATAAGGGGGTGAACAACACTGTTCCGTATGGAAGAAGAGAGGCAATGTCTCCACTGGTTTCTCTTGAAATTCCGAATTTATGATAGAAGAAATCAGGAGCGTATTTCAGGAATGGGAATACTCCGGCATAAAAAGTAACGCATAGGGCAGTTATGAACCAAAAAGATCGATTCGTAAATAATTTCGCCAAATCTGATAATTTAAAAACTTCATCAGCTTCTAACAGCGATACATTTGTTTTGATTTGACGGTCGAGTTTAATGTCGTACATTATATAAATCAGAAATGCCAGGAATGCAACGAGTAACAGCATAACTGCGAACCAGATAGGGAAGGTCCAGTTATCACCTAAAATTAAGCGGGGTGATAAATTGAATGCCAGGGCCGTCCCAATTCTTGCAATACCCAGATTTAATGCGAACGCAAGTGCAATTTCGTAACCCTTAAACCATTTAACAATCACTTTGCTGGCAACAACAATACTGGTTTCAGCACCCAATCCAAAAATCAACATTCCCAGCGACATCATTTTAAGTTCAGGGGTGTATGACGTCCAGAATGAACTCATTAACTGGTAGGCAATCCCACCGTTTCGAAAGTAGTCAGAGGCACCGTAAGCTGTTAAAAAAGCGCCGATCAACATGAACACGGCAAATAAAATACCTGTCGGCCTGATTCCCAGTTTATCGAGAATGATTCCCCCTAAAATTGCCATCAACAAAAAAGTATTCGGAAAGGCATAAAACCCGGTTACAATTCCGAAATCCTGAGATGAGAAGTGAAGTTTTTCTGTGAGTATTGTTTTCAATGGCGATAATACATCATAAAAATAATAATTTGCGGCCATCAAGAAGCTTACAAGAATCATCATTGCCCATCTTGCTTTGGCTGAATCCCTTAAGGTGTTTTTAATTTGTTCCATGTTTTTAGTTTGGGTTGAAGATCATCAAATGTACAAATTATCTCCAAAATATATATGCAATTATCAAACTATTACAGACGTTTTTTAAGATGATTTAATAAGAATATTATCTTTGTTTGAATTATGAATCAGATTAAGTATTTGTAAATGATACAACGAATTTACATTCTTCCCTTTGTCTTGCTATTGTTAATTAATTTAGAAGGTTTTGGCCAAATTAGCAGGGAAGGAAATCCACCGAGCTTTGAACTTCATGATATAAATTCTGAGGTGCCATTAATTAATTTATCCGTTCCCTTCAAAGGCACTCCGCAAAATTCTTTTACTGTAAAAGAAGAGGGAGAGCCGCTTGAAATAGGCTATACCATTTTAGCTGACCTGGATTTGGATCATTCGGGCCAAATCGAAGTATTACCCAATGGCGATCGAATCTGGAGGTTGGGATTAAAATCTGAGGGTGCTGAAGCATTGAATGTGTATTTTACGAATTTCTATCTTTCCGACAGATGTGAACTCTACATATACAATGCAGACAGAAGTACGGTTTTAGGTGCTTACACTTCGATAAATAATACTGAAAACGGAATTTTTTCGACCCAGTTGCTCAAAGGTGACCAGATTACGCTGGAACTTCTTATGTCGAAAAAAATTAAACATAAGCCTTCTTTCATAATACATGAAATTGGTCATGTTTATCAGTATTCAGGTTTTGAAAACAAATCATTAAAAAATTTTGGCGATTCAGATCCTTGTGAAGTTAATATGAATTGCTCCGAAGGGAACAACTGGCAAATTCAAAAACGCGGTGTGGCGAGGGTTTTGGTTAGGGAAGGAAGTTCGATGAGTTGGTGTACAGGCACTTTGCTTAATAATACACGCAATGATTTTATACCCTACTTTTACACTGCCGAACACTGTGGCCGGAGTTCGAGTGAGACAGACTACAGCAATTGGATTTTTTATTTCAATTACGAAGCGGAGGGATGCGAGAATCCGGTCAATGAACCTCATTCGAATGCAATGAATGGGGGTCAGCTATTGGCGAAGGCATCTTTGAGCCAGGGTTCAGATTTTAAATTACTTATGCTAAATCAGGAAGTCCCTGCAAATTACAATCCTTATTTTAACGGATGGAGTCGAATAGATCAGGCTAGCAATTCAGGCGTTAGTATTCATCATCCGTTCGGCGATATAAAAAAAATATCAACCTATACCCAGAAGTTGCAATCGACGATTTATGAAGGTGAATCGGAGGATATTAATGGATCATTCTGGAAAGTGTTCTGGGCAGCAACCACAAATGGCCATGGTGTTACCGAAGGCGGTTCATCCGGTGCTCCCATTTTTAATAGCCAAGGGCTCGTTGTTGGAGCTTTAACCGGAGGGGGGGCAAGTTGCAGCAACCTTACGGCTCCCGATTATTTTGGAAAGTTTGCTCATAGTTGGGATCGAATAAACTATGGTGCAACAACACAACTAAAACCCTGGCTCGATCCTGATAATACCGGAGCCACTACCTTAAATGGAATTGATTATGCACAGGAATATTTTATTCCTTCCTTTAAGGCAGATACGACCATTATTCCGGTGGGAAGGCCTGTCAATTTTATAGATCTTTCAATCGGGAATATCCATGGATGGAACTGGACTTTTGAAGGTGCTTATCCGCAGACATCAGAAATGCAAAACCCGGAAGGGATCATTTATCCTGAAATCGGAATTTATGATGTTAAACTTGAGATCAACAATACAACTATGAGGGATAGTTTAATTAAATTAAACTATATCAAAGTGGTGCCTGTCATTTCTCCCGTTCCTGCAAATGATATCATCACGGTATACCTGGGCGCATCTGAGGTGGCAGATATTGAATTCACCTTATATGATGAATCGGGAAGAGAAGTGGCCAGATATTATAGTTCAGCAGCCATAAAAAGTAAAGTGCTTAATGTGTCAGATTTACGATCCGGATTTTATTTCCTGAGAATCCAAACTGCTGAATTTTCACAAATTCATAAAATAGCCATCTATTAAATTATTCTTTTTCGTTGATACTTTGATTGGAATATTGCTCCCATTTATCAATCACTGATTGCATATCTTCGGGCAGTTCAGAATCAAATTCGATGAATTTTTTGGTGCGGGGATGGATAAATCCGAGATATTTGGCATGCAATGCCTGACGGGGAATCATTTTAAAACAATTCTGAACAAATTGTTTGTATTTTGTAAAAGTTGTGCCTTTTAAGATGACATCTCCGCCATAAGTGGCATCATTAAACAAAGGGTGACCGATATATTTAAAATGAGCACGTATTTGATGGGTGCGGCCGGTTTCGAGTTGGCACTCAACCAGGCTTACATAACCGAAAGATTTTAAAGTGACGTAATGTGTAACCGCTTCTCGGCCGTAGTCTCCATCCGGGAAAATACTCATTACCAATCTGTTCTTAAGGCTTCTTCCGATATGACCGCTTATGGTGCCGTTTGGTTCTTTGGGCGTGCCCCAAACCAGAGCCTGATATTTCCGGGTAATGCTGTGATCGAAAAATTGTTTGGCAATTATGGTTTGCGCAATTTCATTTTTTGCCACCAGCAAAATTCCGCTTGTGTCTTTATCGATTCTGTGAACGAGATAAGGTTGCGGGTTTTCGGGTTTCATGGGAGACTGAAACTGAAAATAATAAGTGAGTGCATTCACAAGGGTGCCGTCATAATTCCCATGCCCCGGATGTACGACCATCCCTGCTTCTTTATTCAGCAGCAATATGTCCTCATCTTCATATACAATGTTTAAGGGTATATTCTGTGGGATTATTTCAATTTCGCGCGGCGGATAGGCTAAAACGATTGAAATTACATCTTCGGGTTTGATTTTATAATTTGATTTTACAGCAACATCATTTACTAAAACATTCCCGGCCTTAGCAGCATTTTGGATCTTATTACGTGATGCATTCATGATGCGGTCCATCAGGAATTTATCAATGCGGATCGGTCGCTGACCTTTATCAACCAAGATTTTATGGTGTTCATAAAGATCACCGGATTCTTCGTTGAATTCCTGTTTGTTTTCTGTCATGAATTTTTTTAATAAAGTGTTGAATCTCTAACGGCCTCAAAAAGCAGGGTATCCATCAGAGTAGAGTCGATTGAGAGTGTGTCGATTGTCAGGCTGTGGATGTATTCTTCAAAATCAATATTCAGGTCGGATCGATACCATAAATTGATAAAATCTCCATGGTTCATCTGAGTATTAGCATCCCACGAAGGTTCCTGAAGATAAACCCTTAAATGTTCCGGATCCCCTGAATCAAGATAAGTTTCTTCACCCAAATTGAAAGAGGCCTCAAAAATTTTTTCTTCTGCCTCAGCCTTCGTCAGCCCAATCAGGAAGGGGATGAGCAAATTTTTCGGATAATAACCTTTTCCCAGCACCAAATCTATTTTCGAATTAATTTGAATGAGTGAATCGGGATAAATGGTATCGCCTTTAAACAATTGGGCCAGAACGGCATTCTGGGCAAAATCCGGAATATAATGAAGATAATTAATTTTCAAACCGGCCATTTCCAGACGAACCCGTGCCTGTCGTAATGAAAGATCGACCAGGTTTGGCATTTTAACCATTTCTGCTGCATGGGCAACAATGGTCAGGTAAATTTTTCGGTTGCGTTTGACTTTTGAGTTTGGAAGGGGGTTTTGTGCGACTACAGTTCCACTTTGCTTATTGGGATCGAAAACAGAATCGTAAACGATAAATGTAAAATTATTCAGATCGTTAATACTGTCGAGCTGAGCTTTAGTGGAGCCTGAATAATCGGGTAAGGTAATGGCCTCGCCATGATAAGTATATGATCTTAGTATCTGGAAAACCAAAAGGAGCAATAATAAACTTAAAACAATTGCAATACCTAAATGCAGATAAAATTTCTTTTCCCTTAAAAATTGAAGAGATTTCATTTTTCGTATATTTATCATTCGCTTTATTATTCGTTTTTGTTTTTCTTAATCTATTATAAACCTGTCAATCAGTAAAAATATTGTACCGGAACAAAGATAAAAAAACAATTGCTTAAGCAACCAACAAGTAAAGAACAATATCAATGAAGAAAAAAAATGTTGCCATTATTGCGGGAGGGGATTCCGGGGAATATGAAATTTCGATTAACAGTGCCAATGTGGTATATAAATATTTACCGAAAGATAAATTTAAACCTTTTCTAATAGTAGTATCGGCTAAGGAATGGTATTATTTGGATAAGGATAACCAAAGATTTGATATAAATAAATCAGATTTTAGCTTACCCATGAATAACCGTACCATCAAATTCGATGTGGTTTTCAATATTATTCATGGGACCCCTGGCGAAAATGGGATCTTTCAGGGCTATTTGGATTTGCTCCAAATTCCTTACACATCCTGCGGACTTTTATGTTCTTCTCTTACCTTTAATAAGGCCTATTGTAACCGTGTGGTTGCTTCATTCGGTACCAATGTGGCGAGGTCTGTTCACCTGATCAAAAACCATCCGTACAATCTGTCCGGGATTGGCAAAGAGATTAAATTTCCGGTTTTTGTTAAACCGGCCAATGGTGGTTCCAGTGTTGCAACCTCCAAGGTTATTGATTTACCTGGTTTGCAGGCCGCTATTGAACTGGCTTATACCGAAGACGATGAAGTGTTGATTGAAGAATTTATTCCTGGAAGGGAGGTGAGTTGCGGAGCCTTTAAGTATAAAGGGAAAATGTTGATTTTTCCGATTACTGAAATCATCACCAAAAAAGAATTCTTCGATTACGAAGCTAAATACACGAAGGGTGTTGCAGATGAAATTACACCTGCCAATATCCCATTGGAGGTTGAAATAGAATGCAAGGCACTGTCATCAGAATTATATCAAAAACTAAATTGTAAAGGTGTCGTCCGCTTCGATTATATATTTAATAAATCGGGGATTTTCTTTTTGGAAGTGAATACCGTACCCGGAATGTCGGAAGCCAGCATTGTTCCGCAACAAGCCCGGGAAATGGGTATCGGCATTGATCAATTGTTCGAAATGATGATTGAAGAAGCTTTGGGAAATAATTCATGATTTTAATAAAAACCCGGCCAGCTTATTGGTAGCCATCGCGCGATGGCTGATCTGGTTTTTTTGTTCCAAAGGCATTTCTGCAAAAGAAATATTGTGGCCTTCAGGTATAAAGACCGGGTCATATCCAAAACCTTGTGTTCCTTTTTTTTCCCGGGCAATTTCACCTCTCACGATACCTTCAAAAAAATATTCCTTTCCTTCAATAATCAAAGCAATTACAGTTCTGAACTGTGCTTTGCGGTTTGAAGAGTTTTTAAGTTTTAATAAAAGTTTTTCGGTGTTTTTAGCTGCGTTGTTCTCAGGACCGGCATACCTGGCCGAAAAAACCCCCGGTTCTCCATTCAGGGCATCCACTTCCAGTCCAGTGTCGTCGGCAAAACAATTTTTACCGGTTTTTTGATAGATAAATCTCGCTTTTAAACTTGCATTTCCCTGAAGTGTTGATTCAGTTTCTGCAATATCGCCTTTTAACCCGATATCATTTAAGCTTAAAATTTTGAAGTCCTTGCCCAGTATCGATATAATTTCTTCTAATTTATGTTGATTGTTCGTTGCAAAAACAAGTTCCTTCATGGTTCGTGTTTTGATTTTAGGATTAGTTATCGAATAATTTTGTTTTGCTGAGTTGGTCAAGAATATAGGCCTTGTCTGCAAAATTGGAATCACTGATTATTTGGTAGTATTGCCGGGCTTCTTCCAGTTTTTCCTCAACAATCAGTACCTGGATGAGGTTAAAATGTAAAAATCCATAAGGATAATCTGTAGATTCATTTATTAAACTTCTAAAAGTATTTTCGGATGCTTCGTAATCGCCTTCATCGAATAGTTGAAAAGCAGATTCAATTTTTTTGTTCATTTCAATATTCAGAATGATCCCGAGTATCGAAAAACAGGCCTCATCGCAATCTTCAATCAAATCAAGATATTTAAGCTCATATCCTGGATTGGGAAAAAATAAGCTGAACCTCAGTTTCTCACCGATCCATTTAAACTGATAAAAGTCAGGACATACCGGTATTCCTTCGCTATAATCCAGTTCGAATTTATTATGATTGATTAAATCTCTGAGGTAGATATGCGGATCCGCACAGAAATTTCCGTTGGCAGTTTTATTTTCAATGCTTATTTCAATAATTAAATATCCTTCATCGTAGATTATTTGCTCAATTACCATTGGATGACTGGCTATGGCGAAATTGGGCTTTTGGATATCCTGGCTTACTGCACATATGGAAATAAACACAAATAAAAGCAAGGTGAAATTTTTTTTCATTGGACGACAAATTTAGGATACCCAAAAATAAACTTTTACAAACAATAAAAAAACCGCAAAGAATTCTTTGCGGTTTTTTATGTTCATATTGGTTAACTATTTGAAAATAGAGAAATCAAGACCGAAGGCCAGGAATAAATTATTTCTGCCATATGTTTCCTTATAAGGAACATTTGTTCCACTCAGGTTATATGTTTTATCAAAAGTTGTTGTTGTATATTTTGTGTAGGCAACTCCTAAATTGAATTTAACACGGTCGCTAAATCTGTATTCGCCACCCAAAGCACCGGAATTACTTGACAAAACATGTGTTATATCGCTGTGATACAGCGCATTTGTTCCGGTAACAGTTCTCAAATAACCACCACTGATGGCTAATTTATCAGAAAGTCTGTATTCAAGTCCGATACCCAGTTCAATCGAATTTTTATCGATTACATCCTGTCCGGCTTTGTTGACAGCCCAACCTGTTTTACCGTCGAAGTAGGTGTGATAACCAACGGATAATTTCAAGGGATCAGCCAATTTATAATCGACACCCACTGATAACATGGCGGGCATATCGGCATTGGTAATTCCGCCATTGGGGAACATTTCGATTTTGTTGCCTGTATTGGGATCGAGGCCTATTGTAAAGCCTTTCCCTGCAGCTGTTTCGTTCGTCAGATCCATATTGGTTTTGAATTCATATTTCAAACCAATATTCAGGTCTTCATCAAGAAAGCTTAGGTTTGCGCCAATGATTGGAGTGACTCCTGAACCTGTTTGTTTAACATCAGCTTCCTGGTCACCCATTAACATTGCAGTGGCATTTAGTTGATTAGCCTGGGCTGTTAAAGCTGTAGCTGCGCCATAAAAACTATTTTGGGCATCAGCCAGTGACATGCCGGCAATTTGTGCTGAAGTAAAACCAAATGCCAATAAAGCACCCTGAAGCTGTTGGCTTGTTGCTGCGGGTAATCCTACTGCAACAGCCTGGGCAAAAGTTAAACTACTTGGAATTCCCAAAGCAAAAATACCATCCATGCTATTACCAACTCCGGTCGCCTGGGCGGCACCTCCGGCAGCCTGAGCAGCAACTCCGGTTAAGAATGCATCAGCTCTTGTTGGCCCGGCAGCGGTTGTGAGGGTAATATCTTTCAGATAGCCTTCATAGGTAGTAGAAGCTGTAAGGTATCTTGCTCCTGCGAATATGGATAAATTTTCATTTATTTCATAACTGATACCACCCTGAAATCCGAAGTATACTGATACACCTTCAAATCTCATATTTGCAGAATATCCGGTTACCCCCAAAGAAGATAAAGCAGGAACCAGTGTTGATACAGGTATTTCCATGGTAGGGAGGCCATTTTCAAATGTGGCTCCGCCACCACCTCCAACAGGATTAAAACCAAATGAGAAAGCAAATTTTCCGGTTTTATAAGCAGCATAAAAAGTCGGGAAGATCGGGGCTTTTACTTCTCCAACATAACTTCCGTCGTTTAAATATGGAAAGGTACTTTCAACAGTTCTTTCCTGAGTCAACATTTGGTTCGAAATAGAAAAATGCCAGCCGTCTGCTAGTTTAGTCAATCCGGCAGGGTTGTAATACACAGCATCAATGTCGGTCGTTGCATCCCGAACAAGCATACGTACCCAGGCTGCACTTTGGTTAGTGTTTGTCACGATTCCACCTGAATACACAACGGATGTTGTTAATAACAGGCTGAAAGTCATCAATATAAGCTTCTTCATAGTGAATGGTTTTTGTGAATAATGCCGCAATATAGTAAAATTTTCATTTTATCCAATTTTAAATAAGTAGCTAAAAAATTTGTATGATATTACTTACCTGCAAAAGAAATGATTCAATATCCTTGTTGAAACTTTGATCAAATAATTGATAAAATGTAAAATGGCCACCCAAATGATTATGCAAACAAAAAATATCATGATAACTTCAATGAATGAATCTGTTTGGTAAAGCTGGTAGACATTAATTCGTCCAAAAACAGAGTTGACTGGGGTGTAGATGAGCAATGAAGTGAGTGTGATTAAAATGAAACTTGGTATGGCAAATAATATGCGCCAGAATATTTTAAGAAGAAAATAAGCAATTCGGTTCCATGTTCTTTTATTGTGCAGATATGCCCTATATCTGAGATAAGCTGAATTTTCGTTGGGGACAAATTTTGTGATCTTAGGAAGCATAACTCCGGTGGTATATTCAAATATTTTTTCTTCCAGCTTTGATAATTCCCAAATCATGCTAAAGTATTGATTGAGTATAGGTACTCCGATCCAAAAAGGAAGAAGAATAAAGCCTAAAACAAGCCCTAATAGCGTAATACAGAAGTAAATAATTGCGATGGGAATGGAAATTAATGAATAAATGAATCCGTAGTACACGTGTTTCTTGATCAGGATATCAAAAAATTGAGCCTCTTTACTATTTTCATTTTGCATTGAAAACATTGACATCGGTATCTCTTTTATGATTTAATTATTCACTATGCCAGTCGATAGGAGTTTTGCCTAAACCGGCCAGTATTTCGTTGGTTTTCGAAAAATGCCTGCAACCCAAAAATCCCCTGTTTGCTGAAAAAGGTGAGGGGTGGGGTGCCGTTAATACATGGTGTTTATCCGTATCAATCAGAGATTTTTTTGCAATGGCAAAATTCCCCCATAGTAAAAAAATCAGTTTTTCTCTGTCTTCAGAAAGTTTATGGATAATAGCATCTGTAAAATTTTCCCAGCCTTTCTTCTGATGCGAACCTGCCTGGCCCGCCCGCACCGTTAAGGTTGCATTTATCAACAATACCCCTTGTTTTGCCCATTTTTCCAAATTTCCGTGTTCCGGAATTTCATAACCCAGATCGTTTTTAATTTCTTTGAATATATTTATCAGTGAGGGTGGCTTTTTTATTCCTTTGGCTACTGAAAAACATAAACCGTGAGCCTGTCCTTTGCCATGATATGGATCCTGACCCAGAATAACTACTTTTACCTGATTGAAAGGGGTTAGGTTGAAGGCTTCAAATATTTGATTTCCCGGTGGATAAATTACATGTTTCTTTTTTTCCTCAACTAAAAATTGCTTGAGTTCAAGAAAATATGCGGCATCAAATTCTGGCCGTAGAACTTCCAGCCAGCTATTTTCTATTTGAGGATTTATTTCTTTCATACAATATAAACTTAGTCATTTGTGAACAATATTTTCTGCTTTCGTTAGTTATTTATTATAAAAACAGTTTATTTTTGCTCAGATCAAGATTTATGGTTAAAGATAAAAAAGGATTTTTAATTTTTATCTTTTATAAATATTTCATGCTAATTTACTCGATCTGGTATTATCTTTCAATATTCATTAAAATAAAGAACGTGAAAAAAATATTGGTACTTATAATCCTCGTTGTTTTTGCCGGCGCAATGCTATCGGCATGTTCATCTGTTCAAAAATGCCCTGCTTATGGCAATTATTCAAGTTATAAAACGTTGAAAAGATAATTTTGTCGGAAATTGCAGCCGATACATCTTTCCTGTACTCACATCTGTCCAATAAATCTGAACCCTGGCTTTTTTAATGGTTCAATTTGTTATATTTGTTTTTATAAACACTTCAACCTTATTATTATGAATAAACTTATGAAACTTAAACATGTGTTCTTTTTTACTGCATTGGTGTTGGTTTTCAACCTACCGCTTCATGCTACTGATGTTCAAAAAAAGAATGAATCAACAGATGTAAAATTTGAAAACCTGGTAAGTCTCAAGGCTTCAGCGGTTAAAAGCCAGGACCGAACCGGAACCTGCTGGGATTTTGCAACCACCTCTTTCCTCGAATCCGAATTACTCAGAATGGGTAAAGGCGAATATGACCTGTCTGAAATGTTCACCGTTCGGCACACTTATCCACGTAAAGCAGAGAAATATGTAAGGTATCATGGTGCCTATAATTTCGGCCAGGGTGGCCAGGCTCATGATGTGTTGAGAACCATCAGCGAATTCGGTATGGTTCCCGATGAGGTTTACGATGGATTGAAAATCGGATTTCCAACCCATAACCACAGTGAAATGGTTGATGCACTAAAAGCTTACCTTGATGTTGTTATCAGCAGGCGCAGTGGTAAAATATTATCTGTTTGGGAACAGGCATTTGCCGGACTGCTTGATGTTTACCTTGGCGAAGATATTAAATCGTTCGAATATAAAGGCAAGCAATATACGCCGAAATCCTTCTTCAAAGAGCTTGGAATAAACCCAGATGATTATGTGGAGTTTACTTCATATTCTGTTTACCCCATGTGGGAAAAATGTAATCTTGAAGTTCCGGATAACTGGTCGGCAGATGAATATTACAATGTTCCCCTGGATGATTTCATGGACATTATGTACCATTCTCTCGAAAACGGTTATACGGTTTGCTGGGATGGGGATGTGAGCGATCAATATTGTTCTACAAGGGCCGGTGTAGCCATTGCCCCGGTTGATGAATTTAATAGTGCTGACGGAAATATTAATGATTTCTTAAAGCAAGTGCAGAAACAAATGCCTGTCGACCAAAATACAAGGGATGAAGCATTTTTTGATTTTTCGACTACTGATGATCACCTGATGCATTTGACCGGAATTGCAAAAGATCAGAATGGAACAAAATATTTTCTGACCAAGAATTCGCATGGAACAGAGCGGGGTTATGACGGTTATTTATATATGTCAGATTCGTTTGTCAGGCTTAGAACTATTGCCATTATGGTTCACAAGAATGCGATCCCTCAAAATATTAAAACAAAATTTGGAATAAAATAAATTACCAGGGTTGGTTGTCAGATCAGTTGAGTAGCCGATTTCGGCAACCAACCTATACTTCCGTTTGCAATCCTGATTTCATACCAGTTGTCAAGTTCATCGGTAATATATACCTTGGATCCTTCGTGTATCACAAATAAATCCACACTGTTATTGTTGGGAGAACTTTTAACCGTTATTGTAGGCTGAAAAACAATGGCCTCTTTGTGTTCTATGGAATAATAAAATTTCTGATAGGACAATACGAAAGAAAAGATGGTGACGATCAGGAACAAAGATCCGATGGTAAAAAATATTTTTTTTGTGAAACGCCTGTTGGACAGAAAATAAATTGCCGCAAAAAATAAAGTGATCATAAACAATCCGATGGTAATCTTTGCCCAATCATTGGCCGAAAACATATTGTAAAAATTATTCCACCAAACTTTCAGAAAAATATCAGGAACCTGTTCTATATTATCCACAATCCGGCTGTTTGCCACATTCAGATTGTAGAGAATATCTTCATCCTTAGGATTTAATTTTCTGGCCTTCTCATAAAATAAAATAGCCGAAGGTATATCATTCAATTTAAAATATGCATTCGCTTTATTGTAGTATATTTCCGACGATTCATAACCGTTGGCGATAATTTGATCGTAAGTACTTATGGCATCGTTATAGGCACCTTCATTGTATTGATTCATGGCCATCGAAACCAGAGAATCATTTGAAGTTAAAGAGAAACCTGCTTTTGAAAGCCCAAAAATGAATAATATGATCAGAAAGCGTTTCATGTTTGATTATTTAAGTTCTCTTTCAATTTTAGTTATTATTTCCAAAGCTTCATTATAAATTGTATCCATGGTCGATTCAGGGTCACCCGGAGCAAAACGGGCATAATCACAATGATTCAGGGTTTCAATAAATTGAATAATTGTTTTTTCTTTCACTTTTTTATCCAACAGTTTCAGGTTTACCGTTTCTTTCGAAAGCTCTGCTTTTGGGATATTAAATTTGTCGCTCAGATAACCCCATAGTGCCTGCGAAATTTCGTTATAAAAACTGGCCGAATCTTTGGTGCCTAAATAGGCCTGGGCATTTTTCAGGCTTTTGCGTGCAACTTTCGTTGCTCTTTTGTGTCGCATCAATGATTGGTTATTCAGCTTTTTGGCTTGTTTTTTCCAAATGAGTATAAATGCAATAAACAATGCGAATGGGATTACCATCCACATTATGAATTTTGTGGTATTGAATAGAAAATAATTCGACTTTACCAAAGCAAAATTGCCTGTTTTAATGTGTCGGATATCGGTCCCGATATATTGAATGGCTTCCCTGTTGGCACCACTATATACAAGCCCGGATTGATAATCTGCACCTTTCTCTACTTTAAGGTTAAAAGGCTGTGTTTTTAATTGTTGATAAGAATTGCTTTTCAGGTTGAAATAGTTGAAAGTAAGCGGGGGAATTTCAAAATCGCCCGGATTTCTTGGGATCAACAGATATTCGAAGGTTCTGGAACCTGATACTCCGCTAGCACTATTTGTGATAATGTTATTCGTTATTTTTGGCTCATATACTTCAAAATCGGATGGGAATTTTGTATTGAGTTTATCAATTAATTCAATATTGCCGCTACCTGTAATCTGATATCTTAAAGTGATGGCATCGTTAGTTTTGAGTTCTGTCGCATTGATACTTCCCTTTATTTGGAAATCACCAACTGTACCTGAAAAATCAAGGGGTTTGTTCACTTCCGGAAGCGGTTTAACATCAAGGGTGATGGCATTTGATTTCAAGATTTTTTGAATATTACGGGTGCCGCCGAAAAACGGGTCATCAAAAAAACTATCCAAAAATGAATTGGAGCTTCTTCTTTGGTTTGCTTGTCGAATCTGTGCTACACATTCAAGTTCAAGTGGATCAATCGTTAATTTGCCGGATTTTTGAGGAAAGATGGCAAATTTCCTTAATTCGGCTATTACGTATTCTTCGCCATCAATTATTTCGCTTTGTTGTTTGAGTGCTTCCTGGTCCGTTAACAGGTTTTTCATCCAAAAACCCTGGAAGTTTGAAAGTTTATTTATTACGATTTGAGCAATCGGAACTTTTGTATAAATTTTGTAGGTCAGTATAACTTGTTCTCCGAGATACGGATTTTGCTTGTCAATGCTGGCACGCAGAAAAAGATCATTTTCTTTTAACTGGGTTTGGTTCTGATCCTGACCACTTGCATCAGGCGCATTGCCGGTATTGGTATTAGCCGGTTCTTTGCTCACATGAACGGTTAACTCTTTGGTTTGGTACTCTTCATTATCGACCGTTATTTTGGCAGGAGCAACTTTAAAGTCTCCTTCTTTAACAGCCCTTAAATAGTAGGTATAAGAAACCGACATGGATTGAGACATTTTTCCGTTGATGTTCGAATAGCTCGTATTTGTAGAAATGTTCGGGCCGGATAAAATATTGAGTCCTTTAAAATCAGGGCCTATAAAATTAGTCCCCTGCTGGTTAACAGTAAACCGAATCATAAATTGTTCGCCAACTGCCACATTGGTCTGCCCACTTGCCTCAAAAGTAACCTGTGCCTCTGCTGTAAATCCAAGGATGATTAATGATAATATGAGCGTTAATCCTTTTTTCATGGTATCGGTTAAAAATGCAAAATTACGAATAAATTGATCTACCAATCTTTTTCTGTTTTTTTACCCTTAGCATTTTTTGCTTTCTCTTTTTTTATTTTTTCAAGTGTTTTCTTTTCTTCATTTTTTAAAGCTTCTAACATTCTTTCAGCATCCTGTTTTGAAATTTGCTTTGGTTGTGGTTGCTGATTGTTGTCTTCCTTTTGATCACTCTGCTGATCCTGTTGGTCCTGCTGATCCTGATTTTGATCCTCAGGTTTATTTTGTTGATCCTGCTGATCCTGTTGGTCCTGATTTTGTTGATCGTCTTTATTGTCTTGTTTTTCCTGCTCCTGTTCTTTCAGTTTTTGTTTTGCGTATTCAAGGTTATACTTGGTATCCATATCCGCAGGATTGTTTCTGAGTGCCCGCTTATAGGCCTCAATACTCTCTTTGTATTTTTTCGATTCGAGTAATGAATTTCCAAGATTGTGATAAACCTCTGATTTTTGGTTGTTATCAGCTATTTTTTCACCGATCCTGTCAAAAACCTGTGCCGATTCTTCATAATTTTCCTGCAAATAAAGGGCATCACCAAGGTTAAACTCTCCTTTTACAGAATTATTATCAAACTCGAGTGATTTACGGTAATTAATTTCTGCTTCCTTGAAATTTCCCTTTTTAAATTCGTTGTTACCCTTTCGTATAAGTTTAACTTCTTTTTGAGCTAAAACTGAAAAAGATAGCGGTAATAATAAAAGTATAATTATATATCGTTTCATCTTATTCAAATAATTTAATACGGTTGGCCCACTTGCTTTTGCGTTCCACAATAATAAACTCAGTAATCAATAGAAGTAATGCGATTGCAATAAAATATTGAAAGCGGTCTTCATAGTCTGAAAATATCTGGCTCTCGAATTCCGATTCTTCAAGCTTATCTATTTCTTCAAAAATTTTATTCAACCCTGCCTGCGAATTGTTTGCCCTCACATAATATCCTTCTCCGGTGGCCGCAATTTGCTGAAGCATGGTTTCATTCAGCCTTGTTGTTATAATATTTCCGTCTTTATCTTTTTTATATCCGGTCAATTGTCCGTTGGTGTAATTGGGAATGGGGCCCCCTTCAGGCAGGCCCATACCAATGGTATAGATTCTGATCCCTTTGTCTATTGCTTCCTGGGTCTGTTCCAGGGCATCTCCTTCATGATTTTCACCGTCCGATATTATTACAATGGCCCTGTTGTGATCATCCTCCGAAAATGAATTCATTGATAAGGCGATGGCCTCACCGATGGCTGTGCCCTGAATGGGAATAATATCCGGGCTGATTGACGACAGAAACATTTTAGCAGCTGCATAATCGCTTGTAATTGGAAGTTGGGTGTATGCATGTCCGGCAAAAACAATGATACCAATACGGTCGCCCTGTAGTTTGTCGATTAAGTTGGAAATGGCCTGTTTGGCTGCCTGTAGCCTGTTCGGTTTAATATCCTGTGCAAGCATGCTGTTTGAAACATCAAGGGCAATTATGAGATCAATACCTTTCCTTTGTGCCTTCTCAAGTTTCGACCCGATTTGTGGATTTGCAACAGCGATTACCAAAAAGCCGAAGGCAAATAAAACGAATAAAAATTTAATCAGTGGCCGGACATTTGAACGCTGTGGCATTAAACGGTTCATCAGCTGTGTGTCGCCAAAACGTGAGATCGCCCTACGTTTCCAATAATTCATAACCAGGTACAAAATAATAAATACCGGGATCAGTAGTAAGGCATATAATAATTCTATGTGTTCAAATCTGATCATTCTGCTTATGGTATTGTTTTGAAAACAGTCCTTTTTAAAATAATTTCAAGGCTAAAAAGTAAAAGCGCCAGTAAAGCCAGGGGGAAAAATTCTTCATTTTTTCTCCTGAATTCAGTGACATCAATTTTCGACTTTTCGAGCTGATCTATTTCATTATAAATTTCTTTTAGTTTTTCGTTGCTGGTGGCCCTAAAATATTTTCCATCTGTCATGGCAGTAACTTCCTGTAGGAGTTCTTCATCAATTTTCACCTCTACTTCCTGGTATTTAATGCCAAAAGGGGTTTGTACCGGGTAAGGGGCAGTTCCGATTGTACCCACGCCAATGGTATAGATTCTCACTCCGTACAATTTTGCAATTTCTGCAGCCGAAAGGGGATCGACCGAACCGGCATTATTCACTCCATCTGTTAACAGAATAATTACTTTACTGATGGCTTGACTTTCTTTAAGCCGGTTAACGGCAGTTGCAAGTCCGTCTCCAATGGCGGTGCCATCCTGTATCATCCCACTTTTAATATCCTTAAAAAGATTCTTTATCACTGTATGATCCGTGGTCAATGGGCATTGTGTGAATGTTTCTCCACTGAAGATCACCAGACCAATTCGATCATCCGGCCTGCCGTCAAAAAAATCAGAAGCCACAATTTTTGCTGCTTCGAGCCTGTCAGGTTTCAAATCCTGGGCCAGCATGCTCCCGGATACATCCAACGCCATTACAATATCGATTCCTTCAATGGATACATCTTTACTTTTGGTGGTTGACTGCGGACGTGCCATTGCAACAATGAGCAAAGCAATGGCCAATATCCTGAGAACCGGTAAGCTATAAAATAAATAATTTCTAATGCTCTTTGCCGAAGTTTCAAAAACCTCTGTTGAAGAAAATTGCATATCCGCACTTGATTTGGCCTGATTAAACCAATACCAGAGTATCATTAGCGGGATTACCAGTAACAGGTAAAAATATTCCGGATTTGCAAATTCAATATTCTTAAACATCCCTAATTATCTTTTAAACTTTTAATTGATGTTTCATCCGGACTTAATTGATCCGAATTTTCTTCATCACCAACATTTTTTATTTCATGTGTTTTATCAACAAAATCGACCAGGTTGGCCAAACTGATATCGTTAATACTGGCCAGTGGTTTTTCCTTGGCGAATTTCACCAGGTCAGAAACATCCAGTGCTTCTGATAATTTTAATTTAAGCTCCTTTGAAATGGTCTTATCTTTTGAAACGATGCTCTTGATTTCATCAGAAGTCATTTCCATGGCTTCGATCCCAAACTGATCCTCCAGATAAACACGGATAATATCGATCAGAATTGTATAATATTCCTTAAAACGTCCTTCCTGCCATAATTTTTTAGCCTTTAGGTTTTCGAGATCACTCAGTGCTACAATATGTGGGGCGATTTTAGGCTTTGATTTCGGTTTAAATACCGGTTCGTGTTTTTCTTTCTTCCTGAAGTAATACACCAAAAAAATTGTCATGCCTATAACAATCAGCCCAAGGGCCAGCCAGGGAGCAATTTCCTGCCAGGTATAAGGTGCACTGATCGGACCTTTAATTGGCATGATTGCCTGAGTGGTGTCAACAGAAAGCGTTAATACATATAATTCCAATTCGTTGGATTTGCTTTTCAAAAAGGCTTCTTCGCCTTTGTTCTGATAAGTGAATTCCAATCCCGGAATCTGATAATAGCCCGTATCGAAAGAAGTTATAACAAGGTTTTGGGTAAGTTCCAGTTCATTGTTATTAAGAAGTGAGCTGTCGATTGCACTTCGACTCAGGACTTCAATTCTGGGAACCAGAAATTCCTCAATTTTTGGCCAGGCTATTTTTGTTTCAGCTTTGGCAAGCAGCCGGATATTTAATTTGATCTGATCCCCAATTAAGATGCTATCCCTCTCAAGTGAAACGATCGCTTTCATTTCCTGGCCCATTGCAGAAGGTCCACCGAAACCGAATATGATTAAAAATATGTAAATTAGCCTTTTCATTTTTTATCTTCTTGCTTCTCGCTTTTTAAATAAATTAGTGAGCGGTATTACATAATCTTCCCCTGTTTTAACCTTTGCCACATCCATTCCGCTTTTGAGAAAGATATCGTCGAGTTGAGCTTCTTTTTTTAACCAACGGTTTTTGTATTCTTTTCTGAGTGCGGCATGTGATGTGTCGACCCAGGTTTTTTTGCCGGTTTCAGCATTTTTAACGCGAATCATCCCAACATTTGGCAATTCATATTCCCGTTCATCTGAAATTTTAACCGCGATTAAATCGTGTTTGCGGTTGGCAATTTTTAATGCATCACTAAATCCCTGATCCATAAAATCGGAGATTAAAAAAGCAGTGCATCTTTTTTTAATCACATTTGTGAAGTAACCCAGCGCAGCGGTAATGTCGGTCTCACGATTTTCTGGTTTAAAATCGATCAATTCACGGATGATCCTTAAAATATGGGAGGTGCCTTTTTTGGGTGGAATAAACTTTTCAATTTTGTTACTAAAGAAAATCACCCCGACTTTATCATTGTTATGAATGGCTGAAAATGCCAGAACTGCGGCAATCTCTGTAATTTGTTCTTCCTTGAGGTTTTGTTGGGTTCCAAAAGCATTTGATCCGCTCACATCAATAATCAACATAACGGTTAATTCACGTTCCTCATCAAAAATTTTAATATAAGGATGATTGAATCGAGCCGTAACATTCCAGTCGATATTTCTGATATCATCCCCGTATTGGTATTCCCTGACCTCGCTGAAAGCCATACCCCGGCCCTTAAAAACACTGTGGTATTGTCCGGAAAAAACCTGATTTGACAACCCCCGGGTTTTAATCTCAATTTTACGTACTTTTTTGAATAATTCTGTTGCTTCCAAATCTTGTAGAATTATTATTTATGAGTTATGTGGTATAAATTTGTTTTTGATGTTTTTACTGCCATTATTTTCATTTAAAACAGTGCACATGCTTTAAATTCATAATTTATCATTTATCATTCATCATGCTCTACGGTACCTCAATTGTATTCAGTATTTCATTGATGATTTCTTCAGTTGTGATATTTTCTGCTTCAGCTTCGTAAGTTAAACCGATACGATGACGCAAAACATCGTGTGCAATGGCCCTGATATCCTCGGGTAAAACATAGCCGCGTTTCTTTAAGAATGCATATGCTTTAGCCGCCAATGCAAGGTTGATACTTGCCCTTGGAGATGCACCGTATGAAATCAGATTGTCAAATTTTTTCAGATTATGCTGTGCAGGAAAACGTGTTGCAAAAACGATGTCGGTGATATAAGTTTCGATTTTATCATCCAGATAAACCTGACGAACAACATCTCTTGCTTTATTGATGTCAATTGTTTTCAGTATCGTATTGGTTGTTTGAAAGGCATTGGTGATGTTTTGACGGATAATGGTTTTTTCTTCATCTTTAGTTGGATAACTGATAACCACCTTCAACATAAAACGGTCAACCTGCGCTTCGGGCAATGGATAAGTTCCTTCCTGCTCGATCGGGTTCTGGGTCGCCATCACCAAAAATGGTTCTTCGAGTTTAAAGCTTTTATCTCCAATGGTTACCTGACGTTCCTGCATGGCTTCGAGCAAGGCACTCTGAACCTTTGCCGGCGAACGGTTGATCTCATCGGCCAGGATAAAATTAGCGAATATAGGGCCTTTTCGTACCATAAATTCTTCTTTCTTCTGACTGTAAATCATGGTTCCGAGTAAATCGGCAGGTAACAAATCGGGGGTGAACTGAATTCTGCTGAATCTTGCGTCAATCACATTTGCCAATGAATTTATTGCGAGGGTTTTGGCCAATCCTGGCACCCCTTCCAATAAAATGTGCCCATTTGCCAAAAGACCAATCATCAGCCGCTCAACCATCTGTTTTTGACCCACAATCACTTTTTGCATTTCGAGATTGATCAGATCAACGAATGCACTTTCATTCTGGATTTTTTCGTTTAGTACTTTAATATCGATTTCCATCATTTTTTGTATTTATTTATGACAATGCAAATATATTAAACATGATTTTGGGTCGGGTGTTAAAAATTGTTAAAGCAATCTCAACAATCTTTGGGGTTTCAAGCTGTTTGTTTATTGAATAATGAAATTATTAAGTGTATTGTTTGAACCGATCAGCAAATTGATGGATCCATTGTTCAATATATCTCCCAGACTGAAATTTGTGCTCCCGGAAATTTTTTGCCCGATTTCCAATTTACCGTTTTTATCAAATAAATGTACTTCCTGATCTGCCGAAGCGTATATTCCAATCAGAATTTGTCCGTCCTGTCCTTGATAAATTAATGGTGGAGCTGTAATTACACTATTGAATTGATAAGAAAGCAGTTCCTGTCTGAATCGGTCATAGACTTTGAGCTTTTGCTGGTCGGCAAATATAAAGTCGTGATTTCCATCGCCGCTAAAATCAACATAATAAAAGTAATGTTGGGGCATATAATTGCCGAAATCGGTATAAGTTACATTTCCGGCAGAGTTTATATAATTCAGCTTGCCTGTAAAATCAGTAGTTATGAATAATCCCTTATTATTTGTTTCATTGACATAAAATTCAGCATTTTCGGATTTTAAGAACTGGTTTTTTAATAGAATGCGGTCCCGGCCCAGTCTGTTTATGATCCTGATGTTTCCATCAACATCTGCCAATAAAATATAGTCGCGCTTATTGGCAACAAGATGTTGTATTTTAGTTTCAACCTTGGCTTCAGTTTGTAATTGGTTCCATCCGTCAACCATCGTTCCCTGTATATTGTAATTGTAAATTTTCCGGTCGGTTCCCGAATAAAGAATTCTGTAATCTTTGTCGTTTGAATAGTCAAAAACAGCAATGCCGTTTGTTGCTTGGGTGTTTAACTTTATGGGATAATTTGCCACATTTTGTCCCAAAACATCAAGCAGGTATAAGTGCTTGCTTGTATTGAGCAGATATTGAATTTTGCCATTTTTATAGTAATCGATTTCAAATACTTCTCCCAACATCGGCCCGTCTATATGGTATTTCCACAATCTTGTCCCATGCTGGTCGATCAGATATATATAATGGTCTGCATCTTCAACAAGTGTATATAAGTATTTGTTTTGATGATTCTTAAGCAGGTGTGGCTTTCCAACCATCCTATTGTCGAGCCTGGCTTGCCAAACTCCTTCGTTTGTGCCCGAAGTTTTCGAATTGTAGTTAATATGCAGATTTGTAAAAAGTCCGTTCGGGTTGCTTGCATACTGCAATCCGATCGCCTGATGATTTTTGAAAAGAGCGGCATTTTGCAATATAAATTCAAAAACTTTCTCATTCGTAAATTTTTCAACTAAACTCAGGCCGTTTTTAATATTATAATAGATGTAAACATTTGATTTTTCGGCCATATTGTCCGAAAATGATATAAAATCTTTATCCAGCACCAGGGTTTGTCCCCCAAGGTATAAGTTCAGATAATATTCTAATGAATGGGCAGAGTTCCCGATGATCAGGTAATTATTTATGAGTGTATAGTATGAATGCTGAATGGGATCGAACAAGCTTCCGAAAATAGCTGGAACCAATGCATCGGAATTTAATTGATAAATCTGATGATTTCGGTAAGTTTTAATGAGCCCGCTCCCTTTCTGATTCGCCAAAATTCCATCCAGGTAATTTTTAGCTGCCACAGGGTTGTTGACCTTAATTACTGCATAGGTTTGGTTTTCGATTAATGATGGATTTCTGGCCAAAGAGACCAGGGCAAATTCCTTACCAATAAGCGGAACAAAAGATTTTGACAGATCCGTATTTAGTTTATTGTTGAGTTGATCAATTTGTTTTTTAAAGGTCTCCAGTTTGTCAATGGAAGCTAAATAAACCTGAAAATCGCTAAAATATTTGCCAAAATTACCGACCCCATAGTGTTGTATAAAAGTGGCATTGGCCGGTATGATTCCACCCATTTCAAAATATTGTGAGGGCTGGTTCTGAAATAGCTTTAAATAAGTTTCTCCCGAATCACTCATTTGTGTATAACCACTCAACAGCAATTCGTCCTTTTTTACAAATAAATCAAGCTCTGACCAATTGGCAAGTTTAGCAAAGACCGCAAGATTCTTTACAACCGTATCAGTTTCATTTTCAATGGATTTTTCGTGTATTCCATTCGCAAGTGGTTCTAAAAATCCGGGCAAATTTTTATAATTAATATAAATATTCCCATCAACTCTTTTACCAGCCGTACCTGAAACTGCCATAAAATCTGGGTCTTCGTCAATTTTATGATCTGAGGCCAGTTGTTTGATCGATTCAAAAAGAAGGTTCTCATCCCAGCTGCCGATAAAAAGTCCACCCTTAATGACATAAGAAAATGATTTTTCATGCCTGTGAAAAACAAGTTTATTAATCAGGTTCCCATCAACGGTAGTCCGCAATGTGGTATAAGTATCGGCAAAAGCCTGTGTAAACAAATTGTTAAAAAATTTCCGGTTTTGATTTCCGCTAAGCTTTATGGCCATTAAAACGCCCATCTTATTTTTAACTGGATGTATTGAGATGATAGCTTCCTGATTGTTTATTAACTTCTGATTCCGATGGTCTGATTTCAGAATTGAATCGAATTGTTGCAGTGATCCAGAAAGATTTTCAAGCCCTGAAAGCAGGAGAATGTTTTTCCAAATACTGGTCTCATCAAGCTTATCATAGAAACTATCAATAGAATTTATGCTGATGAACATAGCGGTAGATTCAGGAATGGCATCGAGCGGGGCAAATTTTTGTTCAGTTATTTTCTGATAGAGAATAAATAACAGGCTCATCAGAACGATTAATCCAATAACCAAAATAATATTCGCGAACAACTTGCTTCGGCTAAACATAATAAGCAACATGGGATTTATCCAAAAATACTACAATTTAACCATCACTTGTTAATCAATATTGTTTATAATCAACAATTTGATGTTAATTAAATTCAAAGCTAAGCGGATCATAAAGCTTAAAACTGAGCCGGTGATAGGGAGTGGTGCCATGTTTGAGAATGGCTGCTTTATGCTCCCGGGTTGGATATGCTTTATTTTTTTCCCAATTATAAAGGGGGTACTTCCTTCCAAGTTCCATCATAAAGTCATCGCGGTAAGTTTTTGCCAGTATGGACGCCGCTGCAATGGAAGCGTATTTAGCGTCACCTTTCACAATGCAAATATGTTCAATGTTTTTGTAAGGATTGAATCTGTTTCCGTCAATCAATAGCAATTCAGGAACGATACTTAACTTTTCAATGGCCCTGTGCATGGCCAGATATGAAGCATTTAAGATGTTAATCTGATCTATTTCTTTATGATCGGCAGTTCCAACGGCCCATGCCAATGCTTCTTCTTCGATTATTTTACGAAGGATATAGCGGTTTTTCTCATTAATTTGTTTTGAATCGTTGAGTAGTTCATTTCCGAATCCGACCGGCAGGATTACCGCTGCAGCAAATACGGGACCCGCCAGACAACCCCTTCCGGCTTCATCACAACCTGCTTCTATTCCATGTCCATGATAGCTGCTTTTTAACATTTCAATATTGAAAATGAGTGAAAATAATAAAAACTACCATGAGTGAAAAAAGCAGGTCGGTCCAGAAAATTTTATTTAAATCCGTGAAATAAATTGCCAGAAAAACGGATACGGGAATATAAATGGTACTGGCGTGGATAATTAATCCATTGTTGAGGAACAAAATAATAAAACCAATCATAAAAAAATAAAAAGTGACTTGTACTTTTTTTCTGGCCATTATTTTTTTGTCACCAAGCCTGCTCATCACCCGAATAAATGATATGGCTATAAAAAATACTAAGATGGTCATAATCACTTGTTCATACCCATCATTTCCTGAAAATAACAGTTTTAATCCGGAAAAATAATCCAGGTATGCGATCAGATAAATGGAGGCTTCATCCATCCAAAAATAATAGGTAAACAAAAATAAGTATGGGGTCAACAATCCGAGCAAAGGCACGACCCATGGCCTCCAGCTTGAAATCCGGTAAATAAAAAGCGTCATCCAGATAAGCACAAGAAGAGAGATTGCAGGCAGATAAAAGAAGCTGGCAATTCCGACATAAAACCCGGTTTTATAAACCAAACGAAGATATTCGTCCTTGATGTCAATTTGTAACATGGCATCGAAAGCTGTTAATACAAATAAATGGCTTATTAATGCCGGATATAAATGCTGTAATTGGACCGAATGACTCAAAAGCACCAGGTAGATAAATGCAGCAATAAATGAATTTCGTTTGATCAATTCGTGCTTGATCAAAATATAATTCAGGTAAATTGCCTCAGAAAGGATGATGATAAATGCGAGCAGGATCAGTAAAAAATGATTAGCTGTTGAAGATGCGAATAAATTATAAAAAGGAGTGGTCAATGTTTTTTCAACGATGGGTGGCGGTGAAATAAATACATTGAGCCATAGGGCAAATCCCAGGATCAGCAATCCGATAAACTGAATAAAATAATTATGTTTAAAAAACCTGATAAACATTCACCTGCATTATTATTTGATAAATTTAAGCAAATCCTTTCCTAAATCGGATCTAAAATATTTATTATTGAAATTAATGATTGCAGCATTTTTATAAGAAATTTCAAGAGCCTCCTGCATGCTTTCACCAAAAGAAGTAAGGGCGAGTACCCGGCCACCGTTTGTAACAACCTCCTGGTTTTTATCAAAGCTTGTGCCTGCATGAAAAACCTGGCTTTGTTTGATCTTATCGAGTCCGGAAATGATATCTCCTTTTTTATACGACTCGGGATATCCCCCTGCAACGAGCATAATGGCAGCGGTATGTCTTTTCTCCACCTCAAATAACTTTTGGTCCAGATTTCCTTCTGCAACTCCAATAAACAATTCCAATAAATCACTTTTGATTCTCGGAACAACCGATTCTGCTTCAGGATCTCCCATTCGCACATTGTATTCAATAACCATGGGTTCATCTTTTACTTTGATCAATCCAAAGAAAATAAAGCCTTTGTAAGTGATACCTTCATTCTGTAAACCGTATAAGGTGGGTTTTATGATCCGGGTTTCAATTTTTTGCATGAATTTTTTATCCGCAAAAGGTACGGGTGAGATGGAGCCCATCCCTCCTGTATTCAGCCCGGTATCACCTTCGCCGATTCTTTTATAATCTTTGGCTTCAGGGAGTATTTTATAGGAAGTCCCATCTGTTAAGATAAAAACCGAGAGTTCGATTCCATCCAGAAATTCTTCGATCACAACCTGTTCCGAAGCCTTGCCAAATTTTGCATCACTTAGCATCGATTTCAGCTCTGCCTTTGCTTTATCAAGATGATCGGAAATAATGACCCCTTTACCCGCGGCAAGCCCGTCGGCTTTTAAAACATATGGTGGATTGAGCTGTTCCAAAAAATGATAAGCTTCCGCTAATTCATGTTTGCCAAATGTTTTATACGCGGCAGTGGGGATTTGATATTTTTGCATGAAGTTTTTAGCGAAATCTTTACTTCCTTCAAGCATAGCAGCATTTTTTTGCGGGCCGATTACGGCAACATTTTTCAGTTCAGACTCATTCGAAAAATAGTCGCTGATCCCTTCAACCAAAGGAACTTCGGGGCCGACAACCACCATGTTTATTTTATGTTTTATGACCAGGTTTTTAATGCTTATAAAATTACCTAGGTCCACTGGAATATTTGTTCCAATTGAAGCCGTTCCTGCATTCCCAGGAGCAATAAAAAGTTGGGTAAGTTTTTCACTTTGGCTTAACTTCCACGCAAGTGCATGTTCCCGTCCGCCGGATCCTAAAATCAATATATTCATTTTTTCATTTTTTAATTAGCTTTTCAATACTATTCCACAATAAATCTGCGGTTTTTTCCCAATCAAACTGAAGGCGTTGAATTCGGGCTTCCTTAATTAATTGATCCCTGATGATTGGTGAACGATCCATTGTTATTAAGGCATTTGCGATTGAATCAACAGAATCTGGATTAACCAACAGTGCTCCTTTGCCTGCAATTTCAGGCATTGAACTCAGGTTTGAACAAATAACCGGAACATCGCAAAAATATGCTTCTATCATTGGAATTCCAAACCCTTCTAATTTTGAAACCAAAGTCAGTGCTTTTGCCGAGGCAGTCAATTTTGCCAATATTTCACGCTCAACACGGCCCGTAAATATGATGTCTGATTTATATGGTGAATTTTTATAAGCACTTTTAAGGGATGGAGATGACCATTTTAAGGCTCCAACCATAAGTAAAAAAGTATTCGCTGCCGTCTTTGATTTATATAAGTCGAAAGCTTTGATCAGATTGGCCAGATTTTTCCTTGACTGGATGGAACCGACATAAATAAAATAATCCTCGGAACGGCTGAAACGTTTTTTGATCTTTTTGCGTTCGGCTTCGCTTAGTGGTTTAAATATTTGGTTGGCCCCGCAATAAACAACATCTATTTTTGCCTGATCTATTTGATAGGTTTTAGAAATATCATTCTTTGAAAATACTGAAACTGTGGCAATTCGATTTGCTTTTTTTGCGAAGCGAGGGAAAAAATGCCTGTAATATTTTCGTTCGGTCCATGGGAAATCTTTCGGATGATGTTCAAAATTTAAATCATGAAATACGGCCAGGGAAGGAATGGCGGATCGCAACGATAAGTAGCCATCCGGAGAAAGAAACAAATCGATGCCTAATTTTTTAAGCAGGGAAGGAATCGAAAATTCGAACCATACATAATATAAAACCGGATGCCTTGCAGGGGGCCCGACAATAATCGGAGTAATATTATCCGAGAAAATGAAACTATCATCATAATTGCGGTCAAATAAAAAATAAAATTGATGTTCGGGATGCTTCTTTGTGATAATCTTTAAACTCTCATAAATAAAGTACCCGATCCCTTCTAATTTATTATTTATTAATAACCTGGTATTTACCGCAATTTTCAATATATTTTATTTTGGCTGTTAATAATATTTGAGCAGGATGAATGTTATATTTTAGTACCTTGGTTCGTATTACAAAAATATGTTTTTTTCGGCTCAATTATTGAATCATTGAATAAATCAATTGTTGTCGTTTTCCACAACAGATAAGTTTAAATGCAGCGCAAGTTTATTACAAATCTGGGTTTTTTACTGGCAGTCAATTTCCTGATCAAGCCTTTCTGGATATTGGGAATTGACAGAAGCATTCAAAATATAGTTGGCTCGGAGAATTATGGGTTTTATTTTGCGGTTTTTAATTTTTCGCTGCTGTTCAGCATTATTCTTGATTTTGGGGTCAGCAGTTTTAATAACCGGAATATTGCACAAAACCGACAGCTCCTTCAAAAACATTTTTCCGGAATTATTGTACTTAAAATTGTATTAATTGCGGTATATGCAATTGTCTTAACGATTGTTGGTTTTGTTATTGGATATGATTCAAGGCAATTTTATTTTCTGATCTGGGTTGGTATCAACCAGTCGATGCTGTCTTTCATCCTATACCTGCGTTCAAATATTTCTGCCTTATTGCTTTTTAAAACAGACAGCATTATATCAGTTCTGGACCGCTTTTTATTGATCCTAATTTGTGGTTTGCTGCTCTGGGGCAATATTATAAACAAGCCTTTTCAGATTGAATGGTTGATGTACGCACAGGCAGCGGCTTACTTTATTACACTGCTTGTTGCTTTATCCATTGTATTGAAAAAATCTGGTTTTATGACACTCAATTGGAATGTGCCATTTCTTTTTATGATCATAAAAAAAAGCATGCCTTTCGCAGTTTTAATTTTCTTAATGGGTATTTATAATCGGGTTGATTCGGTAATGATTGAACGATTATTGCCCGGAACCAGGGGAGAATACCAATCGGGAGTTTATGCCCAGGCTTATCGATTGTTTGATGCAGGCAATAATATTGCATTGTTGTTTGGGGTAATTTTATTGCCCATCTTCTCCAGAATGATCAAAAAAGGTGAATCGGTCGAAAGACTCGTAAAATTATCTTTTACCATCATTTTTACTTTTTCAATGATAGCGGCTACTGTTTCATTTTTTTATCGTACAGAAATTATGGGCCTGTTATACTATCAGCATCCCGACGAATCGTTATTGCTTTATCATCACAGAATTTCAGATGGGAGCCAAATTTTTGGAATACTTATGTTCAGCTTTGTGGCTGTTTGTTCGGGTTATATTTTTGGAACTTTATTAACGGCATTGGGCGATTTAAGGTACCTGATAAAAATTGCCATGTTGGGCGTATTTGTCAACCTCTTTGTTAATATAGCAGCAATACCGAGTATGGAGGCTGTTGGTGCAGCCTATGCTAGTTTAAGTTCACAGCTTCTTACCGCCATCTTAATGGTTATTGGCGTTAAAAAACGTTTTTCATTTCATACAAACTTCCCGTATTTGTTCAAGCTAATCGCATATGTTTTACTTGTTTTAGTTGCAAATATGTTCTCAAAAGTTATTCCTTTTAATACTTATATAAGTTTTGCTTTTGTAATAATCTTCTCTCTTGTTTCGGCCTATGTATTGGGACTTTTTGATCTGAACTCTTTTATTTCAATGCTTAAATCAGATGGTGAAAATGACTAATTTCGGATCGGCTCAGAAGTATAGTAGTTTTTATTAATTTTGATCAGATAAAACCATGATTATATGAATCGTAACAGTTCCTCCAATTCTTCGAAGAATTCAACAGAAATCATCCTTTATCTTTATCAGAAAAGGAAATTGCTCCTTCTAATCTTTATAGTGGCCGCTATCTGTTCAGTTGTCTTTACTTCGCCGGTCTTTATAACCCCATTATATAAGTCAATCGCAATTATCTATCCCGTAAAAACCGGATCAATTTCGAATGCATTGCTTGGGGATCGGCAGGACAGTGATATTTTAAGTTTTGGAGATGAGGTTGAATCGGAACAACTTTTACAATTGCTAAATTCCAGCTTAATAAGAGATCAATTGTTTTCCAGATATGATTTACAGGCACATTATCAGATTGATACGAATGCAAAGTATAAACAAACCAAACTATACAATGAATTTAAAAGGAAGTTTAAATTCAGCAGGACAGAGTTTATGGCCGTAAAAATTCAGGTGATGGATCACGATCCAATATTTGCCGCACGTCTGGCAAATGATATCGTTAAGTTAATTGATACTATTAAAACAAATATTCAGCGCGAGCGCGCCATCGAAGGACTGAAAATAATTGAGGATGAATATCTACGGCTAAGCCGTGAAGTTGAGTTGATGGAAGATTCATTAACCCGCTTAAGGGAGTATGGCGTACATGATTATGAATCCCAGGCCGAGATGATCAACCAACAATTGGCCATCGAACTTGGTGAAGGCAACCAGGCTGCGGTTAAACGGTTGGAGGACCGACTAAAAATTTTAGCTGAATATGGCGGCCCTTATGTATCGCTTCGGGATGACCTGAGCTTCGAAAGAGATCGTTTGATTAGTTTAAAAGCTAAATATTATGAGGCCAAGATTGATGCCGAAAAATATTTACCACAGTCGTTTGTGGTGAGTGAGGCAAAAATTTCAGAAAAGAAATCGTATCCGCCCCGCACAATAATTGTATTGTCCTTAACCTTATCGGTGATGTTGTTTACTGTTTTGCTCCTGTTTTTATTTGAAAAATGGTCTGTAATAAAAGAGCAATTGTAGCCGGTGAACTGGATTTTTAAATATCGAAACCACCTGATTGCATTTTTGAGTTTCTTATTTCTGGCAATCAATCTTCTGTTAATATCAGAAGATTTTTATTGGTTGCTGTTCCTGCCTTTGATTTTAATAATTATTGTATTATTCCTGTTCTCCTTAGATTATATTCTGTTGATCATAAGTCTGTTAACCCCACTTTCGGTTGTTTTGAGTTTGAATAACGGGAATCTGGGAATTTCGGTTCCGGTTGAGCCCTTGCTTATTGGTGTGTGCGTACTTTTTGTGCTGCGACTCTTTTTTTATTCCGAGATCACTAACCGAATGATCCGGCATCCGATTTCCATGCTTTTGGTTTCCTATATTTTTTGGATGATGCTCAGCTCCTTATTTAGTGAAATTCCGCTTGTATCCCTTAAATATCTGATTTCTAGAATCTGGTTCATCATACCTCTATATTTTACAGGCATTCAGTTCTTTAAAAAAGTCAGGTATTTCAGAAACTTTACTGCATTGTATGTTTTATCGTTAATGATTGTTGTGGTGTATACAATCATAAGACATGCAAGATATGGGTTTTCGGAGGAAAGCGGACATTGGGTAATGTCGCCCTTTTATAATGATCATACGGCCTACGGAGCCATGCTGACCTTTTTTATTCCGGTACTTTTTGGATTTTCACTTATTAAAAAATATTCTAGAATATTCAGGATTACATCTTTTACAATCGGGATCGTATTTATCCTGGCACTGATTCTTTCATTTAGCAGGGCCGCATGGTTGAGTTTGGCTGTTGCGCTATTTTTTGGAATGCTTATCTATCTGAAAATAAAATTCAAATGGGTTGTTTTTGCATCTTTAATCGCGCTGGCATTTTTATTTTCTTTTCAGCAGAATATTATACAAGTTCTAGAAAAGAACACAAACGAATCATCAGAAAATTATGTTGAACACATAAAATCAGTTTATAATATTTCTTCGGATGCCTCAAACCTGGAACGGATCAACAGATGGCAGGCAGCCATTCGCTTGTTCAAAGAACGCCCACTTTTCGGCTGGGGACCCGGAACCTATCAGTTTGTTTATGCTCCTTATCAATTGAGCCAGGAAAAAACCATCATAAGTACCAATGCCGGTAATAAAGGGAATGCCCATAGCGAATATTTAGGTCCGCTGGCTGAAATGGGATTACCGGGAATGCTCATAGTTTTAGCCATTTTTTCAATGTCGCTCGTAAGTGGACTGAGGGTCTATAAAATGTCGGTTACTATTGAGATGAAAATTATCAGCTTTACATTAATTTTAGCTTTAATAAGCTATTTTACACACGGTTTGCTGAATAACTTTTTAGACACAGACAAAGCTGCAATACCTGTCTGGTCTTTTGTTGCCATGATTGTAGCAATGGAAATGTATAATGCTGATAAATTAGCCAAGGAAGTTTTTGACTAAGAATTTACAATTTTTCGATAATATCAGGGAGCTTTCTGATAGCGACAAGTTCTTTCCATTTGCTCCTGGCTTCGCCTGCAGGGCTTCCAAAATAAGTTTTACCACCTTCAAGTGATTTACTTACAGCTGAAGTTGCCAGCACCACTGCGCCCTTACCGATAACCAGATCTTTGTTAATGGCCACTCGTCCCCACAGAATTACATCATCCTCAATTCTTGTTACACCGGCAATTGCTGCATGTGATCCGATCAGGCAATTTTTTCCAATATAAGTATCGTGCCCCACCTGGCAATGATTGTCCATTTTTGTGCCTTCAGAAATAATCGTATCTCCCGAAACGCCTTTATCGATTGAGCACAGCGCACCGATTTCAACTTTGTTTTCGATGATGACCCTGCCACATGATTCCATTTTACGATACCCATCCGGACGGCGTTGAAAATAATAAGCATCGGCACCAATTACCGAATTGGCATGGATGATTACATCGTCGCCAATAATTGAGTGGTCGTAAATGCTAACATTTGAGTGTATAATGCAGTTCTTCCCGATTTTTACCTGGTTTCCAATAAAAGTATTGGGCTGAATCCGGGTCCCTTTCCCTATTTCAGTTTCAGGGCTGATGGTATGCTTTGAAGGTGTAAATGGCCTGAATTTTTTTACGAGGCTTACGTAGTCCTTAAAAGGATCCGTTGAAATTAATAAAGCTTTACCTTCTGGGCATTCTACATTTTTGTTAATTATGATGGTGGTAGCTTTTGAATTTAAAGCTTTTGCATAGTATTTGGGGTGGTCAACAAAGGTCAGGTCACCCGCTTCAACCATATGTATTTCGTTCATACCCGTGATTGGGAAATCAGGATTGCCAATAAATTCAGCATGGATTAAATCTGCCAGCTTTTTTAATGTAAGGGGAGTTTCAAATTTCATGTTTGGCGTATCTTTTATTTAACCCTTTCTGAGTATTCTCCGGTTCTGGTATCCACCTTGATTCTTTCACCCGTATTGATAAAAAGCGGAACTTTTACAACTGCACCAGTTTCGACGGTAGCATCCTTGAATGTATTGGTGGCCGTATTTCCTTTTTCACCAGGTTCAGTATAAGTAACTTCCAGGTCAACATAGGCCGGCATATCGCAGGATATCGGGCTTTCTGTTTCTGCATGGTATAAAACTTCCACACCGTCTCCTTCTTTTAAAAAATCCGGAGCACTGATAATGCCTTTATCGAAAAATGTTTGTTCAAATGTTTCAGAATTCATGAAATGAAAGGTGTCTCCTTCTTTATAAAGAAATTGGTAAGGTCTTCTTTCGACACGTTGTACATTAATTTTTACACCGGCTGTAAAAGTGTTGGGAATTACTTTTCCGGTTTTTAAATTTTTAAGTTTTGTTCGCACAAAAGCTGGTCCCTTTCCGGGTTTTACATGCTGAAATTCAACGATGGTAAAAAGTTCACCATTGAATTCGATACATAGGCCATTTTTAAAATCTGCAGTTGAAGCCATATAATTAGTTTTTATTGATCATTTTTTGGTTGTCTGGTATAACCTTTCATGATGCCCCTTGTTGATCGGGCAATGAAAGATAAAATTTCATCTCGTTCGGGTGTTACCGGTACATCTGCTTCGATAAGAGATACCGCCTGCGAAACATTGAGGCCGCGTAAATAAATGAAGCGGTATATTTCCTGGATCGCATTGATCTGGTCGTTGGTAAATCCACGCCTTCTCAATCCAATTGAATTTACACCGACATATGAAAGAGGCTCTCTGGCACCTTTTGTAAATGGTGGAACATCTTTACGTGCCATCCCTCCTCCGGAGATCATCGAATGTGCTCCAATCTGGACAAACTGATGTATGGCAGCCAGTCCCCCGATAATCGCCCAGTCGTCTATTCTGATGTGTCCGGCCAGTGTGGCTGCATTTGCCAATATTACGTTATTGCCGATAATACAGTCGTGGGCCACGTGCACATAAGCCATTAACAGGCAATTGTTTCCAACAACCGTTTCGAAATTTGCTTTTGTACCCCGGTTGATCGTTACAAATTCACGAATAATGCAGTTATCTCCGATTTTAACGGTGGTTTCTTCACCTCTGTATTTCAGATCCTGCGGGATGGCTGAGATGACCGCTCCCGGAAAAATTTTGCAATTTTTACCGATACGGGCACCTTCCATAATGGTTACATTCGATCCGATCCAGGTACCTTCTTCAATTTCTACGTTTTTTTCAATATTTACAAAGGGTTCAATCACAACGTTCTTGGCAATGTTTGCCTGGGGATGAACATATGCTAATGGTTGATTCATTTTTTAAGAATTAATTTTATCATCATTTTTTGAGAGCAAGGCCATCATTTCAGCTTCCATTGCAATGTTCTGACCTACATAGGCGATTCCTTTCATATGGCAAATACCTCTTCTGATCGGGGATATAAGTTCAAGAGAAAATACAATGGTATCGCCGGGAACAACTTTGTTCCGGTATTTCACATTATCGATTTTCATGAAATATGTGGTATAATTTTCTGGATCTTCTACCTGGCTCAGTGCCAGTATTCCACCTGTTTGTGCCATTGCTTCTATTTGAATCACGCCCGGCAAAACGGGTTCTCCCGGAAAATGGCCCACGAAAAATGTTTCGTTCATGGTAACATTTTTTACCCCAATTACCCTTGACTCATCCATGTCCATTATTTTATCGACAAACAGAAAAGGGGGACGATGTGGAAGAATTTTCTGGATTTGAACAACATCGTATACAGGTTTTTTTGTTAAGTCAAATGGAGGTTTTGTATTCATTTTTGAAAGCAAATTTATTTGTTCCTTAATTAGTTTTGCAAACTGGACATTTGAATGATGACCTGGCCTTTTGGCAATTATTTTGCCCTTAATCGGTTTGCCGAGCAAGCTTAAATCGCCAATCACATCCAGAAGTTTGTGGCGGGCAGGTTCATTCTCGAAATGCAGGTCCAGATTGTTTAAGATACCTTCCTTTTTTACTTTTACTTTAGGTTTTTTGAATAACTCGGCCAATCGGTCCAGCTCTTCCTGTGATACTCTGCGATTTACAAATACAATGGCATTACTCAGGTCACCTCCTTTAATGAGATTATTATTCAATAGAAATTCAAGTTCATGCAAAAATACGAACGTTCTGCAGGGTGAAAAATTATCACGAAATTCAGAAATGTTTTTTAACTGTGCGTACTGTTTCCCTAATACCTGTGTTTCATAATCTATTTCAACTTCAATATTGTAGTGATTATCTGGTAAGGCGACCATCTCAATTTTGTTATCGCCGTTTTTATAAGTTATTTCTGAGGGAATCTCAAGGTACTCACGATCAGCATTTTGTTCAACAATACCTGCTTCGGTGAGTGCTTCGATAAAATACCTGGAACTTCCGTCCATGATCGGGATTTCATCTTTATCAATTTTAATCAAAATATTATCGATTCCCAATCCTGTTAAAGCGGCCAATACGTGTTCAATTGTGTAAATCCGGGCACCGTTTTCTTCGATAGTTGTTCCTCTTGAGGTATCAACTACGTGATCGATATCGGCATGGATAACAGGTGCTCCTTCTAGATCTGTTCTGCTAAATTTAAACCCAAAATTTTCAGGAGCAGGCGTAAATGTGAGATTTGCATACAAGCCCGTATGTAAACCGGTTCCTGAGACTGTAACAGCCTTTTTTATAGTTCTTTGTTTTTCCGGCATATAGCTATTTAAGTGTCAAAATAGAAATCAATGGCAAAAGTAACAAATTTTACAAATTTGCAAGTGATGAATCGCTTTTTTAGCTATAAATCAGGCACCCCCTGATTTCTTCTCCAATTCATTCAGTCGTTCTACTATTTTCGGGAGATTCCGGAAATGTACATAGGATTTACGATAGGTGCTGATATCAAAGGCCGGTGATCCCTGAATGATGGCTCCTTCCTGTTTGATACTTCCTCCAATTCCTGATTGGGCCGCAATTTTAACTCCGTCGGCGATCATAATATGACCTATAATTCCGACTTGCCCGCCGATCATACAGTTTTTTCCGATCTTGGTGGAGCCTGAGATTCCGGTTTGGGCAGCAATAACAGTATTTTCACCAATTTCTACATTATGTGCAATTTGGATCAGGTTATCTAATTTTACCCCTTTTCTGATGATGGTACTTCCCAAAGTTGCACGATCGATGGTGGTATTGGAACCTATTTCAACATTGTCTTCGATTATAACATTCCCGATCTGGGCAACCTTGTTATAATGGTTGTCGGATTGGGGCGCAAAACCAAACCCATCACTTCCGATTACAGCACCAGCGTGCACCGTGCAATTTTTTCCGATCCAATTGTCGGAATAAATTTTTACCCCTGCATAGATGCAGCTATTATCGCCAATACTTACGTTGTCGCCAATATAGCTGTGTGGGTATATTTTTACATTATTGCCAATTTTGGAATTATCACCGATACAAACAAAATCACCAATGTAACAATCGGTACCGTATTTAGCCGTTTTCGAAATAGAAATATTGCTTGATATCCCTGTTTTGTTTTGTTTAATCTGATTATAGGTTTCCAATAATTTTGCAAAAGCTGTATAGGCATCCTCAACTCTGATCAAAGTTGCGTTTATCGCTTTTTCTGCTTTAAAATCTTTGCTCACAATAACAATGGATGCCTTTGTTTGGTATATATAATGCGTATATTTCGGATTGGCCAGAAAGCTTAATGAACCCGATTCACCCTCTTCAATTTTTGAGAGATTATCCACAATCACATCCGGATTTCCTTCAATTTGGCCCTCAATTAAATTTGCAATTTGTTTGGCAGTAAATTCCATGCGCTGTTCGTTAGTTTTTTTTACAAAAATACGCTTTCGTTTCAATCAACTCTAATATTTTTTGGATAAGATAGGAAATACTTGGTAACAGGCTTTGACAGCATCGAAATATTTAACTGGTCCGACGCAGTGGCAATATCCTTTATTTCTCCATTTTTGAACAGAATATTAATTTCTCCACCTTTGGGATTATAGGCTGAATTGCTTGTGCTGTCGTTAATGAATAAGTAATTTACTTCATCATCGTTTAAGCCGTATTCGCTTTGCACCTTTTCCCTGATTTTTTGAATGCGGAGTGGATCAAATTCATCGTTTTGCAATCTTAGCCTGAAAAGTTTTCGGTTTACAATTCCATTGCTTAGGAATGATAAAATTTGATCGGGATGCATTGTCCATTCTTTTATGGATGCCATAATATCGAAATCATCGAGCGCAGAAAAAGCCTGAAGCAAGGATGCATTATTGCGAAAATCCTCAATACTGTAATTATTTGATAAAAATTTTGCAAATGCGGAGGTGGCAAAAAGGCTGAAACCGTTTTCTGAAAGGAATTTTGCGCGTTTTAATGTTTTTATCAGCATGTGTTCAGCTGCCAATACCGTTTTGTGTAAATATACCTGCCAATACATCAAACGCCTGGCAATGATGAATTTTTCAATTGAATAGATACCTTTTGCTTCAACAACAAGTTCATCATCAATAACTTGTAACATTTTAATGATGTAATCTGCATTGATACTCCCTTCGGCTGTACCGGTAAAAAAACTATCGCGTTTCAGGTAATCAAGTCGATCCATATCCAACTGGCTGGAAACCAATTGGTGAAGAAATTTTTTTGGATATGTATTTTTAAAAATACTGATTCCGGTACTGAGTTTTCCATCAAATAATTCATTGAGTTTATCCATGTAAAAGGCAGAAATATCTTCATGCTTAATCTGGTTAACTATTGAGTTTTCAAGCGTATGCGAATAGGGCCCATGGCCGATATCATGCAAGAGAATGGCGATTTGTACCCCCAACTCTTCTTCCTTACTAATTTGATGTCCTTTATCTTTTAAAACTGAAATTGCCAGACATCCAAGGTGCATGGCACCAAGCGAATGATGAAAACGGGTGTGTAAGGCCCCCGGATAAATCAAATGGGTGAGCCCAAGCTGACGGATACGCCGCAAGCGCTGAAAATAGGGATGTTCAATGAGGTCAAAAATCAGGTCATCGGGAATGCTGATGAAGCCGTAAACCGGATCGTTAAATATTTTTCTTTTATTCGGGGGATTTGAATTCACTTTTATCGATAAATTTGGTTTACATTTGTTGTACAATGAATCGGTTGTAATGCTTATTCAATATTACAATTTTTTTTTGCAACCTTCAAATTGCACTGATTTATGCAATTTTAATACCAGGCGTTTATGAGTAATATTAAAATTCTTTGGGTAGATGATGAAATTGATTTGTTAAGGTCGCAAATTTTGTTTTTGGAGCAGAAAGGATACCAGGTTTTTACATCAAATAATGGCGATGAGGCTGTTGATATGATCAGAACAGAAGGTTTTGATATCATCTTTCTGGATGAAAATATGCCAGGAATTTCAGGCCTTGAGACCTTAAGCATTATCAAAGGCGAATATCCAAACCTTCCGGTAGTAATGATAACCAAGAGCGAAGAAGAATCGATTATGGATGATGCCATTGGTTCGCAAATATCCGATTATCTGATAAAACCGGTTAACCCAAACCAGATTTTACTGGCTTTGAAAAAAAACCTGGAACACCGAAAGCTGGTCAGCGAAAAATCAATGCATTCGTACCAGATGGAATTTCGGCAGATCGGAAACATTATCAATAACAATCTTGGATTTGATGAATGGCCCGAAGTATATAAAAAACTTACCCGTTGGGAACTGGAACTGGAAGTTTCGAAAGATGATGGGATACTTGAGGTGTTAAAAATGCAGAAAGATGAAGCCAATCAGGTTTTTACCAAATTTGTTGAACAAAACTACACGTCCTGGTTACAAGCCGATTCCAAGCTTCGTCCGGTCTTGTCACATACGCTCATCAAGGAAAAGGTGCTTCCTTTACTGGATGAGAATGAGCCGGTTTTTCTTTTGTTGATTGATAATCTGAGATATGATCAGTGGAAAGCAATACAGCCATCAATCGAAGAGTATTTCAGGGTTGAAAGGGATGAAATATATTATAGCATCCTACCATCAACAACCCAGTATGCAAGAAATGCCATCTTTGCCGGACTTATGCCACTCGAAATTGAACGCAAGTATCCCAGGTATTGGGTAAGAGAAGATGAAGAAGGTACCAAAAATCAATATGAGGGGGAACTTCTGGGAGAACAACTTAAAAGGTTTGGGAAAGATATCAAATATTCGTACCATAAAGTTTTAAACCTGAATGCAGGAAGAAAACTCGTTGAAAACATGCCCAACTTAATGAACAATAAATTCAACGCCATTGTTTATAATTTTGTGGATATGCTTTCACATGCAAGAACTGATATGGAAATTATACGCGAACTTGCCGATGATGAACCCGCATACAGATCGCTGATGCTTTCATGGTTCAAACATTCTTCCTTGTTTGATATTATTAAATATTTGTCAAATCAAAATGTTAAATTGATTATTACCACTGATCACGGATCGGTGAAGGTTACCAATCCGGTTAAAATTGTTGGCGACCGGGAGACCAATAAAAATCTGCGTTATAAAAACGGGCGGAATTTAAATTATGAATCAAAGGATATTTTTGAACTACTCGATCCGGTTAAAGGGTTTTTGCCGCGATTGAACGTAAGCACCTCTTTTGCATTTTGTAAAAAGAATGATTTTTTTGCGTACCCGAATAAATACAATTATTATGTTAATTTTTATAAAAATACATTTCAACACGGAGGCCTTTCTATCGAAGAGGTTTTAATCCCGTTTATCACACTAAAAGTTAAATAAGTTGGAACATAAATATATTTGTCATTCGCTTAATGAACTTCATGAAATCGCCGGAAAGTTGCTGGGGCAATATCCGGATGACAGAATATTTGCCTTTGAAGGTCAGTTCGGAGCAGGAAAAACAACATTTATAAAGGAGATGTGTAAACTGATCGGCGTGCAAAGTAAAGTAGTCAGCCCTACTTTTGCAATCATAAATGAATATTTTTCGAATTTGCACGGGCCTGTTTATCATTTTGATTTTTACAGAATTGAAAAAGCAGAAGAAGTAATGGATATGGGCTATGAGGAATATTTTTACAGCGAGAATTTTTGCCTGATTGAATGGCCTGAAAAAATTGAAAAACTTTTACCCGGAAACATCGTATACGTCACAATTGTAAATCTGGATGATGAGTCCAGAAGTATTCACTTCAAGAAAAAGTAAAATGAGTACTGATCAAAATGGGTTTTATAAGTTTTCTTACTCTGAAAGCCTGATGCCACAGGAAGAGAAACTAGAAATAAAAAACGGAAAAGCAAACCTGACGATTGGTTTACCCAAAGAAATTTCACAAACGGAAAACAGAATTTGCCTGGCTCCTGAGGCTGTTAAAATGATAGTTGAAAACGGTCATCGCGTGATACTTGAAAAGGATGCAGGAATCCCTGCCAGATTCAGTAATCACAATTTTGCTGAAGCCGGGGCTGAAATTGTTGACAATCACGAAGAAGTTTTAAAAGCTGATATTGTTTTAAAAGTTGCGCCTCCTACCCAAAAGGAAACGGCTGCTTTAAAAAATAAACAAGTTGTATTTTCTGCATTGCAGATAAGCAGTCAGAAACAGGAGTATTTCAAGGCTTTGATCGAGAAAAAAATTACAGCCATTTCATTTGAAGGCATTAAAGATAAATCGGGTGCATATCCGGTGATCAGATCGATGAGTGAGATTGTTGGCAATGCTTCCGTATTGTTGGCTGCTGATTATTTATGTAACCCCAAATATGGCAAAGGTGAAATGTTGGGAGGTTTTCCCGGAATCAGACCTACTGAAATCATTGTTTTAGGTGCTGGAACAGTGGCCGAGAACGCAGTTAGGACGGCCCTTGGAATGGGTGCTTTTATTAAGGTTTTCGACCGGTCGATATACAAGCTTGAGCGAATTCAGCGAAATTTGAGCCAACGCTTATTTACTTCGGTTTTGCAACCTAAATTGTTAGAAGCTGCATTAAATACTGCCGACATTGTAATTACTGCCATGCACTCACCGAATGGAAGATCGCCTGTTATTATTAGCGAGGATATGGTTCGTAAGATGAAACCAGGTTCAATCATTATTGATGTGAGCATCGATCAGGGAGGCTGTGTTGAAACTTCACAGATAACCGATCACCTGAATCCGGTGTTCATTAAACATAGTGTTACCCATTACTGTGTGCCGAACATTGCTTCTATCGTTCCGCATACCGCCACCTTCGCCTTTAGCAATTTTTTTGTACCCATTTTGCTTAAAATAGGGGAAGCCGGAGGGCTTGAACGTTATCTGAAATATGATTACGGATTTAGTAAAGGTGTATATTTATTGAACGGCATCGTTACGGATAAGGCCGTCGGCAAAAAATTTAACCTGCCTTACCAGGATTTGAATCTGCTAATGGCTGCTTTTGGGTAATTCTTGAAATTACGAATTATATGGTTTATTTTTATTCTTACATTTGTATACCTAAAAAGCACAAAAGTGAGCCAACTAGCAATGCATCCTATCTATATTGAAAACAAAGATTTTAGTGAGTTAATTCAGATTCTGACGCCTTTTCAGCATCAGAAAATTTTTCTACTGGTTGACGAAAAAACAAGGCTGCACTGCAAACCATTATTGGATGCTGCCCTCCATGATTTCCGATTGATAACCATTGAAATTAAAAGCGGGGAAATCAATAAAACGATTCAGACCTGTGAGTTTATATGGGAAAACTTATTATATCACCAGGCCAACAGGAATTCGCTCCTCATCAATCTGGGAGGTGGCGTGCTTACCGACATTGGCGGGTTTGTTGCGGCCACTTTTAAACGTGGAATAAAATTTATAAATGTTCCGACAACGGTTCTGGGTGCTGCAGATGCTGCGGTAGGAGGGAAGACCGGAGTCGATCTGAAAATGTTCAAAAATCAGGTTGGGTTATTTACGATGCCTGAAGCCGTGATTATCAATCCTGCCTTCTTCAAAACTTTGCCCATCCGGCAGGTTAATTCCGGATTGGCCGAAATCATTAAAAGTGCATTAATCGCTGATAAAAATCTTTGGCAGGTCTTGCTCGATTCACAGGTCCTGAAAATTATAAAATGGGAAGAAATTCTCAACGAAAGTGTTAGGGTCAAAACTGAAATTGTCAGAAAGGATTTATTTGAAACCGGAGATCGAAAGCTTTTAAATTTTGGGCATACCATCGGACATGCCATTGAAACATTTTCATTGAAACATGATGAAGATCCCCTCCTACATGGTGAGGCAGTCGCACTTGGTATGATCTGCGAATCCTATCTCTCTTTTAAGAAATTGGGGCTCAGCGAATCTGATCTGGACCATATCGTTAAGTATATTTTTAATCACTACCACTTATATGATGTTGTCGAAGAAAATATTGATGAAATAATTGAATTGATGGTTCATGATAAAAAGAATATTGACAGCAATATAAATTTTACCTTACTCAGTAAAATTGGGGAAGCCAGGATCGACCAGTTTGTCGATTTAGACATGATCAGAGAAGCTTTAAAATTCTATGTTGAGCATATTAACAACACCTATTAATGGACCGGATTCTTCTACATTCAAATCAGACAAACCTTAAAGGGAATATTAAACTGCCTTCATCCAAAAGTGAGAGTAACAGGGCCTTAATGATTAAGGCATTAAGCAGCAAAGGAATTACCATTCATAATTTGTCGAAAGCTGAAGACACTCAAATATTAAATAAATGTTTGCGTTATATTGAGACTTGCGGAGTTTCTGGTATTCCCATGATTGTGGATGCAAAGAATGCAGGTACGGTTTATCGCTTTTTAACAGCCTATCTAGCAATACGGCCCGGTAAATGGATGCTTACAGGAAGCAGCCGCATGAAAGAGAGACCTGTCAAACCTTTGGTTGAAGCACTGAGACAATTGGATGCAGATATAACATATCTTGAAAAGGATGGCTATCCGCCATTATTGATAAAAGGGAAAAAAATAACAGGAGGAAGCGTTAAACTGGACTCAGGAATCAGTAGTCAGTACATTAGCGCGCTCTTATTGGTGGCCCCACTTTTAAGCAATGGCATTGAATTACAACTGGAAGGAAAGTCGATTTCAAGGCCATATATCCAAATGACGATTGAGATTCTGCAGTATTTCGGAATCAACATTGAACAAAATGAACAGCGGATTAGTGTAAAACAACAAAATTTTTCTGCGGGAAAGTTTACCGTGAGTCCGGATTGGTCAGCTGCTTCATACTGGTTCGAAATGGTTGCATTGAGCCGGGAAGCTGATTTATTCATAAACGGCCTTAAAAAGGAAAGTTTACAGGGTGATCGCATATTAGCTGAAATTTTCGAGACCCTTGGCGTAAAAAGTACCTTCAAGGAAGAGGGCTTGCATCTGACGAAACAAAAAGTAAAAACCTCTTATTTTACCTATGATTTTATCGATTGCCCGGATCTTGCCCAGACTGTTATTTCAACCTGTGTGGGATTAGGTTTTGAGGGAGAATTCAGGGGATTAAAAAGTTTGAAGATCAAAGAAACGGATCGGATTAAGAGTTTAAGCAATGAAATTGAAGCGTTCGGGTATTCGATCGTAGAAGAGAACAAAGAATTGTGGAAACTTAAAAGACATAAGGATATTGCGAAACTACCAGAAAATATTGTTATTAGAACTTATGATGATCATCGGATGGCCATGTCTTTGGCTCCTTTGGTTCTAAAAACCAAACAATTGATTATTGAAGATCCCGAAGTGGTTAAAAAATCTTACCCAAATTTTTGGGACGACCTTAAATTCTTTGGAATTAATATACAGAAAAAGTAGAATGTATTTTTAATACTTTTGTAGGCACCGAAAGATGATGGCTAATTATGATTGTTGACGTATTCATACCCTGTATTGTTGATCAGTTTTATCCTGAAACTGGTTTTAATATGATCAAAATTCTTGAAAAACTGGATATTGGTGTAAATTACAATCCGGAACAAAGCTGTTGCGGACAGGTGGCTTTTAGTGCCGGATTTTGGGATGAGGCCAAGGAAGTTGGGGCCAAATTCATCAATGACTTTAATAATAACAGACCGGTTGTAGGTCCTACCACATCCTGTGTCTCGATGATCAGGAATAATTACGGGGAACTTTTCCATAATTCTGCCCTCCATAATGAATACAGGCAGTTGCAGCGGAATATTTTTGAGTTTACCGAGTTTTTGGTGAAAGTGTTAAAAGTTACGGATCTGGGAGCAACTTTTAATGCCAGGGTAACTTTTCACGATCCTTGCAGCTCTGCAAAAGGAAATAGTGTCAATTCTGAGGCACGTCAGCTCCTGAGTATGGTAAAAGGACTCGAACTGATTGAAATGAAAGAAAGTAATGTTTGTTGTGGCTTTGGTGGTACCTTTGCCGTAAAGTTCGAGTCAATTTCTGCATCCCTGGCCGAACAAAAAGTATTAAATGCGATAGATACTGGAGCCGAATATATTGTTTCTAATGACCTCTCATGTTTGATGCATCAGGAAAGTTATGCCAAAAAACATAAGCTCCCTATAAAAATCATTCACATTATCGATGTTCTTGCTTCCGGTTGGTAATCAACAGATTTATCGAAGTTTTCCATTCATCAAATCCAAACTTCAGAATCAAAGTATTTTATGCTTCAATTTTATTTGAGAAGCTTTTTAAGTTCATTAACGGTATCTAACTGACCGATAATTTTCTTGTTTTCATCCAATAGAAAAAAAGTAGGTGTGGCATGTATTCCGTAATCAATGGCTGCTTTTCCATCCCATCCTTTAAATTCTGCCATATTGATCCAGCCCGGATTGATTGGATCAAGAAATGCATTCATCTCAACTCTTGATGTATCAAGCGAAATGCTGATCACCTCAAGCTGATCTTTCTGAGATTGATAGAATTCTGCAAATTTGGGGATCAATTGGGTGCAATGAGGACACCAGCTGGCCCAAAACATGACAAGGGTATATTTCGATTTTATTGAACTTAGATTAACGGCTTTCCCGGAGATGTCGAATCCTGTGATGATCGGAGCAGGATTACCCGGTGAGAGTTTTTTAATGGTATTTAAACGGTCCTGTAGGCTGTTTTTATTTTCCGGAATTTTGCAATTTTCGGGGTCAGAGAGCCAATCGGCCATGTGTGTAATCACTTTATTGAATCCGTAACTTTCGAAACCGCCAATCAAATAGTTGATTACGAAATTATGTATTTCAATATTTGATTGCGTATGTGTTAGAATCACCTCAACTGCTCTCATGAATTCTCCTTCCAGCTGATCTTTGGTGAGGTTCTGATTTTGATAAAGAGATAAATAGGAGAGGATGCAGCTTGTAATGGCATTGCTTTGCAACAAGGATTCATCCTCAAATTTGATTTGGTCGAAATAATGTTCCCGTAAAAATAATTGTTGTTGTTCCGGATTGAGTTCGGGTTGAAGCAGCGGCTTTTGATCCAATGCTATAATGGCAGCCGAATATGTATTTTTATTTTTAAACAGAAGGTCGCGGGTGAATTCGGCCAGCCCTTGCTGAATTCGATTGAACTCAGTTGAGATGGTTTTGAAAAAAGGATCAGTTTTTGGATAATACATCAGAACCGGTTGCAACAGTTCAAGCCGGTACTGATCGTAATTTCTACGGCGTAAATAATCGTAATAAACTTTATTCTCTATCGATTTTTTGATAATAATCTGATTGATTGGGTCCGCTAAAGTGGTTTCAAAAACAATATCTTCCTGGTTATACAACAGGTCTAATTTTTGATTGTTGGCAAAAAACAATCTGTACATTCCCTTTGGTTTTCCTTCATTGAAATTAAACATAAAATACCCATTTCGATCCGTTTGAATCGAGTCCAAAACCTCAAGTTTGTCGCCATAAACACTGCTCAAAAAAATCGGGGCCGCATTGTAATTCTTAATAACACCTTCAATTTTATGGTTTTCTGCCGAGAGAAAAAGAGGGTAGAACAACAGTATGAAAAATAAATATTTTTTCATGTTTTTATTTTTTTGATAATTTATAAATCCGATCACATTGATTGTCCCGATGAATCGGGAGAATATGCCATGAAATAATCATTCCCTGTTTGTATGTAATTTTATTTCTGATGGCTGTTTTATGATTCGTTTTTTTATTTACAAAGGTTGTAAAAATTAACGAATATCGTAATGAACCATCTATGATAATATATTTTATTTGATGGCCGGGCTCATTCAGCTTAAATCCAAAGGAGGCCAGTTATTAATTTGGCCAGCTATTGTTTCATGTTCGTGCTTGGGCTAATATTTTCTACTGTTTATCACTTCGCGCTCATGCGATATTTTTTCAGATAATTCATCAAGTTCGGCAAACCGAATTCTCAGGTTTAGCAACATGGTCTCATTTTGTGTCTCAATTTTTTTGTACATCTCCTTTGCCTGCAAATTAAGGGTATGTGCCCTTCTTAAAATTTCATTCATTTTTTGAATTTTACTGGCGTTAAAAGGTTGATTGTGATTGAAATAATCGACATATTCATTAAAGAGCCCAATGCCTTTAAACTGGACTTCCATTGCCTCATTGAATTTTTCACCGTCCTGGTTATCTATTGCTATTTCAGCATTTCTACTTAATAAATCCAAATGTTCTTCAACAAGCGAATTCCCTTTACCAAGCGATTCAATCCGCTCAATGCTTGACTGTAATTGATTGATTTCGGTCAAATAGGGTAACTGTTGAATGATTTTTTTGTGATCCATCCGGGCTTGATTTTTTGATGAAAAGCGATGTTGATCAAAATCGGAAAAACTGATAGGCTCATCTCTGAACTGCCAGATGGGATCAAAGGGCATATGTGTTCTGATAAAATCTTCGGGGCGCTTCATGAAATAAGCAGCAGAAAAATCTTTTACATACCTGGGGTTTCCAGTTTCGTTAAACTTCAACAAAAAATGGCCAGCTCCCCAGGTCGGATCAAATAAATACCATTGCTCATCCAATCGTACTGCATTCCATGCATGACCCGCCCTTCGAATGGAGCCAGGGTTTTGATTTGTGTACCCCAGCACCACATATGATTCAAACCCCAGTTGAATAACAAGTTCGTTAAATACTTCTGAAAACCCGTGACAAACAGCCCGTTTTGATTTCATTGTCCTGGAAATTAACTGTTCGGTACTGCTAAAATACTGACTGGTTGTAAGTTGCTCGGTGGCATAATCAATTTGGGTGGCCGTCCAGTAGTAAACGGCTTTTAGCCGATCGGTTTCTGAACTGAAATTTTCCCGGATATAGCGACTCAGTGATTCAGTTGAACTTTCATCCTCTGAAGAAATATGCTTCAGCGTTTTTATGATTACATCAAAATTGTCATCTTGAGGGTAGATATTTAAGCAGCTTAGAAGTAAAATTAGAATGAAGTATGTTTTATTCATAAAAAAGTGAATAAGATTGTATAAAGTTTAACGATTTTAAGTGCTTAAAATTATATGATGTTTCTTTTGACTAATCACCCTATAAATATAAAGAATATCTTATTTTTATGCCAAACATAGAAAGACAAGCGGGTTTATGATAGAAAAATATATTAATCAGATCGTGAATGAGTTATCCGTTCCGAGGTTAAGCGTTGCCAATACATTGGCATTGCTGGAAGAAGGTTCAACAGTGCCTTTTATTGCACGATACCGAAAAGAACGAACTGGTTCACTGGATGAGGTTCAAATCACTGCAATACGCGACCGGGCTAAACAGTTGCAGGAACTGGATAAAAGAAGAGAAGCTATTATTGCATCGATTGAAGAACAAGGGAAACTTACCGATGAACTTCGTATAAAAATTGTATCAGCGATTACAATGGCTGAGTTGGAAGATTTGTATTTGCCTTACAAACCAAAACGTAAAACAAGAGCCAGTATAGCCATTGAAAAAGGGCTGGAACCACTGGCAACTATAGTAATGCGGCAGGATTATATCGATTTAATTGGAAAAGCTGAAGAATTTATTAATGATGAAAAAGGTGTTGAAACGATTGAAGAAGCATTGGCTGGAGCGAGAGATATTATTGCAGAGAAGATTAATGAAGATCAGTTAACCCGCAAAAGAATACGAACGATATTTCAGCGAACTGCTGTGATTCAATCGAAGGTTGTAAAGAACCAGGAAGAACAGGCGGTTAAGTATAAAAATTATTTCGATTGGGAAGAAAACTTTTTTGAGGCACCATCACATCGTGTGCTGGCGATGCTCAGGGGCGAAAATGAAAAACTTCTGAAATTAAAAATTGTTCCTGATGATGATGCGGCATTGAAATTACTTGAGAAGAATTTTGTTAAAAATGAAAGCGAATCGGCTGAGCAAATGAAAATAGCAGTTTCCGACAGTTACAAACGCTTGTTGGTGCCTTCAATGGAAACCGAAATCAGAAATCAGGTGAAGGAAAAAGCAGATATAGGAGCCATAAAAGTATTTGCTGAAAATTTAAGGCAATTATTGCTGGCCCCACCCATGGGTCAGAAAAATGTCCTGGCAATTGATCCGGGTTTCAGAACCGGATGCAAAGTCGTATGCTTGGATAAGCTCGGAAATTTATTGCATAATGAAACCATTTATCCACATCCGCCTCAAAATGAAAGAAAACAGGCTGAGAAAAAAATCATCAGTCTGGTAAATGCCTATAAAATTGAAGCAATAGCCATTGGTAATGGAACGGCAGGCCGCGAAACAGAAGAATTGATCCGAAAAATCAGGTTCGACCGGAAACTCATAGCTGTGATGGTAAATGAAAGTGGTGCATCGGTGTATTCGGCATCTTCAGTGGCACGTAAAGAGTTTCCCGAATATGATGTAACCGTAAGGGGTGCAGTGTCGATCGGACGAAGATTAACCGATCCATTGGCCGAACTGGTTAAAATTGACCCAAAATCAATTGGGGTTGGCCAGTATCAGCATGATGTAAACCAGGTTGAATTGAACAAATCGCTGGAAGATGTTGTGGTGAGTTGTGTAAATTCTGTCGGGGTCGAACTGAATACGGCTTCAGAAGAACTGCTTTCTTATGTGTCGGGACTGGGGCCTGGCCTTGCAAAAAATATTATCGATTATAGAAAAGAAAATGGTGCATTTGAAAGCAGGAAAGATTTACTGAAAGTTACACGTTTCGGGCAGAAGGCATTTGAACAGGCAGCCGGATTCCTGAGGATCAGCGATGCAAAAAATCCGCTGGATAAAAGTGCCGTACATCCTGAAAGTTACGGAATCGTAAAATCGATGACCAAAAAACTGAATTGCAGTCTTGAAGAATTAATGGAAAATGAAGAGATCAGAAAGAAAATAAATTTACAGGATTTTGTGAATAACGAGGTAGGGATACCGACGCTGGAGGATATCATGGGCGAACTGGGCAAGCCCGGACGCGATCCACGCCTTAAATTTGATTTGTTTGAATTTGCAGAAGGGGTCCATTCAATCGAGGATTTATGCGAAGGAATGATACTGCCTGGAATTGTTACCAATATAACGGCATTTGGTGCTTTCGTTGATATTGGTGTACACCAGGATGGCCTGGTTCATATCAGCAAACTGGCGCATAAATTTGTAAAGGATCCCAACGAAATTGTTAAACTGAACCAAAAAGTTGATGTCAAAATTATGGAAGTTGATATTTCACGCAAAAGAATACAGCTTTCGATGATCGACTAACAATTCCGGCCAATCAACCATAAAATTTGAACTAAGTTCCTGCTTAAATTTGTTAATCCACCTGGAGCGTTAAGTGGGAACCTCACCTTAAAATAGGTATTTTACCTATATAAAAATAGGTATTTCCCCTATATATAATTTTTGTACGGATCATACATTTGTTAAACTGGAGTACAAAATTGACCTGAAACTAGATTGACTGTGAACTTGCTAATTTTCTAAAAATGCTTATCACCATTTTTGTACTGTATTTTTTAAGTAAAATTTTAAAAAAATACTAGTTATGTTGGATAATAATAAACTGAAGCTCGAAATCGATTCTTACTACAATGAGCATGAGATTTTGAAAATGGAAATGAAACCCCTTGATAATAGGGGCATGCAATACGAATTATATAGTAAGGGATTTTTTGTTTACTATTTTAAAAGGGTAGAAGGAAATCTATTGCAACTTTTTTGCCGCACCAGTAAAGAAGCTTACTATTTTTCGGATAATTCACAAATTAATACCAATCAGGATCATGTAGGTTTGATGACCTGGTTGTTTGCCTGAATTGACACTTCGTATTCTCTGAAATATAATTAATATGGAAAATTAAGCTATCTTGATTTTATAGAAACTATTTCAACCATCCTTATTTTAAATGAGGCTTAACTTAATCTTTCTTTGTTCACTGCTTGATAAAAAACTCCTCTTTCTTGTCGGATTCGTTTTATTTTATGATCTGCTTCTAAAACATCAAGATATTTGTTGAGTTCACTGAGGTGAATCCCCAGGATTTTGTTTAAATCTTCCAGGGTACACGGTCGTCTGAAAATAGTTTCTATGATGGTTGATTCCACATCCTTGCGGTATGCACTTATGTCTTTTCGCTGAACGGAAGACGCAATTATTTCAACCTGAAGGGGTTCAAAAAAATCAGCGATATTTTGAAGTTCCTGTCTTGTTGCCGTTCGGATATCTGAAATTGTACCCGGTCTGTCCAGACTGTTTAATTGAATACGGTCGGGCCGGATTCGTTGATAAGCTTTTTTTAAAGATGCCAAATCATCAGGACTGTCGTTATAATCCGGTATGATCAGGGTTTCAAGCCAAATCTGGCCCTTGAATTCTGCCCTGAATTGTTCAAGCCCTTTTATGTAGGCAGCAATATCAAGATTTGAATTCGGCCTGTTAATTTTTTCGAATGCATTAACTGAAGCTGCATCCAGCGAAGGAAGTACCAGATCTGCCTTCAGGAGCTCCTTTCTTACATCCGGATTCGATAATAAGGTTCCGTTGGTAAGAACTGCCAATGGTATATCGGGCTTTTTGTGTTTAAGATAGGCCAGAACCTCTCCGATACGCGAATTGAGTGTAGGCTCACCCGAACCAGAAAAAGTAAGATATTCCGGATCGGGATTGTTCAGGAAGTAATGGTCAATTTCAGCGATCACTTTATCATAACGGATGTATTCCATCCGTTCGGTTGTGAGTTTTGTCGTTGCACCGCATTCACAATAAACGCAATCCAGCGAACAGACTTTATGTGGCACCAGATCCACTCCAAGCGACATTCCAAGCCGCCTGGAGGGCACAGGGCCAAAAAGATATTTGTACATCAGAATTGTTTCTAGTTGTAAGCCAATCTGGTTTCCTGATCGGCTAAAGTTGGTTTAATCAGTTCTTGCCATCCGGCTGATTTCCAGGTGCCAAGATTTTCATGGGTAATATAGTATTTTTCGGGTATTGGATGAGTTCCAACAACAACTTTAACCCCATATTTATCCTCAATGAAATTTTTAAAATGATTGATGTTTTTACAGGGTGGATAACCGACAACCATTCCGGTTGCCAGGTGAATTACATCCACACCGTTTTTAATCATTTCTTCCGGAGTATATTCTATATTTCCACCCGGGCAGCCACCGCATGAAGTATATCCTGCAATTTCAACATCTTCGTCCTTTCCGTAAATACTAAAGGCCCCTTCACGATTCTTCATTGATCTGAAGCATTTTCCACCGGCACAACTTTTATACCGGTCGCAAATGATAATTCCTATTTTGGTTGTTTTTGACATGATAATTGTATTTTATTTAGAAGTAAATTTATTGAATTTTTTCGAGAGCCTGTTCCAAATCATGAATTAAATCTTCCACATCTTCAATGCCCACTGAATATCTGACCAATCCATCGGTGATATCTGCTGCGAGTTTATCTTCTTTTGATACTCCGGCGTGTGTCATGGATGCCGGATGCTGAATGAGTGTTTCCACGCCACCCAGCGAAACTGCCAATGTAGCCAGGTGTACATTGTCCATCAGGGTTTTGCCTGCGGCAAATCCGCCCTTCAATCCAAAACTGATCATGCTCCCGAACCCGCTCATTTGTTCTTTGGCAAGTTCATGTTGCGCAAATGACTTTAAACCAGGATATTTGATCCATTCCACTTTAGGGTGTTTTTCCAAAAATTCTGCGACTACCATCGCATTTGCTTGTGCTTTATCAATTCTCAACGATAAGGTTTTTACGCCCCTGATCACCATATAGGCCTGGTGTGGATCCATATTCCCGCCTAAAAAAGTCATTGTTTTTCTGAGCAAATTGTAAAGATTTTCATCTTTTGCAACAATAACTCCACCGACAATATCTGCATGGCCATTTATAAATTTGGTTAGTGAATGAAGAACGATATCTGCACCCAGGTTCAAAGGTTTTTGAAGGTAAGGACTGCAAAAGGTATTATCTACACAAACAAGAATATTGTGCTGATGTGCAATTTCAGACACTCTTTTAATGTCGGTAAGCTGAATGGTTGGATTTGCAGGGGTTTCCAAGTAAATTAATTTGGTATTCGGTTTAATGGAAGCTTTTATAAGTTCCAGATCAGAAGTGTCGATATAGCTATACTCCACGCCAAATTTTGAAAAGTGCGATTGCATCACACCACGGCTCGGTCCATATACTGCACCGGTGCTGATCATGTGGTCCCCTTGTTTTAAAACGGTCATATAAACCGTTGAAACGGCTGCCATACCTGATGAAACTGCAACGCCCCTGTACCCATTCTCCAATTCTGCAAGTTTATCTTCCAGTACATTGATTGTTGGATTGCCTATTCGGGTGTAAATATATCCCTTGTCTTTGCCGGCAAATAAATCAGCTCCATGTTGGGCATTTTTAAATGAGAAAGTTGAAGTTTGATAAATGGGTGTGGTTGCACTTCCAAACTCATCCTGATAATCTCCGGCGTGGATTAATTTTGAATTAAATCCTAATTTTTTTGTTTCCATAATAATAATTGTATGTTTATTTAATTAGTTAATAGATTTTAAAATAATATCGTCTTCTTTAACCCCCAATTCATTAGCAATAATCCGGCACTTGGCCTTTAGCAAAAAGAAGATTGGCCTGTCAGAATCAGAAAGGCCCTCAAAATTTCCCTGTCCTTTGCTGATGATCATATCCGCTTTGTTAAACCGTTCTTTAAATTCTTCATTGCATAGCTGGAGGAGTGTTGCAGGAGCTGTGCTTCCTGATGAAATGATTTCGGCAACTTTATGAATGCCGGATGATACGGCATCAGCATATGTCACGTCATTGATGATGGGCACTTCCCTGACAACGTAAGTAACTTTTTTGCCGAGTTCTTCAATTAAGATCCTATCAAAAACAGATTCACCGGCATTGTCGCCAAGGTATAGTATCGATTTTGCACCTTCTAAGCGTTGAACAAATTGTTGCAAATCAAGGATCGCAAATTTCTGGTTTAAAATCAGGCTTAAATCTTGGATAATATTGAATTGTTTATCGATTCCCAAATCAATTACATTTCCTGCAATGGCTATACGTATTGCAGTCAGTAGCCTGTTATCAGATTTTTCAATCAATATTTTTAACTTCGGATATAATTGCAGTGCCTCTTCAATGTTTAATCTTTTAATGTTTTGGTAAGGATCATCAACGAATGTGATTTGTTTAATTTTTTTATAAATAACAGCTGCCATTTCGGGTGGCGACTGGCTCAGCGAAAATCCTTTAATTGTGCACCCAACTTCATCCAGCACGGTCTTAATGGTTTTTTCATCTTTTGTTGAAATCCGGCTGGTGCGCAGTGCCTGCGACATAAAACAAGGAATGCAATCAAGGTATGTTTTCATTTTTTAATGCTGAATTATTCTATTGATATATTTTTTTGTGTTGATATTTTAGAAAATCTTTTGTTCCGCCGTCATTCTGAATGATTTCAATCACTTTTGTATCCGCTTCGGCAAAAGTGGCACCATATATTTTTTTGATATTTTGATATTCCAGTATTTCATGGGCCATGATGGATGAAGGCCCCAATAAATAAATATCGCAGCCAGAGGGTGAGGCATTGATTATTTCATTAAATGTTCGATTGAAAATTGTGGTGGAACTTAAAATAATGGCATCAGCGGTTTTTAGTTGTTTCTCTTGATCTGAAATCGGGATTATTTTATCATCAATCCGGCGCAAATCAAATATTTTTAATGGAATTTTTTCCAGCTCAAATTTGCTGATCAGGGATTTGAAGTAGCCCACCATCACAACATTTTGATAATGACTGAAATTTATGTCATCAAAAATATCCGCTCCCTCAATTGAAGAATCATGGTAATTCAATAATGCAGCAAAATAAGCATTGAGAACGATTCGGCTCGAAATGTTTTTTAAATCGATTTCTTTATGGGCCGATAGATTTGTAGAAATTTTATTTCCCAAATTTGCGCATAGCCCGATTCTCCCATTCTTAAGCATGATGGCAGTATATTTTTGGCCACTCACCAGGCGGTCGATTTGTGATCTGTCGAAGCCATATTTTAACATGAGAATCTCTAAAGGGTCCATATCTTTATCGTATTCTTTCATCTATTTCACCATTTGGTAACATATTGTCAGGATGACTGAGCTGATTTTCTTCATACTGGTATCGTATGCAATTTATCCAGTTTTTCATGCAATAATCTTCAACCCAATTCTTGCTTATTAATCCCGAATCAGTATAATATTTTATCGGGCACACTGTATACCATTTGCATGTTTGTTGAAACATTTCAATTCATCTTTTAAATATTTAACTCCATTCCTGCTTTTAGTTGTTCGATCTGAAATGCATTGTAAAAAGCAGCCAATGCAGGCAAACCTGTACAATGCGAAGGATAAATATGTTTGATTTTTTGTTTTTTAAAGTATGCCACTGTTTGTAAGGTTTGCTCATCCACTTCCTGAAGATGAAACCCGCCGATGACGGCTTTGACTTTTTTGATCTTGCTTACTTTTTTTGCATATTCGATGATGTTACATATTCCTGAATGCGAGCATCCGGTGATGATGATTAACTCATTGTTCTGAATAATGGCCAGGGCGGAATCGTCAGGGATAAAATCATCCGCATGATGGTCATCAACAAAGGGTGTAATTTTGGCTTCAAAGGCGTTTAATCGCGGAATCTCGCCGAGAAATATCATATTTTCGCTAATAAAATAGGGTTTACGCGTATTGATCAATTTGAATTTTTTATTGAGTTCCTTATAACATAAATTCAGTCCGATATATTCATGATCGCTTTTTCTGTAACGTTTTATGAAGGCATAAGGATGACAAATCAGATTTTTGCCCTTCAGATATTCCAGTCCGTTGCCATGATCCCAATGACCATGACTTAAAACAACATTCTGAATTCTTTTTATATTGATTTCAAGCAGTTCAGCGTTTTTTAAAAAATTGTCCGAGTGCCCGGTATCAAATAATATAGCCATGTCGTCATGCTCTATATAAAACGATAAACCATGTTCGGCTTTAAATTTTTTGGACGCTGTATTTTCAGTTAGTACGATAAGTTTCACAATTATTTTGTTTTAACATCTATCTTAACTGGCTTTGATTTCAAAAAGATTTCCACTTTTGTCCTTTAAAAATATCAGGTCTGAAGCGGGTCTTTCAATTTTTATACATTCATAATTTAAGGATAGTGCTTTATTAATAAGCGATTCCCTGTTATCAACTTTAAAGCAGAGATGTGCAAATTGATTTGATTGCTTTTGGGAACTTACAAAGATTTCAAGAAATGTCTGATCCTTCATAAGCTGAATAACTTTTACAGCTTCTTCCTTGCCAAATATTTTATGTGCCAATCCTTTTTCCAGCATAAAATTTTTAATAAGTTTCATCCCTAAGACATCTTCATAAAAGTCTTTGATTTCTTGTTCCTTAATTATTGTTAAAGCAATGTGTTCAATTTTCATTTCAATCGGGTGTGGTTCATTCATTGAATGTTTTCAACGATTTGTTTTTAAATGCTTCGTATGCATCTTTAACTTTCATATCTGCGGCACCTATATAAATTTTAGTGCCGGCTTTTTCGAGCACAGTCGCCGCATTTCCGCCGGGCCCGTTGCCTGTAATCAATACCTGGGCCCCAAGCTCGAATAATTTCTGTGATGTTTTTGGCCCGGCTCCATGGGCTTCATTCTCAATATCCCGGTTATCATAATGACTCAATTCATCTTTTTCATCATCATAAATTAAAATGTATGCTGTTCTTCCGAATCGTGGATCAATCTCTGATTCCCATTCGGTTCCTTTGGTTGTAAATGCTATTTTCATTAGATTAAATTTTTCTTATATTTTTTTTATGGCTTCCCAGCTTTCGATCAGGGTGGTTCGTAAGCTGTCCTGATCGTATTCAACAATTGTTTGGCCCACAGTCATGGCTTTTGTGAAATTCTCTTCGTAAGGCAGATCGGCTATGTGCGTGATGTTTTCTTCCATTAAAAATTCCTTTATGGATTGTGTCATTTCAGGATTGATATCATGTTTGTTGATGATACAGGCGGCTTTGATCTTAAACTTTTTAACCAGTTCATACACCCTTTTCAGATCGTGTAAACCCGAAACACTGGGCTCTGTTACCAAAACAACCAAATGCGCCCCCGATAAGGAAGAAACCACCGGACAGCCGATTCCCGGAGAACCGTCCACAATTATTATTTTCTTACCGCTCTCCAGTGCGATCTTTTTTGCATCGCTTTTAACCTTTGCGACCAATTTCCCTGAGTTATCCGCACCGATCCCCAATTTTGCATGAACCAGGGTATTGCCAATGCGCGTGGCGGAAACAAAACGCTGTCCAACATTCAGGCTTTCGTTGGTAATGGCTTTGGTCGGACAAACACGGGCGCAATAGCCACAACCCTCGCAACTTAAATTGTTCACCACATATTGGTCCTTAATAACCGAAATGGCATTAAATCTGCAGATTTCCCGGCATAGCCCACACGAAATACATTCGTCAGGATTTATGTTTGCAACTTCTCCGCTGTAAAAATCTTCAGCATTCTTAAAGTCTGGTTGCATCAGCAGATGCATGTCCGCAGCATCAACATCACAATCGGCTACAACGACCTCTTTTCCTCCCAAATGAGCGAAAGATGCGGTTATTGACGTTTTACCTGTTCCGCCTTTGCCCGAAATCACAACTATTTCTTTCATTTTGAGCCTCCATTTCTGCGTAAACTGATTGCCTGTACAATGTATCCAAGTTGTTTTTCAACTTCCGGATGATGTTTGTAGATTAATTCTCCGCGGGAATAACGTTCTGCAATTCTTTTATCATTGGGTATTTTCGCCAAAACAGCGATGTCATTTTGTGCACAGTATTCGAGTACCTCCTCATTCCCGATCCCAAATCTGTTCACCACAACCCCAAAATCTTTTTTTAAGGCTTTCATTGTTTCAACCGCCAGTTTTAAGTCATGAAGGCCAAAAGGGGTAGGTTCGGTAACCAGGATCACAAAATCAGCATCTTTGGTTGCCTCAATTACCGGGCATGAAGTGCCAGGTGGTGCATCAAAAATTACGAGTTGATCCGAATCGAAATGATGATTGATATATTCCTGGGTCTGTGCAATTAATGGAACAGCCTGTTCCTGGCCGATACCCAACCGGCTTTCGATAAAACTTAAATTATTTCCATGATAGTGCCTTAATTTTCCCATTTTATTCTTTTTCATTGGTAAGGCACTTGTAGGGCATAATTCTGAACAGGCATAGCAGCTATGGCACAACTCAGGAAAAACCATAATTTGAGTCCCAAGCTGAATGATGGCATGAAAATTACAAACCTTCTGGCAATTACCGCAAAGGGTGCAATCGTTTTCGACCCATTCGGGTTTCATTGTGAATTTGTCTTCTTCGTAAATCAGCCTGCTTTTTACAAACAATCCTGAATTTGGTTCTTCCACATCCAAATCTACCAATACCATTTCTTCCTTCTCGGCAAGATAACTCGCCAGATTTACAGAAAGTGTCGTTTTCCCTGTTCCTCCTTTGCCGCTGGCAATTGCAATTTTCATTTCTTGTTTAATATGGTTTGTTCCGGGATGTTTCCATCACTAAAATGTTTTTCTACCCACCCTGATCTGGTATGTTCCCTCTGATCAAAATGTTTAACATAGGGCTTTATGTCGAGCAATGGGGTGTTGTCCAGCATATCAACCTCTGTAAAATAAATTTTGTTGGCAACTATTTTCTTGATCTTCACGATCGACAGGCCAATTTTATTGGGCCGGTGCGGGGTTCTGATGGCAAATACCCCATGTTTTTCGTTCTCTAAATACGGCTTTGTGATCAGTTGTTTAAAATCAGCTTTATGAAAATAGTAAATCAGGATGGCATGGCTAAATTCATCCAAACCTTTCAATCCATCCATATACGCCGGCTTAAGTTCGCACCAGGCTTCATAATCCTTACCAAATGAGGATTGAATAGGGATGTTTTCCTGTTTTTCAAATGGAGATTTAATGACTCCGATCGGTTCAAAGCTAATGGGTTCCATCACTTAGTGATCACACAAATTCTCACCCGTCTTGAGTTGGTTGCCCAGGTAGTTTTCGACCAGTTGCTTCGGTGAACCATTCTGAACACCCATAAAAACATCAATATTGTTTTGTGCGAATAGGTTTTGTGCCTGTTGCCCCATGCCTCCGGCAATAATTACCTTTACACCCTGATCAGCCAAAAAACGGGGGTAAACACCCGGTTGATGAATGGGTGGTGTTAACCATTCTTCATTGATAATTTTATTGTCTTCAACGTGCACAACCGCAAATTTTTCGCAGTGGCCAAAATGTGCGGTTAATTCTCCATTTAAAGTTGGAATAGCGATTTTTAAATTCATATTCTATTATTTTATGATGTTATTATTGTTTTAAAAGTTCTTCTCTGATCATTGTATGTCCGCATTTCGGACATTTTATGGTGGTGCATTTTATACCTTGTTGATGTGGGATTTTGGTTCCACACTTTGCACAAATGCAAAAACCGCCGGTGCCGAAAGCACCGCCATTGTTTCGTCCACGGCCCCCGCCTTTACCCAGGCCCCTTCCGCTTCCTTTTTCTTTATTTTGTCCTTGATTATTCATATCGTTTTAATTTTGGATCGATAAAGGCAGGCTTTTTGAGGACCTGCCTTTTTTTTAACTTTCCTTGTTCAGTTGTGAAAGCTGATTTTCAATGTTGGATAATTGCTCTTTTAAAACCTTGATTTCATTTTCAAGCAACGTTTTTTCCGATACATTTGGGATGTCTTGCTGGTAGTATCTCCTGAAGCCTGTTCGAAAACCGCCTCTGGGCCTTCTGCCCAAACCGAATCCTCTCCCGGATCCCCTACCGAAACCAAATCCTTGGTTTGTAAAACCAGGGGCTTCATTACCGGTGCAAAATCCAAGCTGTCTTCCTGTCATCGAACCCAACCCTTCAGGGCCCGTTTTGTCACCTCTTGGCATAATTACCTCCTTTTTTAAAGTTTCTGTGTGTGCAACAATTTCCATGTCCAAATCCTCCTGCCAGGTTCAGTAGATTTTGTGAATGGCAAACCGGGCATTCTGAAAAGTCATCCCCGAATTTAATACTGAACATATGGCCACAACTTTGGCAACGAATTAAATTGCGTCTGAAATGAACGTTGCCTCCTTCAATCACAAGAATTTTTCCGAGGATCAAAAAATCGGCAGTTTTTTTCCGGGCCTGTTCTATGAGCCGTGTGAAAGTTGATCTCGAAATCTCCATTTCTTCGGAGGCTTCTTCGTGCGATAATCCCATTTGATCAGCAAGCCTGAGTGCCTCGAACTCATCAAGGCTCATCGAAAGTTGTTCCAGCACTGTTCCTTTGATCCCGATGGGTTTAAATTCAGAGAAGAGTGGAGGTTCGTGTACAATTCGGTTGTTTTTTGGTCTTGGCATTGTTGCGTTGATTATATAATTTCTGCAAATATAATGAACATATGTGCAAAATACAAAATAATTTTTGATTTTTATTCTTTCTAAGTAGAAATCCTTAATTTATAATTGAAGAGGTGGGAATAGGGGTAAAGGAGAGATACTGGTTGCTTGTTGCTCGTTACTAGTAAAAAGAACAAGCAACAAACAATAAGCATTAAAATATGTTTAGTCGAGTTTTTCGCTAAAAGTTTTGACTTCAAAAATAAAATATTCAAGGATGGATTTTGAAAAGGACATGTTTATATCCATTTGTTCAGGATGCCATTGCACGCCCATTAAAAAGGAGCGTGTGCCGGTATCTTTCCATTCAACAGCTTCAATCAGTCCGTCATTTGACCTGGCTGCCACTATTAATTGATCCGACAATCGATCCACGGCCTGGTGGTGCCGGCTGTTGACTGTTCCGTTGATCAGATCGGTTGCCCAGTAAAGCCGGGTTCCGGCCTCTACATTAATTTGGTGGAAACACTGATAGCTATCGGGAATACGATGCGTGACAGTGGTGTCATAATCCGATGGTATATCGATGAGCAGGCTGCCCCCCAATGCCACATTTAGCATTTGGTTTCCCCGGCAAATTCCAAGTATAGGGATGTCAAGTTCCATGGCTTTTTCAATGAGAGCTAATTCAAGGCTGTCGCGTTTCAGGTCAAAGGGCCCGCAACGGGAGGTATCGATTTCTTTACCATAAATAGCGGGATAAATATCCTGCCCTCCGCTTAAGAGAAGCCCGGAGCAGCCTTCCAATAACATCAGGGCCGAATCAATCGAATAATCATACATGTCTATGATCTGAATCGTAGAATCGGCGGTATGAATCCAGTTTTGATAAGCACCATAGGTATCAACAGGTTTGGCTTTTGAAATTGCTATTTTTAAAGGTGCCGCAGGCTGTTTCCAGGGTTTGAAAACGAATACAGTAACAGCGATAAGAATGATCAGTATGGTGGAAAGTATGAGGTGAATCTTTTTCATGACCGGGCTTTTTTCAAATTTAATAAAATTCTTTGTTCATTCCCACTGCTTTTTCAGGTCAATCCATGATTTAAGGACAATTATTGCGGATCATTCCGGACGAGGAGCCGGAATCTAAAAAAAATGGTCAGATCGAGCTGAGTCGAGATGTGGCCTTTTTAAGGTAGTAAGAGTTCTCGACTTAGCTCCTTCGGCGGATGCTCGAATTGACATTTTAATATTTCTGTTATATGAAGGGGTGACACCCCTTCGTTCCCCTTCGCTTGATAAGCTAAGCTATTGGCTTAAATCTGCATAATATCAAAGCCTTACACCCTGTTGTTAAAAAGCTTGAAAAATTATGCTTGAGTCAGGCCTTCATTGCTCTTGAGTAAAATTTGACTTACACTTGAGTAAAATTTTTGGGGCTTTTAAATGAGGTTCAAATTTGATATTTAAAATGAAAATTTATGAAACAAATTTGAACTTCTTGAATCTTCGAACTCTTCAACCTTTTAATTTTCTGAACTTATTTACAACTTATTAACAAAAACTAATCATATTTAAAAATTTAATATATTTGATCTTCTCCCCGAAACAGTAAAACATCTGATGGATGGTTTTGAGATATAAAATACATAAAACCTGAACAATACATACCATATTTGTATGTAATGTTTATAAATGTTGAACATATAAACTAGTTAGCATTCATTATAAAAGACAGAAAAATAAGATTATAAACGATATTTAAGAAATCCTTCGGGGTAGACACTTTGTACTTCAGCGGTTATGTTCCAGTAGCCTTTTTAGTAATTAGTTTAATAATAACCAGATTCATGTTGAATCAAAAAACAAATAAAAGAAAGGAGACGCTTATGGAACATGTAAATAAAATGTACGAGAAACTCAAAATTGGAATAAAATCAATGATTGAAACCTTTTGGGCTATTGGAACATCCGTTGCAGCTACGGGTGTGCTGCTTAAATTTAAAAACAAGATATGGCACTCTTTAAAATTGAAAAGAAATTAGAATATATCAAGGAAAAACCTTTCAAACTTGAAAAGGAAATTCAAGATTTAACCGAAGAAAATTTAAAAGCAATATTAGGGCTCGATTTTGTGAAATCGGAATTTGCTTTAAATAATTTCAGAATTGACACACTTGCTTTCGACAAAGAAGCAAATGCTTTTGTAATAATTGAATACAAGCGGGATAAGAATTTTAGTGTAATTGACCAAGGATACGCCTACTTGTCATTGATGCTTAATAATAAAGCAGACTTCATTTTAGAGTTTAATGAAAATCTTGAAAAGACTTTGAAAAGAAATGATGTGGATTGGTCACAATCAAGAGTTTTGTTTATTTCTCCTTCATTTACAAATTACCAAAGAGAAGCCATTAATTTTAAAGACTTACCAATTGAATTATGGGAAGTCAAAAGATTTGAAAATAATACAGTTTCTTATGAGCAAATTCAAAAAGCAGGAGCACAAGAAAGTATAAAAACAATTTCAAAATCGGACCAAACAATTGATAATGTTGCTAAAGAAATAAAAGTTTATTCGGAACAAGAGCACTTAGAAAATGTAAATGAAGAAATAATTGAACTTTATGAGAAATTCAAAAGTGCTATTCAAAATTTAGACAATCTCGAAATTAAGCCAAAGAAAAAATATATCGCATTTGTTTCTGGTCGTAATGTTATTGACATTTTACCACAGAAAAAAGCATTGAAAATGTGGATAAATATGAGCAAAGGAGAACTTGACGATTCCAAAAATATTACAAGAGATGTGTCGACAACTGGTCATTGGGGGAATGGAGATTATGAAATCCAGACAAACAATGATGATGATTTGGAATATATTTTAAGTCTTGTAAAACAATCAATTAAGAAGAATAAGAAATAACGAAATGTTAACAAATTGTAAATTGCATTGCGGGGTTCGGTGCATCGCCGTCGGCAAGCCTCTGGCGGCCGATGGGTGCGCCAACTGCGGATTCTCGTTTCGTAGTTCCGTGTCCTTCGGACAGGAACGCTCTCCGAAATCCGCCACAACAACATGTACCAACCGTCAGACTGCGCAAAAACTAACACTTTTTTGTTGATAAGTTGAGCCAAAATCCACCCTTAAAAACTATCAATTTCTTATCTTGTATATACAATCAAATCAATGGATTATGCACCATATAGAAGGT